>Ga0233424_10000769_pt1 | contig 35888 bp, 32 predicted proteins | sample Watercolumn_Towu_FD_181011 | JGI IMG/M metagenome (GOLD analysis project Ga0233424, IMG submission 181011) | Freshwater microbial communities from Lake Towuti, South Sulawesi, Indonesia - Watercolumn_Towuti2014_125_MG | ecosystem: Environmental > Aquatic > Freshwater > Lake | place: Indonesia... | reverse complement strand
GTGCTCGACGCCATCAAGCGTGAAGCGCGCCTTGGCGATCCGATTCGCGAAGCGTCCAATGACCGACGCGGCGTTGAAACCCTTGAGATACGGTTCCAATTGGTCCGTGCCAAGGACGACGCTGGACATGGCGCCGTGGCGATCCGGCGTTTGAAGCTCAGTGAGAGTCGCGCCGTAGGAAATCACTTTTGCCACCATGCCTTTGGCGTTGCGCAGTAGGAACTGCTTCACGAGCGTGCCGTCCGGCGTTTTGCCAAATTCGCGCTCTTCAAGCCGCTTCAGCGGTTCGGCGGCGTTCGAGAGGGCGGAGGGAACGAGAAGTAACAACGCAAGAGAGGTGCAAGTTTGGAAGAGGTTCATGGCTAGATTTTGGTTGGAAGCCAGGTCAGGCGCAAACTGAAAATCTGGATGCCCGCTGGGTAGGACGCAAATCAGCTTTTGGATACCGGTCGAGTAGCTAGGTTTTCAATTCTGAGGTGAAAATCTCGGAAAAATGTCGCTCAACCACGGATAAACCCGGCGCGGTGCAACCGCAAAGAAACCAAAGGTCAGGAAGTTTCTGATCGAACAATGCGCTCCGCCATGTCCGGCAGCCATTGCTTGGCGTCGCCCTGAAAGTGCAAGGTTTTGAATTGAATCAAGGTTTCGGAATCGAGCGCTTTCCCGTAGGGCAAACCTCCGCGTGCGTAGATTCGCTTCATCGGTCCCAGCATCTCATAGCCATCGGAAAGGTTGATGTTGCGGTCGTAGGCCGCGCCCTCGATGACCGAGCACATTTCGCCGAAGCGCGCGTTGGTCTCCTGCGCGAACAGTTTGAGCAAGGTCATGTCACACACGCCTCCGGGACGGTTCGTTTTTTGAAATTCCGGAAACGTGGCCGTCAAAGCCTAAAAGCGCGGGGCGGCTATGTTCTCGTAGGTCTCGCGGAGGAATTGGCAGAACTGGACCAGACTTTCGCGGGTGAAGAAAGAACTGCCGCCGGAGGTTCCATTCAGCAAAGTAAACGGGCAGTCGGGAGTGAACAGCCGCGCGAACTCATTTCCAACGTTCGCGTAAAGCAGAACGTCGGAGTCCATCGCGAAGCATAAATCGAGGTTCCGGCTCTCCAAGAGGTCGTGGAGCAAGAACCAACGTTGAAAACAAAAGAGCTCGAAGCCATGGGGATTGCTGCTCAGGTGTCGATAAATCCTTTGGAAGTAGGCGGCCTCGCGCGCGTAAGGTTCGAAGCGCACACATTCCGCCAGCGCGCTCAACTCCGCGTTCGTTTGATTGCCGATCCAGATTACGCGAGAGTTGAACTGCCGAGCCGTAGCCAGCACCGGTTGCAAATACGGCGCGGGGTTCATGTGCGCGATGATGACCGGGATTTCCATGGCCAATTAGCTGGTCACGACCTTCGCCCTACCCATGAACCGTGCCCCCGTAGCAGGTTTCAACCTGCCATATCGCCGATTTTTAGTCGGCAGCGTGTCGGCAAGTTCCGGCGTGCTCCCGACGATCGAGGCGCCGCAGAATTCAATTCTGCGATACGGCAGAGTGCAACTCTGCGCTACGCCCGGCCGCCGCCGATTCATGGTCCCAATGCACGTCCTTTGGAATTGGAGGCTTTCCAGGAACCTGACAACAACCGACGACCCTATGGACTGCGGGGGCAAGCGCAGCGCGACCCCGCTTTGGTTTCGAGACCGCGAGGCGCGGCCCACGCCAAAGCGCCGTCGCCGCTGCGCTCTATCGGCGCACTCCACAGAGCTCTCGGCGGGGCGACGTTCATGGGCCGTGAGCAGGTCTTTTGGGACAGGGGTGAGTTGATCCATCACTGCGTAGTCTCCAGCCCGATCCCGCGCTCGGCCAGTTTCGCCAGACACCATTCGTATTCGCTGACCAACTGATCTACCACGCTGCGATTCTTCATTTCCGCCGGCATGACTTCCCAGGTGTAAGTTTCCATCTCCAGATGCGTGCAAAGCGCGGGATTCGCTCTGAGGGCCTCCATCACGCCGAGGAGGTGGTCCGAGGTATTGTCGAAAAGCGCAGTGGGCTGGCTGTGCAGCGGGATGTGGAAATGGATGCGCCATTCTTCCGATTGCGGAGTGCGGAGTGCGGAGTGCGGATTCAACGCGTCGCCCAAATCACGATATCGCGTTAGCTTTCCATCTTCGAGTCGCGCGACGACTTGATGGAGATACACGTCGTCGGCAAAGCCGCCGAGCGCCGAGCGAACTTCCGCTGTGGGCCGCACTTTCAGCGCCGAGCTGAAATGAAGTTTGCTGATCTTGATGCCGTGCCGCTGGAAGCGCTCGATCGCGTCGTGAGGTTCTTCGAATTCCACAGCGAGGTGACACGTGTCGTAGTTCACTCCCAGGCATTCGTCCAGTCTGGGATCATTCGAGTGGTCGGCCCGCATCTGGTCGAAAAACTCCGCTGTCTCCGAGCTCGTTTCCAGAAAGCAAAGCGGCTCCGGCTCCAGGCCCAGATGCAGCTTCTGGCCGGACCGTTCGCTCAAGGCGGCGATGTGTTCGACGCAGCCCCAGAGATTCGCGCGCATCTGGCGGATTTGCTCTTGGGTCTTGATGAATTCTTTGAAGGAGCACGGCGCGGTGCTGACGCTGCCTTCGATCCCCTCTGGCACAAGTTGAACCAGCAAATCGAATAACCGGTTCGTGTACTGAACGCGCTCTGGCGTGGTCCAATCCGGCACGTAAACCTGCTCTTTGACCCGGCCACCGTGAAAGCGGCCGAAGGGAAATCCGTTGATCGTGAAAACGTAGCATTCGTTCTCATCGAGCCAGCGCTGGAACGCCGTGAGGGTCTTCGGCTCGGAAAGCTCCCGCGACGCCAGATCACTCAAGCGAAGCCCAATCGCATACGGCGTTTTGGGGCAGACCCGTTCGCGGACAGCCAACGTATAACGCTGCAACGCGGCGAAAGTTTCGGGCCAGTTCTCGCCCCGATGGATGTTCGTGGAGTAGGCGAGGTGGAAACCGTGGCTCAGTTTCATGCCGTGCGATTGAACACCAAACACCCGAACTCGCGAAGGGAAAAGCAAACCTGCCGCGGACGCTTCAACAGAACCCGAACTGAATCAATATTCCTCGGTCATCAGTTTCTCACCGTGCGCTGGGTTTGGAATGAGCTTTCGCCCTTTGGGATCCACGACTAGATCCAGATATTCCAGTGGAATTTCGCCCAGCAGGTTCGGCACGGTCTCATCGACTTCCACGACATCAAAATTGCCCTCACGCCCCATCAATTCCAAATGTACGGGGTCATAGGTGGTGCGGCGACGGACTCCGTTGGTAGTTTGGGAATCTACTTCCCCGCTTTTATCCAAGCCCAGCGCAGCTATCGCGCTGGATTTGAGATAGAGACGAGTGGCTCCAGTGTCCACGAGTGCCTCGATCTCCAAGGCGCGAGGTTGTCTTCTAAGACGTCCAAGTTGATGCAGCTTGAATTCAAGATAGTTCGTGAGCTTGAGTTGAACGACGACTCTTCCCATAGGACGCAAGATGGAGCAGGTTAAGCTCGCGTTCAATATCAAATGCAAGGGCGTATTGATCGTTTGATCGTCATAGAACCACGCGGTCAGAGGCACTCACGAAAACGAGTGGAGGAAGCAAATCATTTTGAAGACCAGCCCGATCTTCGACTACTCCAGCTTGAACTTCGGACACTGGCCCATGAACTGAGCCGGGTTCTGGAAGACCATCCGGTCGATCGCTTGCTCACAGTGCCCGCGCTTTTTCATCTCCAGTGCCGTGCGCGGAACGGCCAGCGGCACACTTACGCCCCAGTCGCACGCGCTGTTCATCCAGAGCCGCTCGCTGCCGTAAACCTCGATCATGTCAATCGCACGGGCCGGGGTGCACTTCGATTCCGGGTAAAGCGTCATGCCCGCCCAAAAACCGGCGTCGAGCACCAGCTTGATCGTGTGCTCCTCCACATGGTCGATGATCACGCGATCGGGCTTGATGCGCCGGTCGCTCTTGAGCGCGTCGATGATCAGCCGCGTTCCCTTGAGTTTGTCTTCGAGATGCGGGGTGTGCACGAGAATGAGCTGATCGTGCCGGCTGGCCAGGTCGATGTGCCACTCCAGGACCTTGATTTCGTTTTTGCTGTTCTTGTTCAGTCCGATTTCGCCGATGCCCAGAACCGTGGGCCGATCCAGGAATTTCGGGATGATGGACACGACTTCCTCGGCGAGCTTCGTGTCCTCGGATTCTTTCGGATTGATGCAAAGCCAGGTGTAATGGCGCAGGCCGAATTTGGCGGCGCGTTTCGGTTCGTGCTCGGTCAACTGGCAGAAATAATCGTAAAAACCTTGAACTGAGCTGCGGTCGAAGCCAGCCCAGAACGCCGGCTCGCAAACGGCCTGACAACCCGCCGTGGCCATGTCGATGTAATCATCGGTCACGCGGCTGACCATGTGTCCGTGAGGTTCGATGTAGCGCATAAGTCAGTTGCGAGTGGGAAGTGGAGAGTTGAGAGGAGCCAAACGCGTGAGGACGCGGGTCTCGTAATTGAACGCGACTGATCGTTCGAGATCTGAAAGGTTGTTTCTCATCTGGTGGCTCTCAACTCTCAACTCGCCTCACTCCACCTCTCTGTAAGCCCCGCAAGCCGCCTTCGTCGTGGCCCTGGCGATCGGTTTCGTGGTCGGATCACTGAAAGCGAGCAACACTTGTTTGGCGCGCTGCGGTTCCTTGCGCTCGAGTTCCTTCAAGGCCTGGCGAAAGGCTTTGAGACGAAAGTCCGCTTCACCGTCGGCGCGATCGACGCGGTCGAGAAACGCCGCAAGGTCAATGAGCTTGCACCGCGCGTCCATGAAATAGAGGTCCAGCACTTGTTGGCGTGTCATAATCCTGGCTCGCTTAAGTCCGCTCACCCGGGGGGATCGGCTCACTCGGCGCAGAACGACCGGGAAGCGGTGAGAAAACTTACCCGCGTTGCGCGCAAAAACAACAAGGATTCATTTGGAATTGTGTTGAAGCGCGCTGGAAGTCTTTCGATAACCTGAAGGCCCTTATGAAATGTTTCGTCACTGGCGCGGGCGGGTTTGTGGGCGCGAACCTCGTCCACGAACTTTGCGGGCGCGGGCATGAAGTCCGGGCGTTGCTGCGTCCGCAAAGCGATTTGCGTGGCCTTGCCGGAGTTGAGTTCGAGCGCGTCACCGGCGACATCAGCGACCCGGCGCCTTTGCGGGAGGCGATGCGCGGTTGCGATTGGTGTTTCCACGTTGCGGCGAGCTACCACCTTTGGCTGCGTGATTATGCTCCGATGTTCGCGGCCAACGTGGAAGGGACGCGCCACGTGATCGAGGCCGCCGCCGCGGCCGGGTGCTCGCGGATCGTTTATACGAGCACGGTCGGCTGCATCGGATTGCCAAAGTCCGCGGACGGCCTGGTCACGCCGACCGATGAGAGGGCCACGGTCTCGGAAGCGCAAATGTCCAATCCGTACAAACTTTCAAAATGGAAAGCTGAAGTAATCGCCCGCGACCTGGCCAGTCGCGGGTTGCCGGTCATCGTTGTGAATCCGAGTGCGCCAGTCGGTCCTCGCGACGTCAAACCGACTCCGACCGGCCAAGTGATCGTCGATTTCCTCAACCGTCAGATGCCCGCTTATCTCGACACGGGATTGAATTGGGTTCACGTGCGCGATGTCGCGGTCGGTCACATTCTGGCGGCGGAGAAGGGCCGAGTTGGCGAGCGCTACATTCTTGGGCATGCCGAGGGCAATTTGACGATGAAACAGGCTTTTGCGGTTCTGGCAGAAATCTCCGGCGTGCCCGCCCCCAGATTTCGCGTGCCGTGTGCGTTGGCGCTTGCAGCCGCGCACGTGGATGAAGCGGTCGCGCGTCTCACGGGCAAACCTCCCCAAGCACCGCTGGGCGGCGTGCGCATGGCCAAATACAAAATGTTTTTCAATCCAGCCAAAGCCATCCGTGAACTGGGCTTGCCCCAGACTCCGCCGAGGCAAGCGTTGTTGGACGCCGTCGAGTGGTTCAGAGCTCATGGTTACGCCGAAGCAATCTCCAACAAACACTGACGACGTGCTTCCGTAGGTGACATGGGCCGAATTCTGAATCGCCAATCGCCAACCGCCGGGCGCGTCTTGACACTGCCACCGTAGCGCAGAATTGCATTCTGCCGTATCGTGGATTTGCAATCCGCAGGCCGCCCGGCAAGTCAGCGGCTTTCGCCTTGCCTAGCCCTGGCCGGCTGCAAGTCGGCGATCCTGCAGATTGAAAATCTGCCCTACGGTCCGCGTTCGTCAGCGTCCGGCGTTCGGTGGCAGTGTCAAGATGCGCCCCCAACAGCCCACAACGCATTTCTTCTTTTGCCATCTCCATTCCTTTTCGCTAGAAGTTTGCCCCATGCCATCACGACTAGCCGACAAATGGGTTTTGATCACCGGCGCCTCCAGCGGCTTCGGAGCCGCGGCCGCCGTTGCTTTTGGCGCCGAAGGTTCACGCCTGCTGCTTGGCGCCCGCCGCGTGGATCGGTTGGAAAAGATCGCCGCGGAAGCCATCGAAGCGGGCGCGCCGGCGGCGCATTTTCACGCCCTCGACGTCACCCAAACGTCCAGCGTGGAAAAATACGTTCAATGGGCTCGCACGCACACGGACGCGCTCGACGTGCTCATCAACAACGCCGGGGGCGCGTTGGGCCTCGACCCCGTCGCTCTCGGCAAGGATGACGATTGGGAAACGATGATGCAGAGCAACGTGCTCGGCGTCCTGCGGATGACACGCGCGTGCCTGCCGCTCATGACCAAGAATCCAGGCAGCTACATCCTCAACATCGGCTCGGTGGCAGGCCGCACGGCGTACGAAGGCGGCGCGGCCTACTGCGCGGCCAAGGCGGGCGAGCTTCAAATCACCCGCGCGTTGCGGCTGGAACTTTGCGGGACCGGGGTGCGCGTGGGGACGGTCGATCCCGGCATGGCGGAGACGGAATTTTCCGTCGTGCGCTTCAAGGGAGACGCGCAGCGCGCGAGCAAAGTTTATGACGGCGTCGAGCCGCTCACGGCCGAGGACGTCGCGGAAATCCTGGTCTGGGTGGCCGGCCGTCCGCCGCACGTCTGCATCGATGAATTGGTCGTGAAGTGTACGGACCAGGCGGCGGTCTATAAACTGCACCGGCGGACCAAGGCGTAGCGCCGCAGCGCACACTTGAAGTCTGTCTGTGTCGCTCGAAATCGCCGCGAGTCGCGCAGGTTTCTTAGCCGTATCTATTCGATCGGTTGGGGAGCGCACGCGGCTCGCGTGCCGTCGCCGCCGCCCCGGCGGCGACTTTTCTCGGCGCATTTTTCGATCACTTAAAAGTGAGTCCGGACTGTCTCTGCTGAAGTGTTCGGCGAGCCGCCGAACACAGCCCGCGAGCCGCGTGCGCTCCCCATCGCTATCGAATAGTTACGGCTTAGCTAAACGCCATTCTGGACTCTCGATCTGCTCCCAAAAAACGAAAGCCACCCAGCGAGAAGTTGGGTGGCTTTGGTTGTGAACGCAAAAGCTTACTGCCGTGTGCTGCGCTCCTGCATCCAGAGAACGTCTTTGTTGTTGGGGGAGGCCACATCCAGCGGGATATCGTTCTTGGAAAGCTTGGGTTTCGTTCGAGGATCTTTCCAAACTTTGATTTCTGAATGCCCGTCCGCGAACGACATGCCGCCGGCGCTATTGTGGTAACTGGCCGGATAATCGACGATCTTCCATTTGTTCGGCTGATTGGCGTAACCCGCCATATCCACCACGAAATAGCCGTCGTTGATGCTGTCTTCGCGTTCATCCAGGAAGACGAAGGTGCCGCTGGGACCCGGATCGTTCATGTCGGTGGACTTCAGATAGGTCATCCAGCCTGTTGAATTCTGCGGGCGCCAGTTGCCGGAGTTGTTCCAGCCTGGGCCGCCGACCCAGTTGTTCATGGACATGCTGCGGATGCGCGGGACGGTTGCGCCCTTATTGGGCCCGCTCGTGGGTATGGCCGTGGATTTGTCGGCCGGGCATTTCCAGATGCCGACGGAGCCGCCGCAATACGGCCAAAGCAAGCTCTTGTACGTGTAGAGGTCGTGGTTCCAATTGTTCGGGTCGCCCTTGTTATTCAGCGTAAGCCAACTGGCGCCGGTCCAATTGGGAACTTGGCCGCCGCCGGGCGGAGACCAGTTCGAGGCGCCAATGAGCCGTTCGTTGTTGTCTTCGGCGTAGAGCCGCCAGGCAAACGCCAATTGTTTGTGGTTGCTCATGCAAGAGATGCCCTGGGCCTTGGCTTTGGCCTTGCCAAGCGCCGGCAACAGCATGCCTGCGAGAATGGCGATGATCGCAATGACCACCAGCAGCTCGATCAGCGTGAACGCGCGCCAATAGACGGGGTTTTGGAGGAACGTTCGAATAGAGGACTTTGTTTTTGACATAATGGCCACCAGGTTGATGAGTTGGCTTCTGGCAACGAGACTCTTAAGCCACAGCCCCGCTGATTACAAGTGTGCGTTTTGAGGCACACGGAATCATTCATTCACATGCACCACCTTCGCGGGCGGGAAACCGTTGAACCATGTGGCGGAGGCGTTGCTGTAAGCGCCGATGTTCTCCGCATAAACCAGATCCTCGATTTCCAGATTCGGCAATTCTTCGGACTGCGAGATCGTGTCGAGGCCATCGCAAGTCTGGCCGAAGACGGCGCAAATCTCGGTCTTCCCCTTCTTGAATGCTTTCAAGTGGTACTGGCAGTGGTCGAAGATGATTCCGGAGAACGTGTGATACACGCTGTCGTCGATGTAATAGCACGGCTTCCCATCGCGCACGGCCTTGCCAATGATCCGCGCGATGGACGTGGCCGCGGTGGCCACCAGGAAACGGCCTGGCTCGGCGAGAATCTGAATGTCTTTGGGGAAAAGCCGGTCGATTTCGGCGTTGATCTTCCGGGCCAGGGCGCTGAACGGTTTGACGTGTTTGTTGTAATGCGCAGGAAAACCGCCGCCAATGTCGAGAATCTTGATTTCGTGGCCGCGCGACTTGGACTCGCGCATCACGGCCGCGGCCATGTTCAGGGCCTGGACGAAATTCTCGAAGTTCGTGCACTGGCTGCCGACGTGAAAGCTCAGGCCCTCGACGACCAATCCCAGGCCGAACGCCGCTTCGATGAGATCGACGGCTTCGCCGGGATCGCAACCAAATTTCGAGGACAGTTCTACCATCGAGCCTGTGTTCGGCACGCGCAGGCGCAGCACCACGCCGGCGTGCGGGGCGAACTGTTTGATTTTTTTCAGCTCGTTCAAGTTGTCGTAAGTGACGAGCGGCTTGTATGGGTCGAGTTCGAGAAGGGTCTCTTTCGGTTTGGTGGGGTTGGCGTAGATGATCTTGTCCCAGATAAAATCCTGCTGCTCCTTCGCCGACAGAGGCTTGATGTTTTCGTACACGAGCATGAACTCTGGCAACGACGCCACGTCGAAACTGGCGCCGGCTTTGTAAAGCGTGCGGACGATCTCAGGCGCAGGATTGGCTTTGACGGCGTAATAAGCCTGGACTTTGGGCAGATGCTTTTTGAACCCGGCGTAATTGCGGCGGATGACGTCGTGATCGATCACCACCAGCGGCGTGCCGTGCTGTTTGGCGAGGGCTTGAAGTTGCTTTTTCGTCATGGCGATTCCCATTCTTCTGGCGAAATGCCTGCTTCTTTGAGGATGCGGCCGGTGAGCGACCCATCGATGTCGCCGCGGTGAGGGTTGAGGATAGGAAAACGCCTGACTGGCTTAACCATGAATGGATGCTTGCCCTTCTGGAACGGTCCGTCTCACCCGAAGCGTCGCAGTCGCCGAATCAATTCGCTGCGCTTAATCGGCTTCGGCATGCGCCAGTTCTTTGCGGTTCAGGTCAATGCTCTCGATCACAGGCAGCGTGTGGCCAAGCTGCAAGCCGAGGAGCAGCCAGTCCTCCAGCGTGCTTTGGAGTTCTTCGCGGCATTCCTCAAGCGTCGGACCTTCGGCCCAAAGACCGGGCATTCAGGAATCCGCGCGAAGAAGCGGCCGTTCTCCATCAACTCGTACTTCGCATGCCGCATGGCCGCCTGGATGTATTGCGTCAGCATAAACTCGCGTGCTGAGGGCATTGTATAGGCCGCCCTCAGCGCCAAATCCAGTCGGATTTTCATGCGCCTTGCGCCGGGGCGCTCCTGATCCACTTGATCCACTCGGTTGAGAAGAATTACGCGTGGTTCGAGGCCATTCAAACCTGCAGGCCGCATCTTCCGGATTGCCGGGCGCTGGGGATTCATTTAATAGACCTTCCTGGTTGGGAACGCGTGAAGAACTCTGTTATCTCCTGTTAATCCAAGAGACGTTTTTAAGTTCACTTCACCACCGGCTCCGAGCCGTCGATCATCTTCACTTTGTTGTGGGCGAAGTACTCCTTCACCAGCGCTTTCATCATGCGCGGGCGCTGATCGTAAAGGCGCTTTAACTTGCGCGGTCTGTGCTTGGCCAGCGCGTAGTGCGCGAGGATCGGCATCGCGATGGTCGTGTCCGTGTAGCAAACTACGGCGTCCGGCAATTTGGTGGGATCGACCTTGCCCCAGCTCACGGCTTCGCTCGGGGTGGCGCCGGAGAGGCCGCCGGTATCAGGCCGGGCGTCGGTCACTTGAATGAAAAAGTCCTGGCCGAATTCTTTGATGCGAAGGACCTCCTGGATTTGCGGTTCGGTCTGGAGCATGAAATTCTTCGGACTCCCGCCGCCCCACAGCACGACGCCGCTCCGCCCGCCCGCCCGCTTCGCCGCCAGCACGAAGGCGGTGGTTTCATTGACGTCGATGGACGGATTGATGCGGAGTTTGCTGCCGCGGATTTCGACACCCGCGACATTCATCCCGATGGTGGAGTCGCCGGGGGACGAAGTGTAGCAAGGCACACCCGCGCGGTAGGCGGCCGCGGTGACCGACACGTCTTTCAAACCGTTCTTGCGTTCCCACTCGGCGGCGTAGCGTCCGATCAAGTGGTGCAATTCCGCCGTGCCCATCTCCTTTTGAAATTCAGGCTGGCAAAAAATTTCACGGAGCAGATCGTCCGTGGCCATCAGGCCGTCGGAGTAAGGAATCACCACATCGTAAATGCGGACGAGATCGTTGTCACGCAGGTCGGTGTCGTCGAACTTGAAGCTGCCGCTGTGCACCGGGTAATTCAGGGCAAAGTGAAGGTCGTGGTAGAGATTGGCGCCGGTGGAAACAATCCAATCCACGAAGCCGGCCTTGATGAGGGGGATGATGGAAGAGCAGCCCAGGCCTGCCGGCGTGAGCGCGCCGGAAATGCTCATGCCGATGGTCACGTCGGGCGCGAGCATCCGGTCCGTGAAAAGCTGGCACGCTTCGCGGAGCCGGGCGGAATTGTACGCCAGAAATACCTCATCCACGAGATAAGTCAGCTTTTCCTTGCCGGTGAGGTTTTTGGGCATGATGCGCTTGCCCGACATGTATTTCTTCTTGTGCGGGCAATGCTTTTCTTTGAGCCAATCCGGCATTTCAGAAACGTCTTCGCGGGAACGGACGTTCATTCGTTCGGTTCGAGCCATAATCGATAGAAGGTTGATTCGAATTCTGTTGGCGCTGACGATACGAATGCATCGCGGCTTGCCAATCTCGAAATGGAGAATTATTCAATGCCGATAGGAATGCTGCCCATGAACCGGCGTGGTTTGTAGTCCCGCCTTTAGGGGGCTCCGGCGCTGCCGACTGGGTAAAGCCGGGACTACATGCGGGTTGCGGTTCATGGGCGCAATGCGCGAAAGAAATCTAGGCGGTCTCATTTTGGCTCGGCGCGCGCCCATCCTGGGCGCAGCGGCTTCCTCAAACTGGGCGCAACGGTCTCGTTCGAGCCGCCTCGCGCTGGCGGGATCGCTGCGGCCTGGAAGGCCGCGCTCCAAACGCGCCATAAATGAGAATTGCCGCAATGCCGGCGAAGACCTTGACCGGTTCTGGGCGCTCTGCGACAAACACCTGCATGAATCTCCTTCCTTCTTTGGCCTTAGCCGCCGGCACCGCGGCGCTCTCCGTGGCCGCCTCCGACCACACGATCCATTCCTTCAAGAAACTCCACCTCGAAAAGTATTATTGGAGTGAGGGCGCGAATTTCGGCGATCTCAATCGCGATGGCCGGCCAGACGCGATCTCCGGTCCGTACTGGTGGGAAGGGCCGGACTTCACACGGCGCCACGAGCTTTATCCGCCCAAAACGACGTTCAAGGTGAAGAGAGATGATGGCACTGAAGAAACTTTGCCCGGCTTCGAGGGTGTTTTTGGCAAGAAGAACGCCTACTCGGCCGACAATTTTTTCTCGTTCGTTCACGACTTCAACGGCGACGGCTGGAACGACGTGCTCACTTATGGCCTCCCCGGCACACCCGCTTATCTTTACCTCAACCCGCAAGGCAAGGCTCAGCATTGGGAGCGGCACCTCGTCCTCGACGCCGTGGACAATGAGTCGCCCACGTTCGCCGACCTGACGGGCGACGGGAAGCCCGAGATCATTTGCAACTTCGGAGGCAACTTCGGGTTTGCGTCACCGGACTGGCGCAACGTGACGGCGAAGTGGCCGTTCACGGCGATCTCAAGCGGAGGCAACTGGCAGAAGTTTACCCACGGCCTGGGCATGGGCGATGTGAACGGCGATGGGCGGCTTGATTTCCTTTACAAAGATGGCTGGTGGGAAAACCCCGGATCGCGAGAATCCGCATCGCCTTGGATGCGTCATCCCGCCGCGTTCAGTCCGGGCGGGGGCGCGCAGATGTTTACTTACGACGTCAACGGCGACGGCTTGAACGACATCATCACGAGCATCGCGGCGCATGGTTACGGACTCGGCTGGTACGAACAACTCCGCGCGAAGGACGCCGCCGGCCACCCGCAATTCAAAGCGCACGTCTTCATGAACAATGAGCCGAACGAGAACCGCTATGGCGTGGCCTTCTCCCAGCTTCACGCCGTGGAGTTGGTCGATGTGGATGGCGACGGTCTCAAAGACATCGTGACGGGCAAATGTTTCTGGGCGCATGGTCCTACGGGTGATCCGGACCCTGGGGCGGCCGCGGTTCTTTACTGGTTTCGGCTGGTCCGCGGCCGAGACGGCCAGGTCGATTGGGTGCCGCACCTCATCGACAGCGATTCCGGTGTGGGGCGCCAAATCGGCGTGGCGGACGTGAACGGGGATGGCCAGCCTGAATTCATCATTGGCAATAAGAAAGGCACGTTCGTTTTCCTGCACGAAACGCGCAAAGTTTCTCGCGAGGAGTGGGAGAAAGCGCAGCCGCAAGTGAGGTTCGCTTCGGCCGGCGATAAGGAACTGAAGGCGAACGAAGTCATCCAGCGCACCGGCCCGCCGCGCGATTCGACGCCCCGGCCGCAGACAGCCCCGCCGAAGTAGTTCGACTCGGAAAAGGCAGTTCAACCGCAAAGAGACCGGAGCCTGGCGAAGCCGGCGAAGCCGCAACAGCCTGGCCCACGAAACACACCAAATACACGAAAGAACTCCAATGAGCGGACTTGCTCTTTCGTGTGCTTCGTGTGTTTCGAGGGCTAGCCCCTTTGGCCATCGAAGATTTCGTCGCAGCCCGCGACCAATCCGCACGATTGCAGTGCAGCGTGACGTAGCCGCAGCCGAGTCTAATTGATTAATTAGCAGCTCAAGGGCCGCTCCAGAGAGCGAGCGAGCGGCGAATGATTTCGTCGAGTTCGGCCTTGGTCTCGCCGCTGCCAAACGTGAAGGTGGAAACAAGGTGTTGCCAATCCTCTCGCGTAAGGCCGTAGAGGTCCCGCGCCATTAACACTTCCAGCGCGGCTCGTTCAGCCACGTCGCGGGGGTTCGCCAGGAGCCTCTCTGCCGAAGCGGTGAGTTGCTTGCGGGCTGGGGGCTTCAAGAAAGGTATTGGGAGCTCCAGGAACTGGAACACGCTTACATGCGTTGTGACTTTACTCCGGAGGAAGAAATTCAAAACGAAAGAGTTCGCCAGGGAAAGGAGTTCCCGCGAGTTGAAGCAGATTCACTTGCTTCCGCTCAGTCAGTTGGCGGAGGACGGCAAGGATGGCATTGGCTTCCATGAAGTTCGATTATTGCGCGACACAAGCGCGTTAAGCAAGCCAGCCAAATCCTGAGAACCACGTGAACCCTTGCGCCGGGATTGACGCCGCGCCAAGCCTGCGCTTTATTCGCACTCATGTTCAGCTCCACTCTGCTTTGTCCTCCCCAGGCCTGTTTCACACTCGCGACTGCAGTCATTCTCGCTCATCTGCCCGCGCGGACAGATGCCGCGCCAGGGCTCTGGAAAAAGCACGTCGTCCATCAAGGCTTCCCGTGCATGACCGCGGTGGCCGGGGATTTCACAAAAGACGGACGGCCCGACATCATCGCCAACAGCGGAAACAAGACGCGACTTTTTGTCGGACCGAATTGGAAAGAGATCCTGCTCGATGCGACCCCCGGCCACGATTTCATCCACAGCGAGACGTTCGACGTGGACGGAGACGGAGATCTGGACTTCATTGGCGCGCGCTATCAGCCCGGATTGATTATCTGGCTGGAACAGCCTGATCACCCCCTCACCGACCCTTGGCCGCTCCACGTCGTGAGCAAAGACCTCAATGGCATCCACGGCCTGTTGAAAGGCGATGTCAACCGCGACGGACGGATCGACCTGATCGCGAACAGCGCGCAACCGATGGACACGCCTTTCCCTGAATCACTCCTGTGGCTGGCCGTGCCGAAGAATCCGCGCACTGCCCCGAGTTGGGAAGCTCATCCACTCGCGCTCAAAGATGCCCCCGGGCTGAGTCATTATCTCGGCTTCGGTGATGTGAACGGTGATGGGCGCCCGGATGCGGCGACTGGAGCCAAAGGCGAGCCATCGCCCGTCGGAAATTATTTCGCGTGGTGGGAAGCGCCTGAAGATTCCACCAAGCCCTGGAAGAAACACGTCATTGCGGAGAAGCAAATCGGCGCGACCAACATTCATCCGGGCGACGTGAACCAAGACGGAAAAACTGATTTCATTGCCAGCCGCGGCCACGGTCATGGCGTCGTCTGGTTTGAAGCCCCTTCCTGGCGGGAACACGGCATCCATGCTTCTTTGAAAGAACCCCACTGTCTTATCGTGCTGGACATGGATGCCGACGGGGATCTCGATGCTGCCACGTGCGCCTACGGCGACAAACAAGCCTGGTGGTTCGAGAACGACGGAAAGGGCCAGTTCACAAATCATCTCGTCGCCACTGACCAGGAGGCTTATGACATTCGCGCGTTTGATATGGACCAGGACGGCGACCTCGATCTGGTGATTTCCGGGCGCGCGAGCAACAACGTCGCCTGGTACGAGAATCCCCGCCGTTAAGAACCAACCTTCTGAGCATGCTCCAGAAGGTTGGTTGACCGGTTGAACAATTTCGCAGTTGGCACAGTCAGATTGAAAGTGCTTAGTATGAACCTTGAGTTGCGCGCGAGATCGTGATGGCGGGCGCCGGCGAAACTCGCCGCTCGACGTTTCACCAACGATTCAAAACCAAAGGAGAACAACATGAATGCACATGGCCTCATCCCCCTCGTCTGCGGCATTACGGCCGCGGCGGCCGTCGAATTCCAGAACCCCGTGCGTCTCACGGCCGGTGGCGAAGCCATCCGCGTTGAAAGTCCCGGCTACGCCGCGCCATGCTGGGCGGACATCGATGGCGATGGGAAAAAGGACCTCCTGGTCGGGCAGTTCAAAGAAGGCAAAATCTGAGTCTTCAAAGGTCTGGCCGGCGCCCGGTTCGCGGCGGGCGAATGGCGCAAAGCCGAAGGCAAGGTTGCGACCGTGCCCGGCGTTTGGTGATGCACGAGTTCGACTCCACAGTTTGTGGATCTCAACAACGACGGCCATCGCGACATTCTCTCCGGTTCCTACTCCCGCATGGAGCAGCCCATGGCGGGCCTGTTCCAGGTGCTTTGGGGGCAGAAGGACGGCACTTTCAAACAAGCCGCAGTCCTGAACGGCACGGACGGAAAGCCGCTGATCATCCCGGTCAAAGGCGGGAACGATCAGACTGAAAACATCTGCACGCGCCCCGCGGCGGTGGATTGGAACGGGGACGGCCACCTTGACCTCGTGGTGGGCAATTTCGCCGGGAGCTTTTATCTCTTCACCGGTGAAGGCCGCGGCAAGTTCAAACCGAAACCGGAACTGCTGACGGCCGGCCAAAGCCGGTTGAAGATCGAAGGCGCCCACAGCGATCCGTTTGTCGTGGACTGGGACGGCGACGGCGATCTGGACCTTCTGAGTGGTTCGAGCGTGGGCGGCGTGCAATGGGCGGAGAACCATGCGGGCCGAGGCAAAACACCGGAACTAAAACCATTCCGGGCCCTCATCAAACCGGCTCCACAATTCAAGGAAGGCCAGATCGTCGGCGAGAAAGACCTTTCCGCTCCCGCCGGCTCGACTCGAGTTTGGGCCGATGATTTCAACGGCGATGGAAAACTCGACCTGTTGGTCGGTGATTCCGTCACCTTGGTGTCGAAAACTGCCGGCGTCACCAAACAGGAGTTCGAGCAAAAATTCGAGAAGTGGCAGCAGGCCCGCGATGCCGCCGCGCAGGCCATGGGAAAGGCCAGCGACAACAAGCAACGTGAAACCGCCCAAAAACGTTTTCAAACCGTCTATGAACAGCGCACGGAATTCATGCGCGAAGATCGCACCGGCTTCGTGTGGCTGTATCTGAGGAAGTAAGCGAGAATCAACGGTCGTCTTCCTGAGTTTCAAGCGCAGCGCGCTTATCCTCGCTCAAGGCCGCGAGGTATTCGTCCATGGTCTTGGGTTTGGCTCTCATTCGGGACCGAGGAGACGTCGGAAGCTTTCCATGAACCTGACGGTAGGGCGGCGTTGCTGCGCAGCCGGTCTTCCATCGATGCGTCGGTGCAGGCGGTGCAGCAGCACCGCCCTACCGGCGATGGGTTCATGGACCGTAAGCATGGTTCGAGAACCAAGGAAGCTTCCCACGAACCTGGCAGGGACGGATGGGCTTTCCAAGCCCCGCCGTCCGTTTCCCCAGAAACGATATTCGCTTCGCGAAACACGGACCACTCCGCCCCTGACTTTATTCTAAGCCGTAACTATTCATATTCAGTGAAAAGGTGAATCACGCTCTCCCCCAGGAGAGGGAACCACTCTTTTCCGCAATGGGAAACGCTCACTAAACAGTGCTGAGTCCACCGGCGTGCAAAAGTTGCTCCCTCTCCCTGGGGGCCGGGGTGAGGACGGGCCTTTCATCGCACTGAATAGTGACAGCTCAGGAACCGAGCAGGGCCACGTCATGTGCCGCGTGTCTTCTAACGCAAAGCCGAGCAAATACACACCCAAAACCGTTTCCTCCGCGCTCCTCCGCGCTATCCGCGTTCTTCTCCACCCTCCGAATTTGCCATCCGCGCCATACGCCCATTTCATTCTTGACGGACCATCCTAGCGCTCAAGACTGGCCCTGCATGCCCGACAAGCCGAATTTCACGTGGCGCTTTGTTTCGTTCAACGAAACGGAGCGCGAGGAGGTCCCCGGACGGATTCATCATTGGTACTGCAAGCCCGGCATGGTCCAGCATACCGATCTCCTTTTCGTCCGGGCCCATTTGCATCCGGGCCAAGCGCACAAATTCCATTTTCACCCGAAGATGGAGGAAATCCTTTACATCCTATCTGGCACGGCCGAGCAGTGGGTCGAGGAGGAGAAGCGGCTCATGCGGCCCGGCGACTCGCTTTACTTGCCGGCCGGGATCATTCACGGCACTTACAACACGAGTGACGCGCTGCTCGACTTTCTCGCGGTGCTGTCGCCGGCCAGCAGCGGGCAGCCAGTCACTATCGAAGTGGGCGACCGGGATCCCTGGAAATCGCTGCGAGCATGAAACAGTTCCAGGTTTCGAGTTCAAAAGTCAACCGGACGGAAGGCTTGGGGGCATTTGCGGTTGTCGGCGTCCCGTAACGCAGATTTGAAATCTGCTGTATCGCGCTGTATCGCCGATTTGCAATCGGCGGGGTGCCGCCAATTCTTGGCGCAACTGGTCTGGTGACGCCCTGCAGGATGCAATCCTGCGATACGGCAGATTTCAAATCCGCGCTACAAGAACAGGAGCGTGGACAACCGCACCGGAAGACTTGGAACTTGGAACCTAAAACTTGAAACTCGAAACTTGAAAACGCTTCACCTCTACCTGAGCCGCCAGGTTTTCTCGACCTTGCTCATGACGGTTGCGGTGTTCACGTTCGTGTTGCTGCTCGGAAGCGTTCTGAAGGAAATCCTGGCGCTGCTCGTCAACGGTCAGGCCACGCCGGGCCTTATGCTCCGGGCCATCGCCTTGCTGATTCCATTTGTGCTGGCGTTCGCGCTCCCGATGGGGATGCTCACGGCCACGTTGCTGGTGTTTGGCCGGTTCAGCGCGGACCAGGAACTAACCGCGGTGCGCGCCGGCGGCGTCAGCCTGGTTTCGCTGATCACCCCCATCCTGCTTCTGAGCGTGGGAATGAGTGTAATTTGCGGGCTCATCAATTTGGAAATTGCGCCCCAATGCCGCGTGGCTTACAAGAACCTGCTCTTCCGCGTGGGCCTGGAGCAGTCCGCGACGTTCCTGGCCGAGGACCGCTTTGTCGATGACATCCCCGGCTGCATCATTTACGTCCGCAAACACGAAGGCAACGAACTGCGCGATGTCCGGTTCTACCGCATCGAAGGCGATCAAATCGTCACGCGCGTCAGCGCCGAACGAGGCAAAATCGTCGTGGACCAGGCCGCCGCCAAAATGCGGTTGCTCTTGGAGAACACGATCGTTGAACAACGGCTCTCCCGGGATAAGAAACCCAAGGATTCTCCTCTGCTTGAAGATGACACGCACACGGACGCGAACGGCGTTGCGCACCGAAGACTGTTTACGCCCTTCTGGAGAACCTCGCCCTTTCCCGAAACCAAATCCGAGGAACACGGATGGAAATCCTTGCTTCAGGACTCCTTTGAACCGGAGCCGTTGGACCTCAAACGCACCGCGCAGACGCAGCGAAAGCCGAAGCTCAGCGAACTGACGTTTCTGCAATTGCGATCTGAAGTTGAGCGATTGGAAACGCAAGGCGTGGACACGACTCCGGCCCTTGTGCAATTGCACCGGCAAATCGCCTTTTCCTTCGCCAGCCTGGGGTTCACCTTGATCGGTATTCCGCTGGGCATTCGCGCGCATCGCCGGGAAACATCCGTCGGCGTGGCGCTGGCTCTGATTCTCGTGCTGATTTACTACAGCTTTTTCGTGTTAGGCCAAGCCTGGCAAGCGCGCCCGGAATTCGCGCCGCATCTGATTCTCTGGCTCCCGAACTTTTTGTCTCAAGCGGTCGGGGCGATCCTGCTGTGGCGGGCAAATCGCGTGGGGTGCTATTAACACCTTCGGCAAACAATTCGCCATGAGGGCCAGAGGGCCAGACGCGGTTTGACCGCGTTTTCCTGTTGGCAAGCGGGCGGTTCCCACCAATATTTCGCCGACGAAGTATGGCTGAAAGCACGAAACACGTTTACGACGAAAGCAAGATCAAGACGCTCTCCTCGCTGGAGCACATTCGGCTCCGGACAGGCATGTACATCGGGCGCATCGGCAACGGTTCGCACCCGGATGACGGCTGCTACATCCTGCTCAAGGAGGTCATCGACAACGCGATCGATGAATACATCATGGGCCACGGGAAGGAGGTCCATATCCACATCGATGGCGCCAAAGTCTCCGTGCGCGATTACGGGCGCGGCATTCCGCTCGGCAAAGTGGTGGACTGCGTCTCAAAGATCAACACGGGGGCCAAATACAACGATGACGTGTTTCAGTTCAGCGTCGGTCTGAACGGCGTGGGCACCAAAGCTGTCAACGCGCTCTCCAAAGAATTTCTCGTGCGCAGCCATCGCGAGGGGGAGTTTGTGGAGGCGTCGTTCAAACAGGGCCGGCTCAAGAATCAAAAAAACGGCCAAGGCTCCAAGGAACCGGACGGCACGTTCATCCGATTCGAACCGGACCCGGCAATCTTCACGGAAACGGAATTCAAGCCGGAACACGTCGAGCGGCGCCTCCGCCACTACTCCTACCTGAATACCGGCCTCAAACTGATCTTCAACGACAAGGTTTTCCAATCCCGGAACGGCTTGCTCGATCTGGTGATGGAAGATTTGTCGCGCGACGACAGCGAACCGATTTATCCGCCGCTCCATTACACGAGCAAGATGCTGGAGTTTTGCTTCACGCACAGCAACAGCCGCTACGGCGAGACGTTTTTCTCCTTTGTGAACGGCCAGTACACCAGCGACGGCGGCACGCATCTGAGCGCTTTCCGCGAAGGCTTGCTTAAGGCTGTAAACGAGTATTCCAAGGGGAGCTACGAAGGTGACGACGTGCGCGAAGCCATGGTCGGCGCCGTCTCCATTCGGCTGAAAGATCCCGTCTTTGAGTCGCAGACGAAGAACAAACTGGGCAATACGGAAATCCGGTCCGACCTCGTCAACAGGGTCCGCGAGGAACTGCTGCACTTTTTCCACCGCAACAAGGAAATCGCGGAAAAGATCGTCGCGAAAGTCGAAGACAGCCGCCAGTTGCGCAAAGAGCTGCAGGAGGTCAAGAAGCTGGCCCGCGAACGCGCCAAGGCGATTACGATCCGGATTCCCCAGCTTAAGGATTGCAAGATTCACTATGACAAGAAGCGGAACAAAGGCCACGGGTCGATGGTGTTCCTCACCGAGGGACAAAGCGCGGCGGGATCGATCGTGAGCTGCCGGGACGTGAACACGCAGGCCATTTTCGTCCTCAAAGGCAAGCCGCTCAACGTCTGGGATCTCAAGCGCGACATCGTTTACAAAAACGACGAGATGTACAATTTGATGCGATCGCTCGACATCGAGGACAACATCGAAGGCCTGCGCTATGAGAAAGTCGTCCTGGCCACGGACGCGGACGTGGACGGCCTGCACATTCGCAACTTGATGATCACTTACTTTTTCCGGTTCTTCGATCAACTCGTTCACGACGGGCATCTTTACGTGCTCGAAACACCGCTCTTTCGCGTGCGCAACAAGGAGAAGACCATTTATTGCCACTCCGAGACCGAGCGTGACGAGGCCGCCGCGGCCATGGGGAAGAGCGCCGAGATCACGCGCTTCAAAGGATTGGGCGAGATCAGCCCGAACGAGTTCAAACAATTCATCGGCCCGGAGATGCGGCTCAGCAAGGTGGAATACGCGCCGAAGCCGGATGCCTCGACGATTCTGGGATTCTACATGGGCAAGAACACGCCGGAGCGCAAGGATTACATCATGGCGAACCTGGTCGTGCCGGTGGAAGAATGAGAAGTAACAGACGATTATGAAAACAACCTCACGCCGAAATTTCCTGAAGAATTCCATCGCAGCCGGAACCGCCTTGAGCTTGCCGAGGCTGGCGCTTGGGACTGAACGCCGGTCCGCCAACGAAACGGTGCGCCTGGCAGTAATCGGCCTTGGCGGGACCACCACCGTGGGTGGCGTGGGCGGCCGCGGACACCAGCTCATCGCTCAAATACGGAAACTCCCCGAAGCCAAGATCGTTGCGCTCTGCGACGTGGACCCGTCGCACCTGGATCGCGAAGTTCAGCCTTTCAAGGATCGCGGCGAAACGGTCGCGGCTTACCGGGACCTGCGCCGCGTCTTCGATGACAAATCGATCGACGCCGTGGTGATCGCGTTGCCCAACCACTGGCATGCGCTGGCCACCGTCTGGGCGTGTCAGGCGGGCAAAGATGTCTATGTCGAAAAACCGTTCTCCTATGATCTCTGGGAAGGCCGCCAAATGGTGGCCGCGGCGCGGAAATATGGGCGAATGGTTCAAGTCGGCACTCAGAATCGATCCAGCGGCTTGCTTCGCCAGGCTTTCGATTATCTGCACCGCGGCGAGCTCGGTCCGATTCGTTACGCCCACTGCCTGGTTTACCGGGCGCGGGACGGCATCGGCCAAGTCAGCGCCCCCACGCCCGTGCCGCCAACGGTGGATTACGATCTCTGGTGCGGCCCGGCTCCGACAAGGCCTCTGATGCGGAAACAACTGCATTACGAGTGGCACTGGTTTTGGGAAACGGGCAACGGCGAAATCGGCAACAACGGCATCCATGTGATGGACCTTTGCCGCTGGGCGCTGAAACAAGATCAGGCCCCGCCGCGGGCCATGAGCATTGGCGGGCGATTCGGTTTCGATGACTGCGGCGAAACCGCCAACACGCACATCGCGCTGTTGGATTATCAACCTGCGCCGCTGATCTGCGAAGTTCGCAACGTGCGCGTCGGCAAAAGCGCAGATGCCCTGGGCAAGTTCCGCGGACGCAACGGGGGGCTGATCATCGATTGTGCAGGCGGCTATTTTGCGGGCGCCTCATCCGGCGGATCGCTCTTCGACACCCAAGGCAAGAAAATCAAAGATGTCCCGGTTGATGATGGGTCCCGAGGATTGGAAGGCTCGCATCTGTCCAATTTCATCGCCGCCATGCGCAGCCGGAAGGCTGGCGACCTGGTTGCCGAGGCCCGGGAGGGACATCTCTCAGCGGCCTGCTGTCATTTGCCGAACATTTCCCATCGCCTCGGCCAGCAGACTTCCACCGAAGCGATTCGCGACAGGATTCGATCCAAGCCGGAGCTGTTGGACGCGTTTGAGCGGTGTCGCGAATACCTGAGCCAGAACGGTGTGGTTCTGGGCGCCACGCCCGCCGTGCTGGGGCCGTGGGTGACTTTCGACCCCAAGCAAGAACGGTTCGTCGGCGACTTTGCAGATCAAGCCAACAAACTTGTTCAACGCGATTACCGCTCGCCCTTTGAGGTGCCCAGGATCGCATAACCGCCGGTAGCGGCGCTCTGGACAACGCGGCCGTGGAGGTGATCAAGAGCATTCCCGCGGTTTGGGATGAAACGGTCGTGCTCGCGGAATCGCGAATTGGCGAGCTTTCAATCTTCGCGCGCCGCAAAGGAACCCTGTGGATGCTGGCGGTGATGAGCGCCGCCGGGCCCGAGAAGAAAATCCAGGTGCCGCTGGCGTTCCTCGGGGACGGCGCTTACCAGGCTTCGCTGGTCCGCGACCACAAGGAGAACGATGCCGCAGTCGTTGTCGAGAAACTCCACGGCGCGCCGCAGCGATACGCTGAAGATCGATTTGCGCAGCGGCGGCGGATTGGTCGGGAGGTTCATCAGGCAATGAACGCGGGATACGGCTCTTGAAGTGGTGGTCATCGTGTAACCACTAATCGATGAGCAGCCGGCCGCCCTTCGGGTTACGCCGCATTGGGCTAGGGTGTCGTTTGGTGGCCGGAATCCGGTTGACGGGGGTTGAGCTTCTGGAGGATTTTACCCGCGCTTTATGTCGAGAATACAACGCGCGCTGCTTTCGGTCTCCGATAAAACCGGCTTGAGCGACTTCGCTCTCACCCTGGCGAAGGCCGGAGTAGAGATCCTCTCGACCGGCGGCACGGCCCGGACGCTTCGGGAACAAGGGATCGTCGTGACCGACTTGAGCGCTTACACAGGCTTCCCGGAAATGCTGGATGGGCGTGTCAAAACGCTGCACCCCAAAGTTCACGGCGGCTTGCTTTTCATCCGAGGGAATCCCGGTCACGAAAAGGCCGTTCACGAGCACGAGATCAAACCGATCGACCTGGTCGTGGTGAATCTTTATCCCTTCGAGCAGACCGTAGCCGAACCCGGAGTGGCCCTGCACGACGCCATTGAGAACATCGATATCGGCGGCCCCTCCATGCTTCGAAGCGCCGCAAAGAATCACGAGAGCGTCACCGTGGTGGTGGATCCGGCGGATTACGACGAGGTCGCCCGGCAAATCAAAGCCAGCGGCAACACCACCCTGGAGCTGCGCCGGAACCTCGCCGCGAAGGTGTTCGCGCGCACCGCGGCTTACGACGGCGCGATTGCCGGTTATCTGGGCCGCGCTTTCGTGACGCACGTGGACCCGGTGAACAAACCGGTGGAAGATACGTCCACGGAGCTGCCTGATGAACTGACGCTTCGGAAACCGAAAGTTCAGCCGTTGCGTTACGGCGAAAACCCGCACCAGCGCGCCGCGCTTTATGGCCGGTTCAATGAGTATTTCCAACAACTCCACGGCAAGGAGCTTTCCTATAACAACATTCTCGATCTGACGGCGGCCGCGAACTTGATCCACGAATTCTCGAACGACGGCCCCACGCTGGCGATTCTCAAACACACGAACCCTTGTGGCATTGGCCAAGGCGCGACTCTGCGCGAGGCCTGGGACAAAGCGTTCGCGACCGACAGGCAGGCGCCGTTCGGTGGAATCATCGCCGTGAACAAAGTGCTTGATCCGGCTTGTGCCGAGGCCATCGCCGAAATCTTCAGCGAAGTCATCGTCGCGCCGGAGTTCGCCCCGGACGCGCTGGTGATTCTGCAAAAGAAAAAGAACCTGCGGTTGCTGAAGGTTCTGAAAAGCCCCGCCGGGGCGGAGACGTGGGACGTGCGCGGCGTCGGAGCGGATTCGCTGCTCTTGCAGGAGCGCGACACGAAGACCCTGGCCGCAGCCGAACTGAAGGTCGTGACGCAACGAAAACCCGCGGAGCCGGAGTTGACGGCGATGCTCTTCGGCTGGCGCATCGTCAAGCACGTGAAATCAAACGCCATCGTTTACGTGGCGGCCGACCGGACGCTCGGCATCGGCGCGGGTCAGATGAGCCGCGTGGACGCCAGCCGCATCGCGGTTTGGAAAGCGAGTGAAGCGGGGCTGTCACTCCAGGGCAGCGTGGTGTGCAGCGACGCGTTTTTTCCGTTCCCGGACGGATTGATTGCGGCCGCAGAGGCCGGGGCCACGGCGGCGATTCAGCCAGGCGGTTCCGTGCGCGACGCGGAGGTCATCGCAGCCGCCGACGCGCGGAAGGTCGCGATGGCGTTCACGGGCGTTCGCCATTTTCGCCATTAGACTGAGTTCACCTTCCTATCCTTAGCCGTAACAATTCAGTGCGATGAAAGGCCCGCCCTCACGCCGGCAATGGCATTGAATAGACATTTCCCAGACTGAACCATGATCTCCGCCATCGAACCCAGCGCCACGAACGGCAACTCGCCCATCTATCTGCGGTTCAACTGTGGAGTTTAGGATGAATTCACACCGCCTCAGCCGCCGCCAGTTCCTCGTTCTGAGCGCCGCGTCCGGGCTTGGCGTGTGGTCTGGATGCCGCACCGTCGGCACTGGCCAAGCGGATGCACAGCGACCCGGAAGGCTTTTTTTCACTTCGCAAGGCCGAACCGCGCTGATCCATACCGACGGACGTGGGTTGCGCTACTTCGACTTCAAGGTTCCGGACCAGGTCACCTGGCAGCCCGGCCCCTTTCTTTCCGACGGTCGCCGCATGATCTTTCTCAGCATGGAAGCGCGACGCGATGGTCCGGGCCGGCCGTTTGCCGAGTATTATCACAAGACCCCGACACATCTTTGGCTCTACGATCTCGATCGCGCCACGCTCACGGAGATTGCCACGAAGCATCGGCTGGCGGTCTTTCAAACGCCTGCGCTGCTCATCTCCGACGAGCGCTTGCTCGTGCAGGTGGTGCGGGACGCAGGCGGGCAAATTTACAGCATGAACCTCGATGGCAGCGATGCGCGAGAGTTCACGAGACTCGGCGAAGGGCTGCCTTACGGGCTCAGCCTCAGCCCGGATGGCCGGCGCGTCGCGTACCACCTCGCCAGCCCGCAGGGCTACCAGATTTGGACGAGCAACACCGAGGGTTCGGAGCGTGCGCTTGTGGCCGCGCATCGCGATCACCTCTACTTCGGGCCGAACTGGTCACCGGATGGACAGTGGCTGGTTTTCTCGGACTGCGATTTCAGGAAAGACCCAGGCCACGACTGGTGCGATCTGTGCGTGGCTCGTCCAGATGGCTCAGAATTGCGCCTGCTGACGGAAGGGCAGGCGATGTGGTTTGCGGCGACGTACGGGAATCCGCAGAATCGCGGCGGCGGATCGAACCTCGCAAGCTGGACCCGCGACAGAGAGATTCTTTTTCCAAGACGGCTCCCCGGCGCGAAAGTGCCGTGGGAGTTCCAACCGCAGCGGTTGGATTCGGATCATTTCAACCGCGATTTCAAACCCGAATTGGCTGGAGGCGGAGTCGAAATCTGTCGGCTGAATCCGCGCACGCGGGCCATAACCTCGCTGACCCACTGCATGCCTTCCGTGTGGGACTTTCGCGGCAGCGAATCGCCGGACGGGCGGTTCATCGTTTTCTGCCGCGCCAAGACTGGCGGCGCGCCTGCCATCTGGGTCATGGACGCCGATGGCCGCAACCCGCGCCTCTTAACGCGCGGTCTTGAAGAAAAAGGCGCGGACCACCCGCGTTGGTTGCCGTTCTCCGTAGAGTCCCAGCTAAGCCGTATCTATTCCTTGAAAAGGTGACTCGCCCTTACCCTAACCCTTCCCCAGGAGAGGGAACCGCTATTTGCCGCGCCGGGAAGCGGTCGCTCAACAGTGATGAGTCCGCGGGCGGTAAACGTTACTCCCTCTCCCTGGGGGAGAGGGCTGGGGTGAGGGCGAGCTTTTCATCGCACCGATACTTACGGCTAAGATGACTGCGCCGTCTCTATACTGTCCCAATTGGGGAGCACACGCGCCTCGCGTGTCCCGACCGGCGCCTCGCCGGTCGCGTCGTCGGAGAAACCGTCGGTCAAACGATGGCTTCTCAGCCGTAACAATTCAATAGCGATGGGGAGCGCACGCGGCTCGCGGGCTGTGTTCGGCGGCTCGCCGAACACTTCAGCACAGACAGTCCGCGCTCACTTTAAGTGATCGAAAATGCGCCGAGAAAAGTCGCCGCCGGGCCGGCGGCGACGGCACGCGAGCCGCGTGCGCTCCCCAACCGATGTGGTCGGCGGGGGCGCGTGCTCTCCCCATCGCGACGGAATAGACACGGCTTACGTGGCGGCGGAATGGCCCGCGGATTCGGCCTTCAGTCGCTGCCGCTCGGCGGTCTTGGCAAACGGATAATAGACAGCCATGGCCAAGGCGATGGACATGGCGCCCCAGATGGCCGCACGCCAGTCGCCACCGGTGACGAGGTAATGCCCGATCACCGGCGGCGTCGTCCACGGGACATTCACAAAAGGCTTGGCGATGACGCCCCAGTGCATCAGCAGAAAGGTGGCGGTGGTGAGCAGCAGCGCATTTAGAACGTAGGGAATCATGAACACCGGGTTGAGCACGATGGGAAAACCGAAGAAGATGGGTTCGTTGATCTGAAAGATCTGCGTCGGCAGCGAGAGCCGGCTCACTTTGCGAAAGCCAGGTTCCTTCGAGTTGAACATGATCAGCGCCAGCGCGATCGTCGCGCCGGTCCCACCGACGTTGACGAAGGTCGTGAAGAAACCCAGCGCGGTCACGTAGGGAAGGGCTTCACCTTTCGCAGCGGCTTCGACGTTCGCCGCGAGGTATTGCAGGAAGACCGGCGCGACAAACGCGTCCAGCGTGTTATCCCCGTTGATGCCGACCGACCAGAGCATCGTAACCAGAAACGCGTACACCAGGATGCCGGGCAGGGTGTTGAGCGCGAACAGCAGCGGCGAAAAGACAATCTGGATGTAATGGTTGATGTCGATGTCGAGCACGAACCGGATCACCCAGAACCCCAGCACGAGAACGATCATGGGCACCAGCGAGAGGAACGATTCATAGACCACCGCCGGAACATTCGCCGGCAGCCGGATGACGAGGTTGCGTTCGGTGAAAAACTTCTGCACGCGAACACAAATCAGCGCGACGAGAATCGCGGTGAACAGGCCCGCCGAGCCCAGCCCCGCCATGACCAGGGTTTGTTCTTTCACCTCAATCTGCAGCGACAAAAAGACCAGCGCCGCCGTCGAAGCGCTGTTGACGGCCTCTTGCTTGAGCCGTTTGCCGATGTCATACGCAATGGCAAAGCACACAAAGACCCCCAGCAAACCGAAGGTCGCGGTCACCGGCACTTGAAGCAGCGGCAGCACGGGCGCGACCTTCTTATCCCAGCCCGGCACGGGCAAATTGCAGAGCGCGGTGAAAAGCCCACCGAGAATCGTCAGCGGCACAATGGCGACCATGCCGGCGCGGATCGCCGCCAGATAAGTGTTCTCGCTCATCGCCGTCAAGACCGGGACGAGCGAGCGCTGAAGGAACCCGTTCGCGTAGCTCATTTGATTTGGCCGGCCAGGCGGCTTCTGTTCGCTTCTGATGGGGAGCGCGCGCGCCCTCGCGTGCCGTGCTCGGCGCCCCCGCCGGCCACACTCTTCCGTCCGGAAAAGCGCTCATTAGAGGAGACGGCTTCTCCGACGCTCCGACCGGCGAGGCGCCGGTCGGGACACGCGAGGGCGCGTGTGCTCCCCAATTTCATCTGCTTGGTCACGTGGTCAATGAGTTAGAGAGATGCCGTCGCGCCCAGCCGGCCAGGGCATTGCGGTTCTCGTAGATTTTCTCGAAGGCCAGAGCGATGACATTCATGTCCGACCGGGAGCCGAGGAAAACGCGTTGTTCGATCCAGATGCCCTGTTGCTCGCAAATCAGGTCGCTGTTCGGACAGTGAATCCGCCGAAAGTTCAGCTTGCTCCGCGCCCCAGGCAGGTAGGGCCCGAACGATTTGTTGAGAAACATCGGCTGACGGTTCAGGGAAATGGCGTAGCCGCCCGAGCAAGGGATGCCCTCGGCTTGCAGCGCGCGAATGACCGCGGCGCGCGGCGCGCCAAATTGCTCTCCGTCGAGCCGCACCATGAAGAGGTGATAGCTGTGGCGCACGCAATCCGCCGCCCGGGTTTGCGGGAAGATTCCCGGCAGCTCAACCAGGCGCGCACCGAGCCAGCGTCCGTTCCGGTCGCGAGTCGTGGTCTGGGCTTCCAGGCGGTCAAGCTGGCTGTTGAGCAGAGCGCCCTGCAATTCGCCGAGGCGGTAGTTGCCGGCTAGAACGTGATGCTCATACCACGCGCCCGACGGAACGCGCCCGCAGTTGTGCAGCGAGATGCAGCGCTCGGCGAGTGTGGCGTCGTTGGTCGTGATGATGCCGCCTTCGCCGGCGGTGAGGTTCTTGGTGGACTGAAACGAGAAGGATCCCAGGTGTCCCAGCGAGCCAGCCGGTCCATCGCGGTGCAGGCCTCCATGCGCGTGCGCCGCATCCTCAATAATGGTGAGACCATGCTTGCGGCCCAGCTTGCGAAAGGCCCTCATGTCCGCCGTCTGCCCGGCGAAGTGGACGGGGATGATGGCGCGGGTGCGCGGGGTGATGGCCGCGGCGGCGGCGGCCGGGTTGAGATTGAACGTGTGGAGGTCGATGTCGGCAAACACCGGCACGCCATTCGCCTCGATGACGGACGAAGCCGTCGCGTAAAAGGTGTAGGGCGGCACAATGACTTCATCTCCGGCCTCCAGTCCAGCGGCCATCAAGGCCAGGCGCAGCGACACCGTGCCGTTGACAACGCCGACGCCGTGGCGGCAGCCGTGCATGGCGGCGAAGCGTTTCTCGAAGGCCGCAACTTCGCCGCCCTCGAGTTTGCCCCATTTGCCGCTGCGCAACGCGCGCAGGAGCCGCCGCTCATCCACTCGTCCGAAGATGGGCCAGCGGGTGAAGGGCGTTCGCCGGATCGCCGCGCCGCCGAGGAGCGCGAGAGTCAGTGTGCCCATAGTTGTTGAGATGCAAAGTGCGGTTCAACGAGCGAGTGAGTTTTGCCGGAAAGATTTCCCCAGGTAAATGCAGCCGTCGCGGCCTTCGCCGACGCGGGCCAATTCGCGGAAACCGAGATGCTGGTAAAAGCCGAAGGCAGGCGTGTTCACCAGGCTCACACCCAGATGCGCGCCGGGCGAACCACGCTGCCGCAGCCGGCCCATCACCTGCTCCAGCATCTGGCGGCCCAGCCCGCCGCCTTGCGCCCGCGGCAAAAGGTCGATGTGCAGGTGCGACGGATATTCGGCGTACGGCTCGGGCGTGAAGTAATCCGGGTAATGATACCAGGAATGCACCCTCTGCGCCCGGGTCCATGTGGCGGCGTCGCCGGGCGGCATCGGAAACTGCGCGCAGAGACGCGGACGCCACTCGCGTTCGTAGCGGTCATAAAAGGCGCGCGAGTCCAGCGCGCCCAGCGCGTAGCCGCAGATGCCGTCCTGGTCTTCGAGGATGAAGCTGAAATCCGGCTCGAACGCCAGATACGGCCCAACGAAAATGCGGCCCAGCGCATCCGGGTCATCGCGGTAGAACGGCTCGCCGTCCTGGCCGTGATCGCCCGTCTTCAAACAGACGTGGTAAGCGCCGGGCTCGTCACCGGCTCGCGCGGGGCGAATGATGAAGTCGTTCATGGAGGAAAACTTGCGGCTTCATCGTGCAACGACGCAACTACCGCGAATGTTCCATCAGGGCGTTGTTCAAGCAACCGTTGCAGTCGCGGGACGAATCCGCCGCGATACGTGCCCGGCAGATGGAAGTCCGAGCGCGGCATTGCCGCGGGGTTCTCTTGCTTCAACTGGATGTAACCGAGCAACAGGTCGAGTTCCTCGCGCAGTTCCCAGATGCGGCGGTGCAGGGCGTAGAAAAGCGGTCGATCGCGCAACTCGACAAGCTTCGCGCAGAAATCACGGAGACGCTGCGCGGCCTGCATGAATTCTCCGGCGGCGGTTCCCCACTCCGCCGGCGGCTGGCTCAGGAGGCTTCGCGCGCACTCCCATAACTTTTGCGCCAGCGGGCCTTCTTCATGCGGCAGATAAAAACAATCGCCGAACCGCAAGAGATCTTCGAGCGCCGCCGGGCCACTGAGGCCGGCCAACTGCGGCAGCCACTCCGTCATGGCGGTGACATAAGCTGCCCGCGCGTCCCAGGCGCCCCGATTTTGCAGGTATGCGCCAAGCGTGCGGAGAGGAACAAAGTTGAGCGGAAACTCCGTGTTCGGATTGGAGAGGATGCCGCTGACTTCGCCGCGCAGTTCTGCAGGCCGGCCGCTGTAGGGTCCACAGAAGAACCGGCGCCCGTCGTAATCGTTGGCGTGAAGATTGTCCCAAATCAACGGGCGCCTGCGCAGCCGAACCCGGAGTTCCTGAATGTGGCGGAGGGTGATCTCCCGCGAGACAATCTCGGGCCCGGTCCAAACAATCTCAATCTCCGGCGCGAGTTCACGGCCGGCCGTTTCCAGATAATTCGCCCCGCCAAGCTGCCGCTCCGCCATGCGGCCGCAATAGGGCGTGGGACAGAAGAGAAAGCGTCCCTGTGGACGCCGTTCGCGCAGCCACCGGAAGGCGGCGTTGGTGACGTGGCACTGCGCCGCGGCAAAGGAACCGAACTGTTGCCGGTCTTCGTCGCTCATGCGGTCTGGGATGTCGTCGAACAGCAACGCGAAGTCATCGCAGCCGAGGGCGCGCAGTTGATCGAAGCGGGCCAGGATCCGCGGCAATTCGGCCGGGGCGCTGTACCGGATGTCGAGCCCTGGGCTCAGCGCGTAGATGAAGCGAATTCCGCGGGATCGACACTCTTGCACCAGCGCGCCTAGCGCCTCGGCTTCGGCGGGCGAATACAGCTCGCGCCAAAGAGCGCGGTGCTTGAGATCGTCCTTGGGGGCGTAGAGATAGGAATTCAACTGCCAGGCGGACATCCAATCGAGCGCCGTCCTTCGCTCTGCCGGCGACCACGGCGGGCCGTAGAAGCCCTCGATGACTCCGGCGAGAAAATCGCTGCTCGTGCGGTCGGGCATGGTGCGTCAGTGCAGCAGGCGTTGCGGCCAGACTCAGTCCGGCGCCGCAACAGTGATCCCGGTGAACAGGAGCGGCGTCAAGATGCGGCGGATCATGCGATAGCCGGATTCTACAAAGCACCGGGGTTTCGATGCATGCCAATTCTTGCGCGCAGAATGACGCCACTACCAGCGAGGTCTTATTTTGACTTGTTTGCCGCGAAAAGGCGCAAAAAGTGTAAAAAGGCAGGCTCAAAAACACGAGTCTTAATGCTCCTTTTTGCGCCTTTTGCGCTTTCTTGCGGGCAACCCAAGCTAAAATCAGACTCCACAAAAACAGAAGAATCAGGACAGGGGCTGTAAGCGATTCAATTCCCCGACTTCTCCGCTCTCTCCGTTGCCTCCTGTTCAGAAAACAGAAGGAAACGGAGCAAACGGAGGGCAAACAAAGGAATTCAGTTTCCACATCTGGACTTAACCAACCTCGCCCTTTAGTGGGTTCTGAAAATGAGAACTGCTGTGCCACCATCCTGTTGTCTTGTCTTCTCGAATCGCTTTCCTGATTCTTTCGGCCATGGACCTGGCTGCGAACCTGGAAGCTGTGAACGCCCGCATCCGCGCGGCCTGCGAACGGGCGCGGCGCGATCCCGAGTCGGTCACGTTGCTGGCGGTGACCAAGGGCCAGCCGCCGGATCGAGTCGAAGAAGCGGCAGGCCTGGGCTTGTCGTTGTTTGGAGAAAATCGCGTCCAGGAAGCGAAGGCGAAAATCCCGCAGTGCCCAGGCCGGCTCCGTTGGCACATGATCGGCCACCTGCAATCGAACAAAAGCCGCGACGCCGTCCAGCTTTTCGAGATGATTCACAGCGTCGATGGTGTCGGCCTGGCTCAGGAAATCGACAAATGCGGAGACAAGCTCGCGAAAACGATGCCCGTGTTGCTCGAAGTGAACGTGGCGGGCGAGGGCTCCAAATTCGGTTTCAAACTGGACCAACTGCTGGCCGATCTCCCGGCCCTGAACAAACTGCGGCGCCTCGAAATCCATGGCCTGATGACCATGGCGCCGTGGTCACCGGAGCCGGAAAAGGTTCGGCCTGTTTTCCGGCGCTTGCGAGAATTGAAGGAAGCTTGCGAAAAGACTTTGGGCGCGCCGCTCGCCCATTTGAGCATGGGTATGAGCGGCGATTTCGAGGTCGCAATCGAAGAAGGCGCCACGATCGTGCGGCTCGGCACGATCCTGTTTGGTCCGCGGGCCGCGGCCAAACCGACCGATCTCAATTGACCATTTGCGTATGAACAAGAAAAAAGCCGGCCTGGCCGTGTTTATTATTCTGCTGCTCATGGCTGCGTTCGGCGTGTGGCTTCGCCGATCGGTTCCAGGCACCGTGCATCTTAACCTCACCGGCACGCCCGGACTCAAAATTGCCGGCACGCTATCTGCCGACGGAGTGGCGCGAGAGTTCAGCGGCGTGCTGCCTACAAACATCACCGTCGAGGCTCGCGCGTTTGAATACACCATTATGATGCAGGCGCCGCTGGGCGAGTTGCGCGGCGAACTCACGGTCGGCGGCGGGCCGTCCGGCAGTTCCAGCACCGCCAACGAATTCAGTGGAGTCAAGGGCCAGTTTTCTCGCACCTGGCGGGGCGAAAGTGTCATGATGACCACGGCGAGGAAGGGAGATCCCCGTTGAAGCTGCCAGCGAGCGCAGGCCAACGCAAAGATAGCGTTGGTGGCTATGCCAGGGTTGCGCTGGCAAAATGGTCGGCGGCGCACAAACGAGAATGTCTGCACAGCAATCGTCCAGACTGTTCGCAGACTGCAATCAAATGAGAAATCCTGCCAAGTTCGGTCGGAGCCTTGCCAAAATCGGTGGAGCCGGTCCAATCTCCCTGTGGAACTAACAGGCCATGAACTGGACCACACCGGAAGCGGCCCTGGCTCATCTGCGGAGCGGGATGCGAATTTTTGTCGGCTCGGGCTGCGCCACGCCGCAACGCCTCGTCGCCGCGCTGGCCGCCCGCGGCCCGAACGTTTTCGACGTCGAGATCGTCCACATCCTGACGTTTGGCGAGGCGCCCTACGCCAAACGGGACTTGCTGGCCAACTACCGTCACAACGCCTTTTTCATCGGCCCCAACGTTCGGGAAGCGGTCAACCTGGGCGTGGCCGATTACACGCCGATTTTTCTCAGCGAGATTCCGGCGCTCTTCCGCCAAAAGAGACTTCAACTCGACGTCGCGCTCGTCCAGGTGTCGCCGCCGGACGTGCACGGCTTTTGCAGCTTTGGCGTCTCGGTCGATGTCGTGAAGGCGGCGGTGGAAAGCGCGAGTTACGTCGTGGCCGAAGTGAATCCCAACATGCCCCGGACGCTCGGCGACAGTTTCGTGCATGTTTCGCAACTCAACGCGATGGTCGAAAGCGCGTTGCCCATCCTGGAGCACGCCGTCGAGCCGCCTTCTCCGGAAGCGCTGAAGATCGGCGAATTCATCGCGTCGCTGGTCGAAGACGGCTCCACCATCCAGACGGGGATCGGGGAAATCCCCAGCGCGTTCTTGTCCGCGCTGGCGGAGAAGAAAGACCTGGGCATGCACACGGAGATGTTCACCGAGGCCGTGCTGCCGCTAATCGAGAAGGGCGTGCTGAATTGCCGGCAGAAAACTCTGCTCGCCGGAAAAATCGTCAGCTCATTCTGTTTCGGGACCCGCAAGCTCTACGACTACGTCCACGACAATCCGCGCTTTGAATTTCGCCCCACGGAGTTCACGAACGATCCGTTTCAGATCGCCCGCAACCGCCGCATGGTCGCCGTCAGCTCGGCCATTGAAGTGGATTTGACCGGCCAAATTTGCGCGGATTCGATCGGGGACAAGTTTTACAGCGGGTTCGGCGGGCAGGTGGATTTCATTCGCGGCGCGGCCCGCAGCGAAGGCGGCAAACCCATCATCGCGCTGCTCTCCACCGCGAAGAACGGCGCCTTCACCAAAATCGTTCCCCGGCTTAAGGAAGGCGCCGGCGTCGTCACGACCCGCGCCGACGTCCATTACGTCGTGACCGAGTTCGGCGTGGCGAGCCTCCACGGCAAAAGCGTGCGGGAACGCACTCTGGCGCTCATTCATGTGGCCCATCCGAAGTTCCGGGACGAGTTGATGCGCGAGGCGCGCGATCGGCATTTGGTCCACCCCAATCAGATTTCGCTGCCAGCGGGTTTGCAGCCATACCCGAAGAAATACGAAACGACCGCGTCTTTCAAAGGCGGTTTGAAGGTCTTCTTTCGCCCGATTCAACCCACGGACGAGACGCTGCTCAAGGAACTCTTTTATTCGCACTCCGAACAAACGATTCTGCAACGGTACTTCGCCTTGATCCGTCACCTGTCTCACGAGCAGGTGCAAAAATTTGTCACGCTCGATTACCGGCGGGACATGGCCATCGTGGGCTTGATTCCGTTTGAGGGACGCGAGCAGATGATTTGCGTCGGACGCTACATGGGGGATGGCGCGTCCAACGAGGCCGAAGTCGCGATCACGGTGCATGACGCTTACCAGCACCGGGGCATTGGCACATTCTTGCTGCAATACGTGAGCAAGATCGCGCTGGAAAGCGGGATCCGGGGCTTCACGGCGGATGTTCTGGCGGAGAATCACGGGATGCTGCGGGTCTTTCACAAGGTGGCCGGAAAGATCGAAACCAAGCTTGAAGCGGGGACTTACCACTTGCGGTTTGAATTGGCGTCGGTGCACTTCGGCGCCAAACTCGCGCCGGCCGTCTCGCCAACCAAGGAGCCGGGAGCGCGGGAGAAGAAGCGATAGCGCAGCTTTTGTGGTCAAATGAGTCAGCCGTCCCTCCGGGACTCGTTCTCTGGTTTGTCCCCAACCCAGCGTTGAAACGCTGGGCTATCATCACAAGCCACCTCCTGGCCGTGGCGATCCCGCACCAGGTAATGCAACTGCCCCACCGGATCGGGATACCCCAGATAATGATGTGCCTCCAGACAGCGGGCGATGCAAGCGCGCTCCGGCTGGCCGCCCCGGGCTGGCCCGGATATTTCACACTCCATGGGGAGCACACGCGCCCTCGCGTGTCCCCGTCGGCGCCTCGCCGACGGGTGCGGCGTCGGCAAACACCTCAAAGTGTTTCAAATCCCAAGTGCCAGATTGCGGCGAGGCGCCGCAAGCAGCACGCG
>Ga0233424_10000768_pt1 | contig 35923 bp, 36 predicted proteins | sample Watercolumn_Towu_FD_181011 | JGI IMG/M metagenome (GOLD analysis project Ga0233424, IMG submission 181011) | Freshwater microbial communities from Lake Towuti, South Sulawesi, Indonesia - Watercolumn_Towuti2014_125_MG | ecosystem: Environmental > Aquatic > Freshwater > Lake | place: Indonesia... | reverse complement strand
GGTGAGTTTGGCGCCGATGAGGTCGGCCTTGGTGAGGTCGGCGTCACGGAGGTTGGCGCCATTGAGGCAGGCCTTGGTGGGTTTGGCGTCGCGGAGGTCGGCGTCCTCAAGGTTGGCGTCGCGGAGGTCGGCGTAGGTGAGGTCGGCGTCGCGGAGGTTGGCGCCGGTGAGGTCGGCGCGGAACAGGTGGGCGCCGGTGAGGTCGGCGCGGAACAAATTGGCTTTGCGGAGGTTGGCGCGGGTGAGTTTGGCGCCGCGGAGGTTGGCGCCGGTGACGTCGGCGCCGGAAAGTTTGGCGTCGAAGAGCCAGGCGTTGAAGAGGATGGCGCGGGTGAGTTTGGCGTCGGAGAGGTCGGCGACGGAGAGGTCGGCGTCGGACAGGTCGGCGTCGGACAGGTCCGCGCCGATGAGGTTGGCGTTGAAGAGGTTGGCGCCGGGCTCAATCTTGTACCCGTTCACCTCCACGCTCGCGACGCTACCCGCACCAGCCCCTCGAACTCTTGTGCCGACATACGAAGCGCAACCCGTTTCTCTGGGCAGCGGTGCAGGCGTCCCCCGTGCCCGTCTCGCGCATGGAGTCGCGGATAATCAAAGAAACTCGCACACAACTCGCACACACGGACGTGTTCCACGTCATCGGCGTTGCCGCGTCGTCTCGTCGGAGCCCTACTCCGCGTGCCCGGGAGAGGACTCGAACCTCTACGACACTTTCGTGTCAGGGGGGTTTAAGCCCCCCGCGTCTTCCATTCCGCCACCCGGGCCCGCATTCAGGCTACGGACGCCCGCGAAGCGCGGCGTCAGGCCACTCGCGCGTCCGCGGACGAGTCGACGATGAAGTGCGCCGACGCGGCCCGCCACAGCGCGGTGCGGGCGAGTTCGGCGTCGCGGGCTGCGAGGCCGTTGACCACGACGATGCCCTCGATCATGTCGGCGAGCACCGCCATGAACGGTCGCCCGAGGATCGCCACCGACACGATCGCGCCCGCGGCCGTGCGACGCACGGTGCGCGCCGCCCCGAGCACCCGCGGGGGCGTGCGGAAGCCGGGCACCCGCAGCCCCATGCCCGAGGCCGCACGCGCGAACACGCGCGCCGCCGTCGCAAACTCCGTGAGCGGCGAGACGCGCACCGGCACGTTCGTGCACGCGCCCCGCGACACACGCGTCGCGGCACTCGCGGGCGATCGGTGACTCGTCGGGGACATCCGAACGATGCAACACGAGGGGTGTAGCGTCCCGCGCGGATGACCGACGCCGCCGCGCCGCTCAACCCGATGCAGCAGGCGGTCCTCGACGCCCTCGCGCGCCCCCCGGGCTGGACGCCCCTGCCCGGCTCGGTCATCGAGGCGATCCGCGCGCAGGTGACCGGCGGTCTCGCGCCCCTCGCGGACGCATTCACCCCCGAAGAACCGCTGTTCGTCACCAAGGCCGCGCTCGGCCACATCCACGCCTGCGAGGCCCACTACCTCGCCCAACTCGGCACCTTCGCCTGGACGCTCGAAAACGCGCGCGGCACCGTCGTGCACAAGGCCATCGAGCTCGCCATCCACTGGCGGGGACCCGTGGAGCCCGCGGAGGTGGTGGACGAGGCCATCGCCCGGCTCTCCGACGAGGAGGGCCACGGCCCGAGCGACTTCCTCGAGCAGTTGCGCCCCGCCGAGCGCGCCCAGTTGCGCAGCTTCGTGGTGGACCGTTTCACCAAGTTCGACGAGTGCTTCCCCCCGCTCAAGGCCGCGTGGCGCCCCGTCACGGAGAGCTCGGCCCGCGTCGAGTTGCTCGGCGGCGCGGTGCGCCTCTCCACCCGCGTGGACCTCACGCTCGGCGCCCCCGGCAGCAAGGTGATCATCGACCTGAAGTCCGGCCGCATCTTCCCCCAGCACCGCGAGGACCTGCGCTTCTATGCCCTCGTGGATGCGCTGCGCTCCGGTCAGGCGCCGCGCCTGCTCGCCACCTACTCGCTCGACTCGGCGCGACCCGACGTGGAGCAGGTGACCGAGGGCGTGCTCCAGGCCGCCGCGCGGCGCCTCGTGGACGGTGCGCTGGCGATGTCGGCCGTGCAACGCGAGGAGCGCGAGGCGACGCGCACGGCGGGTCCGCCGTGTCGCTGGTGTCCGATCGCCGACGACTGCGCCCCGGGCCGCGCATACCTGGCCGGGCCCGAAGAGGACTGACGCGGGTCAATGCGCCGCGCATCCGCGCGGCGTGCGATGCGCGCGGGCTAGCGGCGGCCCATGTTGGGTCGCTTGCCGTGGTTGGCCTTGGAGCGACGCAGACGGGCCTTGCGCTTCTTGGTCTTCTTGGACATGGCGCGAGCCTAGTTGGCGGCGCTCACGGCTCGATGAAGATGCACTCCCCGGGGCACACCTCGGCCGCGCGCGCGACGGCGACACGGTCGCGCGCGGGCACCCACGCGAGGCTGCCCGCGCCGCCCGGGTCGTTGAGCGCGCGGCCCTGCTCGGCGACGTAGGCGATCCCGTCCTCGAGGAGCGTGAAGGAGTCGGGGCAGTGGTCCTCGCACAGCCCGTCGCCCGTGCAGAGGTCCTGGTCGATCCACACGCGCACGGCGTCACCGTACCGACGCGGCCCACGACACGGCGAGCGCAGCGAGCAGCACCGCGTTGCGCGCCACGTCGATGCGCCCGAGCGGTCGGTCGGACCGACCGCCGAAGCACGCGCAGGGTGGCGGCGCGGGATCGCGCAGGCGCACCACGAGCAGCACGGTGAAGGCGGCGAGCAACGCGGCCGCCGCCCAGACGGCCCACGGCCAGCCCCACGCACCCACGAGCAGCACCGCGAGGGTGAGCTCGGCGCACGGCACGAGCGCAATGAGCGGGTCGGGCACCCCGAGTGCGCGCGCCTGCTCGATCCACCGCACGAGCGTGGCGAACTTCGCGGCCCCCGCCCAGGCGAACACGAGGCCCACGAGCCCGGCCGCGACCCGGGCGACGAGCTCGGCGCCCGTCGTCTCCACGCCCGGCAGCGCGCCGCTCAGGTACCGGGCGCCGGCGCCACCCCGCCGACGGCGCCGCGGTAGAAGGTCATCGCACCCGCCGTGCCGCCCACCGACTCGAGCGTGCCCACGCGCCCGACGACGAACTCGTGATCGCCCACCCGCGTCGTGGACTCGATCGAGCAGTCGATCCACGCGATCGCGCCCTCGACCACGGGGCATCCGCTCGGCGCCGGGCGCCACGCCACGCCCGCGAAGCGGTCGTCGGCTTCCTTGGCGAATCGCCAACACAGGTCGCCCTGCGCGGTGGTGAGCACGTTGGCGCAAAATGCGCCTCGCGCCGCGAGGCGAGGCCACGTCGCGGACCCCACGCCGGGGAAGAACCCGACGAGCGGCGGGGCGAGCGAGATCGACACGAAGGACCCGATCGTGAGGCCGTGCGGCGCGCCCGCCGCGTCGAGACCCGCCACGACCACCACACCGGTGGGCAGGTGACCGAGGACCGCGCGGAAGTGTGCGGGGTCGACGGGTGCCGTCACGGCGCCGAGGCTACGCGCGGGCGGCGGCGGCCGACGCCACGCGCACGCAGGATTCCTCGGCCGCGGCGAACACCTCGAAGCCCCGCGTGCGGGCCACCACGGCGAGGCGACCGAGGATCGCATCCAGGTCGTCGTCGCTGCGGCCCGGGTCGTGGTGGAACAGCGCGAGGCGCCGCGTCGAGGTGGTCTCGGCGACCCACATGGCGTACTCGATCGTGGAGTGGCCCCAGTCAACCTTCTCGGCCCATTCGGCGGGCGTGAACTGGGCGTCGTGGATCAGCAGATCGGTGCCCTGGGCCAGCTGTCGCGCCCCCCGCGAGAGGGAGAAGTCGCCCGCGGGCTGCGCGTGGTCGGACATGTAGCTCACGGACGTGCCCGCGCGCTGGACACGAAACCCGAGGGTGGGTCCGCGGTGCGGCACGAGACGGCTCGACACGCGCCACCCGTGCGTCTCGAAGTCGTCGTCGCCGACCTCGTGAAAGTGCAGGGAACCCGGGAACTCGCGCAGGTGGATGGGGAACTGCGGCGGGCGGATCTTGGCCGCGAAGGCCTCCGCGAGGCTCACGCCCTCCTCGGGTCGCGGTGCGTAGACGTCCAGCACCGTGCCCGGGTGGCGCAGCGCGGAGAGGAACGGCAGGCCCTGCGTGTGGTCCCAGTGCAGGTGGGTGAGCAGGCACGCGCCCACGTGTGCGCGCGGCTCGTCGCCGCCGTCGAGCGCGTAGCGCACCCCCGTGCCGAGGTCCACGAGCAGCGGCGGTGCGCCCGCGGCGCGCAGCGACACGCTCGAGGTGTTGCCGCCGTAGCGAAGGGTGCCACGGCCGTGGCACGCACACGATCCGCGCACGCCGTGGAACGCAACCTCGACGCCCCGAGTCGCATCGGGCGTCGCGGCGGGCGTCGCGGCGTTCGTCATCTCTCGACCCCCTCGATCCCCGCGCGTTGCGTCGCACGAGACGGTACGCCCGTCGGCGCGTCGCGACCCGACCGCGATCCCCGCGCACCCGTGACCTTCGTCGCACGCGCCCCTCGGGGGTACCGTCTGTGGGTGACGATCGCGCGGCTGGATCTCGAGGCCCGCGGCCTGCGGGTCGCGGCACTCGGCGCGGGCCCGCCCGACGGCCCGCTCGCGCTCTGCCTGCACGGCTTCCCCGATTCGGCGTGGTCGTGGGCGCCGCTGCTCGAGGCACTCGCGGTGCGCGGCTGGCGCGCGGTCGCCCCGTGGATGCGCGGCTACGCGCCGACCGACGTGCCCGCCGACGGCCTGTACCAGACGGCTGCGCTCGCCCGCGACGCCGTGGCGCTGCACGACGCACTCGGCGGCGACGACCGTGCGGTCCTGATCGGCCACGACTGGGGCGCGCCCGCGGCGTACGGCGCGGCGATCGATGCACCCGACCGGTGGTGCGCGTGCGTCGGCATGGCGGTGCCGCCGGGCCGCGCGCTTGGCACCGCATTCCTCGGGGACCTCGCGCAACTGAAGCGCTCCTGGTACATGTTCTTCTTCCAGCACGGCCTCGCCGACGCGGTGGTGCCCGCCGCGGACCTCGCCTTCGTCGACATGCTCTGGCGCGACTGGTCGCCCGGCTTCGACGGCGCCGCACACGCCGCGCGGGCCAAGGAGGCGCTGCGCGGCGACGGCCGCGTGGCCGCGGCGCTCGGCTACTACCGCGCCACGCTCGGCGCGGGCCGGCGCGACCCCACCCTCGACGACCTCCAGCGCCGCATGGGAGGAGAACTCCCGCCGCAGCCGCTCCTGTACCTGCACGGCCGCGAGGACGGCTGCGTCGGCGTCGACGTCGCGCCCGCCGCGCGCGCCGAGCTGCCGCCGAGCGCCCGCGTCGAGGTGCTCGACGGTGCCGGCCACTTCCTGCAGGTGGAACGCCCCGAGGAGGTCGCGCGCCTCGTGCTCGGTCATGTGGGGGACGCCACATGAGCGACTCCCCGCTCCCGCACGACGGCTGGGTGCTCGTCGTGAAGCGCGAGTGCGAGACCTGCGTGATGGTCGCGCCGCTCGTGCCCGCCCTCGTCGACGCGCTGTCCCGCGGCGGCGAACCCGTGATCGTGGCGTCGCAGGACGACCCCGCGTTCCCCGCTGGCGTGACGGTGCGCGACGACGAGGATCTCGCGCTCTCGTGGCACGCCGACATCGACACGGTGCCCGCACTGTTGCGCTACCGCGACGGCCGCGAGGTCGCACGCGCGCTCGGCTGGTCGCGGGACGCGTGGCGCGAGCTCACGGGCATCCCGACGCTCGGCGACGGGCTGCCCGCGTGGCGGCCCGGGTGCGGCTCCCGCTCGGTCGACCCCGACCTCGTGGATGGCCTGCGCGCACGGCACGGCGGCGAGGTGCTGCGCTCGCGGCGCATCGAGCTGGCCGACGCCGAGGACGAGCACGAGGCGCTCTTTGCGCGCGGCGTCACCGACGGCCTGCCCGTCGTGCCCCCCACGCCCGAGCGCGTCCTGCGCATGCTCGCGGGGACGCGGCGGCGACCCGAGGAGGTCGTGGCGGTCGTGCCCCCCGACCTCGTGGAGTGCAGCGTCGAGAAGGTCGCGGTCAATGCCGTCATGGCGGGGTGCCGACCCGAGCACCTCGACTGGGTGATCGCCGCGCTGCGTGCGGCCTGCACCGACGCGTTCAACATGCACGGCGTGCTCTGCACCACCATGCCCGTCGGGCCCGTCATCGTCTGCAACGGCCCCGGCACCGCGGCCGCGGGGCTGAATGCGGGCGTCAATGCGCTGGGGCAGGGGACGCGGGCCAACATGGCGATCGGCCGCGCGCTGCAACTGGTGGTGCGCAACGTGGGCGGCGGGAGGCCGGGCGAGGTGGACCGCGCCACGCACGGCAACCCGGGCAAGGTCGGCTTCTGCTTCGCCGAGGACGAGGCGCGCTCCCCGTTCACCTCGCTCGCGGCGTCGCGCGGGGTGCCCGCGGGCGTGGACGCCGTCACGCTGTTCGCCGGGGAGGGGCCGCGGTGCGTGGTGGACCAGCTCGCCCGCACGCCCGAGGCACTCGCCACCTCGCTCGCGGCGGCGCTGCGCGCGACCCACCACCCGAAGCTCGTCGTCGCCTTCGACGCGATGCTCGTGATCGGGCCCGAGCACGCCCGCGTATTCGCCGACGCAGGGTGGGACCGCGAGCGCGTGCTGGCCGAGCTCCACGCGCGGCTGGCGCTCCCGGGTGCCGAGCTCGTGCGCGGGGCGGGCGGCATGGCCGAGGGCGTGCGGGCCGACCTCGCGGGCGCGACGCTGCCCAAGTTCCGCCCCGGCGGGTTGCTGCTCGTGCACGCGGGAGGCGAGGCGGGCCTCTTCAGCGCCATCATCGGGGGGTGGGCCAACGGCGCGATGGGCAGCGAACCCGTGACGCAGCCGGTGGGCGCGCCGTGAGCGCGCGCCGCGTCGTGCTCGACCCGACGGGCGAGCGCGTCCCCGTGCGTCGCACGCTCGCGCCCGCCCGCGCGCGCCTCGACGGATGCGTCGTGGGCCTGCTCGACATCTCCAAGGCGCGCGGTGACGTGTTCCTCGACCGGCTCGCCGCGCGACTCGAGGCCGCGGGCGCGCGCGTCGCGCGCTACCGCAAGCCCACCTTCGCCAAGCCCGCGCCCGCGGACCTGCGCCACGAGATCGCCACCACCTGCCACGCCGTCATCGAGGCGCTCGCGGATTGAGGCAGTTGCACGTCGTGCAGTGTGCACGACGCCGTCGACCTGGAGGGTCGCGGGGTGCCCACGGTGGTGGTCGCCTCGACACCCTTCGTGGACGCGGCCGCGGCGCAGGCCGCCGCGCTGGGATTGCCCGACGCACGCCGCGTGTTCGTCGCGCACCCGATCCAGGACCGCACGGACGCAGAGATGGCCGCGCTCGCCGACGAGGCCCACGAACGGATCGTCGCGGCGCTCGGGCGCTGACGCACCCGTCGGTCATGCGACAGGCGCGGCGGCGTCAGGGCAGCCGGTAGCGCCCGCGGCTGCGCCGCGCGAGGCCCTCGGCCACGAGTGCATCGGCGAGGCGCCGCGCCCGCGCGTGTGCACGGCCGAGTCCCGCCGCGCCCGCGAGGTGCGGCGGTGCGAGCGGCCCGCGCCCGAGTGCGCGCAGCAACCGCCCGCGCGCCTGACGGTCGGAGCCCTCGTAGCGCGGCTGGGGTCGCGAGCGGTGCGCCGAGGCGCGGGCGGGGTCGGGGCCGCGCCCCCGCCACGCGCAGGTGCGCGCGGCGGGGCATTGCCCGCACCCCGGCGCGCGGGCGGTGCACAGGCGGGCGCCGAGCTCCATGAGCGCCTGGTTCCACTCCCACGCACGGTCGGGCGGCACGAGGGCGTCTGCGCGGGCCTGCAACGCCCGCGCCCCGGCCGGTCTGCCGTCGAGGCGGGCCAAGACGCGCGCGACGTTGACGTCCACGACCCCGACGGGCGCGGCGTCGGCGAAGGCGAGCACGGCGCGCGCCGTGTAGGGCCCGACGCCCGGCAGCGCGAGCAACGCCAGGAGCGAGCCGGGCACGCGGCCGCCGTGACGCGCCACGATCTCGCGGGCCGCGGCATGCAGGTAGCGGCAACGCCGCGGATAGCCGAGCCCCTCCCACCGGCGCAGCAGTGCGCCGAGCGGTGCGGCGGCGCACGCCGCGGGCGTGGGGTATGTCGCGACGAAGTCGACCCACTTCTTCGCGACGCGCGACGCCTGCGTCTGCTGCAGCATCACCTCGCTCACGAGCACGCCCCAGCGGTCGCGGGTGGCACGCCACGGCCACGGGCGCAGGGCGCCGTCGCCCCAGTCGAGGATCGCCCGGGTCAGTCCTTCCACACGGCGTCGACGTCGTACGGCCGCTCGCGAGGCGGCGCAGCGGCACGGCGCCAGACCAGCACCTTGCGGCGGAAGGAACAGACCTCCATGCCGTCCTGGTTGAACGCACGCGTCTCGACCGTCACGACGCCGCGGTCGGGCTTGGACGACGACGGGATCACGGCGAGCACCTTGGTCTCGGCGTGGATGGTGTCGCCGTGGAAGGTCGGGTGGAGGTGCTTCAGCGTCTCCACCTCGAGGTTCGCGATCGCGGCCCCGCTCACGTCGGGCACGCTCATGCCGAGCACCACCGAGTACACGAGGTTGCCCACCACCACGTTGCGCCCCTGCGGGGCCCGCGCCGCGTACCAGGCGTTGGTGTGGAGCGGGTGGTGATTCATGGTGATCATGCAAAACAGGTGGTCGTCGGCCTCGGTGATCGTCTTGCCGGGCCAGTGGCGGTACACGTCCCCGACGACGAAATCCTCGAGGTGACGGCCGAAGGGGCGCTCGTGCACGGTCACGTCACGTCACGCTAGTGCCCGTCCCGCGGCGCGGGATCGGGCCGCCCGATGTCGTCGGTGTCGCCGAGACCGTAGCGCGGGTCGTACTTGGGCAGGCTCATCTCGCGCGTGCGGTCGGTGGTCGCGTTGCGCTCCACCCACACGACGCGACTCGTGCGCTGCGCGTTGGCCGCCGTGGCATAGCGCTGCAGCGACTTGAGTTCGCGACCCGCCTCGAGCGCGAAGGGCCCGACGCGCAGGCTGAGGTACGCCACCGCGCCGACGAGCATCGGCAGCCAGTGCTGCACGATGCGGTAGCTCAGCACCGCGACGGTCGCCGTGCTCGTGGCGAGCCCGAAGCCCACGAGCGTGGGGATGTAGACGCCCTCGACGATCCCGAGGCCGCCGGGGGTGACGGGGATCGACGCAAACACGTTGGCGAGGCCGAACGCGATGACGAGGCCGTCCAGGCTCACCTCGCCGTCGAAGGCGCGGATGAACACCCAGAGCGCAGCCATGTCGAGGATCCAGTTCACGGAGGCGAGCACGACGACGCGGCGCAGCAGCCCGGGTTCGGCGGCGAGTCCGCGCAGGCGATCGCCGAGGTGCACGGCCACCTCGCTCGCGCGATCGGGGTCGCGCCGCACGGTCCGCGCGAGGCGTCGCAGGACGCGCTCGGCGCGCCGCTCGTGGTCCACGAGGCCCAGCACCACGACCCCCGCGACGAGCATGATCACCACCCCGGCGAGGGCCGCCGTGCCGTAGAGCGCGTTGACGCCGCGGATCGGGATCGACACGACGAGGCCCACCCACAGCAGCACGTTGAGCACCACCGCGGAGCCCACGCCCGCAGCGGCGAGCGCGAAGCCTGCGTCGCGTCCCGGGATGCCCCCGAGCGTGACGAGTCGGAAGCCGAGCGCGGTGCTGGCCGCCGATCCCCCGGGCACGATGCTCCCGAGCGCCCGCGTGCTGAGCTGGATGCGAAAGAGCGTCACGAGCGAGAGGCGGCCCGCCTCGGGACCGAGCGCGGCGTGCGTGAGCAGCGAATAGAACCAGAGGGCCACGAACTCGAGGCCCACGCCGATGAGGAGCATGGATCGGTCCACGCGGCGCAGCTCCTCCACCGCCTCGCCGAATCCGGGCACGAGCGGCACCACGAAGAACCACAGGACGAGGGCAAAGACGGCCCAGCGGAGCCACGCCAGCGTCCGCCGCACACCGCCGCCCGCTCCCGCCACCCGACGCCGCACGACACCGACCGCTCCGGCCGCCCGACGCCGCACGACACCGTCGCGCCGCTGCCCGGCGGCTTCCATGTGCTCCAGCGTACGGCTCAGTGGATCCCCGATCGGGACTCGTCGGTATGGTCGGGGGCGTGACCCACGCTCCCGCGGTCGCAGACGTCACGGTCGCGGCGCGCGTCGTCGAACGCGCCGACGGGGTCGTGCACGCGGGCGTGCGATCGCTGGCGGCACAGGGTGGACCCGATGCCCGACAGCAACTCGCCTACGACGTCGCGCACGCCGCCGCCGCGGTGGCCACGGCGCGCGCGATGCTCGACTACGGCGCACGCGGCGAGGTCGAGGCGCGCCTCACCTGTGCGTTCGTCGCCGACATGGTGCACGACCTGCTCATGCGCCTCGTCGGACGCGAGGCCGCGTGGGGTGCCGACGCCGCGGTGCTCAGCCAGGCACACGACTTCGTCGCCGCGCACCGCGACCCCGCGGCGCTCGGGGCGCTCGCGCAGACGGCGGGCCCGCTGCACCTGGCACCCGAGTTCGAGATGGTCCGCGATTCCTTCCGCGCCTTCGCGACCAGGGCGATCGCCCCCCACGCCGAGCGCGTCCACCGCCACAACGAGGACGTGCCCGAGGACGTGATCGCCGGCCTCGCCGACCTCGGAGCCTTCGGCCTCTCGATCCCCGTGGAATACGGCGGCTTCAGCGAGGGGGGCGACGGCGAGTACATGGCGTCCTGCGTCGCGACCGAGGAACTCTCGCGCGCCTCGCTCGGCATCGGCGGCTCGCTCATCACGCGACCCGAGATCCTCACGCGCGCGCTCGTGCGCGGTGGCACCGAGGCGCAGAAGCGCGAGTGGCTGCCGCGCCTCGCGACGGCCGAGACGATGGCGGCCGTCGCCGTGACCGAACCCGACTACGGCAGCGACGTGGCGTCGCTCACCACGGCCGCCGTGCGCACCACGCGCGACGGCCGCGCAGGGTGGGCCATCACGGGGGTGAAGACCTGGTGCACCTTCGCCGCGCGGGCCGACGTGCTGATGTTGCTCGCACGCACCGACCCCGACCGCACCAAGGGTCACCGCGGGCTGAGCGTCTTCGTCGTGCCAAAGCCGCGCGGCGACGCGCGCGGCTTTGCCTTCACCCAGCCCGGCGGCGGGCGCATGGAGGGCCGGCCGATCGACACGATCGGCTACCGCGGCATGCACAGCTACGAGATCGCGCTGGACTCCTGGTGGGTGCCCGAGGATCACCTCATCGGCGGCGAGGAGGGGGTCGGGCGTGGCTTCTATCTGCAGATGGAGGGCTTCGAGAACGGTCGCCTGCAGACCGCGGCGCGCGCCGTGGGACTCATGCAGGCGGCCTACGAGGCGGCGCTCGACCACGCGCGCAACCGCGTCGTGTTCGGCTCGCCGATCCTCGACTACGAGCTCACGCGCGTGAAGCTCGGGCGCATGGCGGCGATCATCCAGGGTTCGCGGCAGTTCGCCTACGCGGTCGCCACGCTCATGGGCAAGGGCGAGGGCGCGATGGAGGCGAGCATGGTGAAGGCCTACGTGTGCAAGGCCGCCGAATGGGTGACGCGCGAGGCACTGCAGATCCACGGCGGCTACGGCTACGCCGAGGAGTACCCCGTGAGCCGGCTGTGGGTGGATGCGCGCGTGCTGTCGATCTTCGAGGGCGCCGACGAGACGCTGTGTCTCAAGGTGATCGCGCGCCGGCTCGTGGAGCGCGGCGCCTAGCAGCAGGGAGCGCCCCGCCGCGCGGGGCTAGTTCGACCCCCAGCCCGCGCGCGTGCGCGGGTCCATCATCGCGACGAGTTCGTGCACGCTCGCGATGCGTTCGCAGTCGGCGTCGGGGTGGAAGCCGTACGGGTCGAAGAGGATCGGCACGAGACCCGCGTTGCGCGCGCCGCCGACGTCGTTGACGTACGAGTCGCCCACGTAGGCGATCCGCCCGGGGTCCACGCCCATCGCGCGGATCGCGTCGTCGAACACCCGCGGATCGGGCTTCGCCACGCCCACGACGTGGGAGTCGGTGACGATGACGACGGGCACGCCCGAGCCCTCCCCCACCTGGGCCACGCCCTCGTACGCCAGCGTCCGCTCGATCTGGCCCGAGGCGTTGGACACGATGCCGACGCGCACGCCCTCGAGGTGCAGGCGCCACAGCGCGGAGACCGACTCCACGAGCACGAACTTCCAGAGGAACGCCGAGAACACGCGCGACAGCTGACGCGCCGCCTCGTCGCAGCGGTCTGCGGCGACACCCGCCTCCCGCGCGTACGCGAGCCGGTACGGGCGCCACGAGATGCGTTCGATGGACTCCGCGTCGTGCTCCCGGGTCGACGCGTCGATCGCCGCCATCCCCGCGTAGTGGGCCCGCACGAGCCGCCCGACGCTCGTCGTGCCGCCGAGGGGCTCGAGCACCATGCCCGTCGTGACGGGGTCGGGGACGACGAAGATGCCGCCGGCGTCGAACAGGAGCGCGTCGAAGCGCGCGGTCATCGCCGATGCGGCCCGGCGCCTCGACCGAGCGGCCCGGCGCCTCGGCCGAGCGGCCCGGCGCCTCGGCCGAGCGGCGTCACGAGCGGCGCAGGCCCGCGCGCTCGCCGCGCGAGATGAACTTGAGCGCCATCTTGCGGCTCGCCTCGTCGATCATCTCGTTGCCGAACATCACGGCGCCGCGCCCCTCGGCCTCGGTGGCCTCACGGTACGCATCCAGGATCGCCCAGGCCTTGTCGAACTGCTCCTGCGTGGGCGAGAAGACCTCGTTGAGCACGCCCACCTGGTCGGGGTGCAACGCCCACTTGCCGTCGAATCCCAGCGTGTGGGTGCGCCGGCAGTACGCGCGGAACCCCTCCGTGTCGCGGACGTAGAGGTACGGGCCGTCGATCACCTGCAGGCCGTTGGCGCGGCCGGCCATCAGGATCTTGCTGAACACGAAATGGAAGTGGTCGCCCGGGTACTCGGGGATCGCGACGCCCCCCGTCAGCACGGGCATCTCCATGCTCGCCGCGAAGTCCGCGGGGCCGAAGATGATCGTCTCGAGACGCGGACTCGCGGCGCAGATCTCCTCCACCGCGATGAGCCCGCGGGCCGTCTCGATCTGGGCCTCGATCCCCACGTGGCCGACGGGGAGACCCCGCGAGATCTCGATCTGGCGCAGGAGCATGTCGGTGGCGACGATCTGCGCCGCCGACTCGACCTTGGGAAGCATGATCGCGTCCAGCCGCTCGCCCGCGCCGCCCACGACCTCGATCAGGTCGAACGCGGTCCACTTGGTGCTCCAGTCGTTGACCCGCACGCAGGTGACCTTGTCGCCCCAGTCCAGGTCGCGGATCGCGGCGGCCACGCGGGCGCGGGAGGACTCCTTCTCCTTCGGTGCGCAGGCGTCCTCGAGGTCGAGGAACACCATGTCGGCGGGAATCGAAGGTCCCTTCGCGATCATCTTGTCGGACGACCCGGGGATCGAGAGGCACGAGCGACGCGGTAGGTCGCGCGACCGTGCGGACATGCGGCTCAGGCTACCGAGCGCGTCCGCGCCGCACCGCGCCGCGCGCGGATTGCTACCGTTTGCGACGTGACGACGCCATCGCTCGACACCGTCACCACGCCGCTCGCCGGTGCACCACGCCCGCTGCGCGAGTGGCTCACGATGTTCCATCTGGTGGCCATCGCGCTCGACCCGTACACGCGCGAGAGCGCCTGGATCCTTCCCACCGCGGTGCGCATCCTGGAGCAGTTCGCGGGTGCCTCGGTGCGCACCACCCTCGTCGTCGCGTCGGGCCCCGACGACGCCCGCACCTTCCTCGGGCCCCACGCCGAGGAGTTCCTCGTGTTCGCCGACCCGTCGCTCGCGCTGGTGCGCACCCTCGGCCTCGGCGCGTTGCCGGCGTTCGCCTACCTGCAGGCAGACGGCACCGTGCCCGACCGCGCGGAGGGATGGAACCCCGCCGACTGGCGCCGCGTCGCGGCCCACGTCGCGCGGGTCGTGTCGTGGAAGGTTCCGACGATCCCCGTCCCGGGCGACCCCGGCTCCTTCCGCGGCGCGCCGGTGCTCGCCTCCACGTGACCCGCCCCGCCCCCGACCCCTTCGTCCACGTCGAGCTGCTGCCGCGCGGGGAGGACACGACCCCGTACCGCCTCGTCACTCGCGAGGGCATCGACGTGGTGGACACGCCCCTCGGCGAGTTCCTGCGCGTCGCGCCCGCCACCATCACGCGCCTCACCGCCGAGGCGATGCGCGACATCGCACACTTCCTGCGCCCGGGCCACCTCGCGCAACTCGCCGCCATCCTCGAGGATCCCGAGGCGAGCGACAACGACCGATTCGTCGCACTCGACCTGCTGAAGAACGCGGCGATCTCGGCGGGCGGCGTGCTGCCGATGTGCCAGGACACCGGCACCGCGATCGTCAAGGCCGCCAAGGGCCAGCGCGTGTGGACGGGCGGCGACGACGGCGAAGCGATCGCGCGGGGCGTGCACGAGACCTACCTCACCTCCAACCTGCGCTACAGCCAGCTCGCGCCGCTCACCACCTACGAGGAGACCAACACCAACACCAACCTCCCCGCCGAGATCAAGGTCTCGGCCACGGGCGGCGAGGCGTACTCGTTCCTGTTCCTCGCCAAGGGCGGCGGCTCGGCCAACAAGAGCTACCTGTTCCAGGAGTCCAAGGCCCTCCTCAACGAGCGCGCGCTGCTGCCGTGGCTCTTCGAGAAGATGAAGACGCTCGGCACCGCGGCCTGCCCGCCGTACCACCTCGCCGTGGTGATCGGCGGCACCTCCGCCGAGTTCGCCGTGGAGACGGCCAAGCTCGCGAGCGCCCGCTACCTGGACTCCCTCCCGACCGCCGGCTCGGCCGCGGGCCACGGCTTTCGCGACGTGGACCTCGAGGGCAAGGTGCTCGCGCTCGCGCGCGAGACGGGCATCGGCGCACAGTTCGGCGGCAAGTACTTCTGCCACGACGTGCGGGTGGTGCGCCTGCCGCGCCACGGCGGGAGCCTGCCCGTGGCGATGGCGGTGTCGTGCGCGGCAGACCGCCAGGCGCTCGGCAAGATCACCCGCGACGGGGCCTGGCTGGAGCGGCTCGAGACCGACCCCGCGCGCTTCCTGCCCGAGGTGGACGAAGCGGCGCTCTCGCGCGACGTGGTGCGCATCGATCTGGACCGCCCGATGGCAGAGATCCGCGCCGAGCTCTCGCGCCATCCCGTGCGCACGCGCGTGTCGCTCACCGGCGAGATGGTCGTGGCGCGCGACCTCGCACACGCGCGGCTCAAGGAGCGCCTCGACCGCGGCGAGCCCGTGCCCGACTACCTGCGCGAGCGCTGCGTGTACTACGCCGGCCCGGCCAAGACGCCCGCGGGCATGGCCTCGGGCGCGTTCGGGCCCACGACCGCGGGACGCATGGACGCCTACGTCGAGCAGTTCCAACGCGCGGGCGCCAGCCTCGTGATGCTCGCCAAGGGCAACCGCTCGCGGCTCGTGACCGAGTCGTGCAAGCGCCACGGCGGCTTCTATCTCGGCTCCATCGGCGGACCGGCGGCGCGGCTCGCGCAGGACTGCATCACCAAGGTGGAGGTGCTGGAGTACCCCGAGCTCGGCATGGAGGCGGTGTGGCGCATCCGCGTGCGCGATTTTCCCGCGTTCGTCGTCGTGGACGACAAGGGCAACGACTTCTTCGACATGGTGGAGTCCACCCGTGCCGCGAGCATCCAGATCCGCCGCTGAGCGCCCCGGGTTGACCCCGCTCGAGCGGGGCCGCATCGCGTGCGCGCTCTCGACCTGGACGGGCGAGCGCGGCCGTTGCCAGTGGTGCAACGGCGCGATCCCGCCCGGGCGACGCCGCACATGGTGCCACCCGGCCTGCATGCGCGCCTGGCAGCGCAACCACGTGTGGCGCTTCGCCCGCAGTGCGGCCCGGCGACGCGCGAAGTACCGCTGCGAGCGTCCGGGGTGCGCGGCCGAGCGTCGCGACTGCGAGGTCAACCACCGCGCGCCGCGCAACGGCGGGGGCTACGGCGTGGGCTGCCACCACCACCTCGCGTCCGACGCGCGCGGCGAGGGCGGTCTCGAGGTGCTGTGCCGCGCACACCACGCGCAGCTCACCGCGGCGCAGGCCCGCGCCCGCGCCGAGGCCCGCCGCGCCGCCGCGGCGGGCGCCGGGGACCGGGCCGCCTCCTAGGGCGCGAGGCTCGTGGAGGTCGCCGCCGCGATGCCGGTGTCGTCGCGGAAGCGCGACTCGAGGCACGCCCCGGGACGGAACGGCGCCACGTCGAGCGCCCGTGCGATCGCCACGGCCAGCACGCTGCGACCCTTCTCCGTGAGGTGCACGCCGTCGCCCGTGCGCACGCCCTTGGTCGCCGCGACCGCGGCCCAGTCCAGCAGCGACACGTGGTCGTGCGCGCGGGCCACCTCGCGGATCGCGCGGTTCACCTCGCGCTGCGCGGAGCGAAACGTGGCGGTCGTGAGCAGCAGCGTCGGCCGCGGCGCGAGCCGCTCCACGATCTCGGCGAGGCGCGTGCGATACGACTCGAGGTTGCCCTCGTAGTTGGTCCCGAGGAACACCACGGCCGCATCCCAGCCCCCCTCGGCCCGCAGCCGCACGTCCAGCACCTCGAGGCCGAAGCCCACGAAACGCCCCGACTCGGCCTCCACCGACACCTGCCAGCCCAGCGGCACGAGGGCGTTGCACATCTCGTTGCCGTAGCGCTTGGCGGTGGAGGCGAGGATCGAATCGCCGATCATCAGCAGGCGGTGACCCTGCGCGCGGGGCCCGATCGTGCCGCCCTCGGGTACGGGGATCTCGAGGGCCAGCTCGGGCGGCAGCGTCACGTCCGCACCGAAGTCGTAGCCCGGGATGCGCCCCACGCCCTCCAGCACGCCGTCGGCGACGCCCGACCCGTCCGACCCGCACGCGGCGAGCACCACCGCCGCCACGGCCGCGACGGCCGTCACGCGCCGCGCAACGCGCGGCGCGTGGCGAAGGGTGCACCTCACGCGGCCGGCGTCACCTCCACGAGCACGTCGTTGAAGCACGCGCCACCCGCGAGGTCGTTCACGTCGTCGGCCACGAACAGGTTGGCCGTGGCGCCCTGGTCGAGGCTGCGCATCCAGAGCCCCTTGGGGATCGCGCACGCGCCGCAGCGCAACGCGGCGTCCAGGTGCGCGGTGAGCTCGAGGCTGCCGAGCGCGTTCCCGACCCGCACGCGTGCCCCGTCCACGATGCCGCGCGCGGCGGCATCCGCCGGCGAGATCGAGAGCACCGCCGGCGCGGGTGCCGTGTCGCCGAACACCGAGTTGATCGTCTGGGCGGTGGCGGGGCTCAGCAGCGTGAGCGCACCCCGCAGCGCGCGCCCCGAGGAGGGCACGAGACTCGCGGCGCGGTCCGGCGCCGAACCGGGACCCTCCACCACGGGCAGCGGCAACTCGCCGTCGGGGTCGGCGAGCCGGGCGCGACCGCCCGGGAGCGTGGGGTGCGTGTCGCGGAACTGCACGGTAGAACCCGGCGCCCGCGTCGCGCCCGCCCGCGCGCGGTGCGGGGCGAGCAGCGCCGCCACGTGCGCGGGGGAGGCGTCGAACTCGTCCGCCGGCAACCCGAGGCGCGTTGCGAGCCCCGCCGCCACCTCGTTGTTGGTACGCGCCTCGCCCACGCGCGGGATCACGGGGTCGAAGATCTCGTAGCTGTAGCTGCCATAGGACGCCACCATGTCGGTCGTCTCGAAGTGCGTCGGCGCCGGGAGCACCACGTCGGCGAGGCGCGCGGTGTCGGTCATCACCTGCTCGTGCACGACGAGGAAGGTCTCCCGTCGCGCGAGTGCGCGCAGCATGCGCCCCTGGTCCACCGCCGTCACCGCGGGGTTGGACCCCGACACGTACATCACGCGCACGGGCACGGGCCAGGGATCCTCGCCCAGCACCACGCGGGCGACGCGGTTCATGTTGATCCGCCTCCGCGCCGGGCGTGCCACGCCCTCGGGCCAGCGCGCGGCGAGCGGCACGCCGTGGGTGCCCGAGGTGCTGAGGAACACGCCCGAGCCCCGCTGCCCGAAGTGTCCCGCGACGAGCCACAGCCCGAGCACCGCGACGCAGTTGCTGCCCCCACGGCGGTGTCGCTCGAGGCCGTAGCCCGGGCGCAGCATCGCCGGTCCGGGCGCGGCCACGAGGTCGGCCAACTCGCGCACCTGGGCGAGCGGCACGTCGCAGACCTCCGCGGCGCGGTCGAGCGGGATCGACTCGGCCAACGCCCGCCACGGCGCGACGCCGTCCACGTGCGCCGCGAGGAAGGCCTCGTCGGCACGCCCCGTGCGCCACAGTTCGCCCCCGAGCGCCAGCGCGAGGATCGCGTCGGTGCCGGGCCGCGGTGCGAGGTGCAGGTCGGCGCGCGCCGCGGTGCCGGTGCGTCGCGGGTCCACCACCACGAGCGTGCCGCCCGCCGCCCGCATCGCCGCGAGGTGCGGGAGCCAGTGCGTGTTGCTCACCGCCGGGTTCGTGCCCCACACGAGCGCGAGCCGCGCGTGCGCCACGTCGGGCGGGTCGGCCGAGAGCATGCCGCCGAAGCCCCGCGCCCACGCGGCGCTCAGCGTCGCGGCGCAGATCGTGATCTCCACCTCGGGACACCCGAGGCGCGCGAAGAGATGCGGCGTGAGCCACTTGGACTCGAGCTTGGCCGTGGATGAGTTGTACAGGTACGGCACCACCGAGTCGGGGCCGTGCGCCGCGATCGCCTCGTGCATGCGCCCGGCGACGAGGTCGAGCGCCTCGTCCCACCTCGCCACGCGCCAGTCGCCGGCGCCGCGCGCCCCCGTGCGCACGAGCGGGGTGGTGATGCGCTCGGGCGAGTGCACGCGCGCGGCGTGGCCCTTGACCTTCTTGCAGATCCATCCGTCGGTGAAGGGGTTGGCGTCCGGCCCCGTGGCGCCGTCGACGCGCACGATGCGCCCGTCCTCCACGGTCACCTCGAGCGAGCACGCGTCCGGACAATCGAGCGGACACGCGCTGCGCACGGGACCATTCTGGCACGCGGAGCACCGCCGCGGCGTCGTCAGGTCCGCGCCGTCCCCCCCGGCGTGATCTCCTCGAAGTTGTCCACGTCGCGCAGCGCCGTGAACCTTCGCCACCACACGGCGACCACGCCGAGGGTCGCGATACCGCCGCCCACGACGGTGACGGGCACGCCGACGAGCTCGGCGGTGACGCCCGACTGGAAGGCGCCGAGCTCGTTGGTCGCACCGATGAACACGTTCTCCACCGCCGAGACGCGACCGCGCTTGTCGTCGGGCGTCACGAGCGGCACCACCGAGCCGCGCACGAACACGCTGATCATGTCGGCCGAGTGGATCACCACCACCGCGAGGAAGGCGACCCAGTAGGTGCGCGTGAGGCCGAGCACGATGGTGCCCGCGCCGAAGACGGCGACGGCCCAGAGCAGGCGCCGCCCCACGCGGTGGCGCAACGGGCGGACCGCGAGCAGCGCCGCCGTGCTCGCCGCACCGATGCCCGCCGCGGCGCGCAGCCAGCCGTACGCCACGTCGCCCACGCCGAGGCGCTCGGTGGCGATCACGGGCAGGAGCGCGATCGCACCGCCGAAGAGCACGGCGAACAGATCCAGCGAGATCGCCGCGAGCAGGATCGGCGTGCGGCGGATGAATCTCAGGCCCTCGAGCGCAGCGTGCAGCGTGGGCCGCTCCCCGCGCACCGCGTCGGTGACCGCGGTGGGCACGCGCAGGGTCGAGAGGACCGCCATCGCGGCGACGAGCAGTCCCGCCGAGGTCGCGTACGAGATCCAGGGCGCGGCCGCGTACAGGAAGCCCGAGGCGGCCGGGCCCACGATCATCGCCCCAGTCCAGACCGCCGAGTACATCGCGACCATGCGCGGCAGACCCCCCTCGGGTGCGATGGCGGGCCCGATGGCGCGCATCGCGGGCGACACGAACGCCCGCGACGCCCCGTACAGCAGGGCGATCCCGAAGATGGGCGTCACGCTCGTCGGCTCGGTGCGCGCGTACGCCACGAGCAACAGCGACGACGCGAGCTCGCCGCCCATGGCGAGGATCGAAACCGTCTTGCGGTTGAATCGGTCGGCCACCGCCCCGACGACGAACACGAGCAACACGATGGGCAGGAACTCGGCGAGCCCCAGCCAGCCGAGGTCCAACTCGCGCCGCGAGATGTCGTAGACGTGCTTGCCGAGCGTGGCGACCTGCAGCATCAGGCCCACGTAGAGGAACGTGTTGGCCGCGATGAACTTCGCCACCGCGGGCGAGCGCAGCACGTCCATTGCGCTCGGCCGTGCGACCGGCGCCTCCTGGGACATCGGGCGCCCACCGTACCCCAGCGGTCGCACGGGTCGGGGCGGCGGAGCATCCGCGAGGCGCGGCCGTGCCCGCGGACTGACGCGCACGCGAGCGCGCATCAGCCGTGCGACACCCCTCGAGCAGACTCATTAGTCCCCCGAGAGGAGCCACACCAGCCATGACGATCACACACACCGCCCGCCGCGCCGAGCACATCGCCAAGCCGCGCCACGGCAGCCAGGAGTGGCTCCGCCTGCGCTGGCGCGACGCCGACGGCCGCTGCACCTTCGGCGCGAGCGACGCCCCCGCGCTCATGGGGGCCTCCCCGTACACCTCGCGCGCGGACCTCTACTTCGACAAGCGCGTCGAGCCAGTGATGGAGGAGGAGAAGCCCGTCTTTCGCCGCGGCAACGTGCTCGAGCCGGCCCTGCTCGAGGAGGCCGCGCACCTGCTCGGCACGCCGATCGCGACCCCGCAGGTGATGTACCGCCTCGGGCGCTTCACCGTCTCGATGGACGGTGTGGACGACGTCGAGCGGCCCACCCTCGCCGTCGAGGCCAAGACCTCGTCGCGCTACGCGGTGCAGTCGGCCGACGACCTGCCGATGGAGTGGCGCTGGCAGGGCTGGGCCCAGCAGGCCGTGCTCGGCGTGCCCGTGCACTTCATCGTGCTCGACCGCGACCTGCGCATCACGATGGTGGAACTGCCCCGCCACGACGAGGCGATCGCGAGCCTGTGGGCCGAGGCCGAGACCTTCGGCGCCATGGTGGATGCCGGCACGCCCGCCGACGCCGAGATCAACCAGTTCAGTGCCGACCAGATCGCGCGGCTCTGGCCCGCCACGCCCGAGCCCGTGGCGCTGCCCGAGGAGGCCCGCGGCGTGCTCGCCGACCTGCGGGCCGCGCGCGCGGCGCGCCGCGACGCCGAGACCCGCGAGGCCGAGGCCCGCGACGCGATCGCCCGCATGCTGCTCGGCCACGAGGTGGGCCTGCTCGACGGCGAGCGCGCGGTCACCTGGCGCACCCAGGCGGGACGCGTCACGCTGGATGCGCGGCGCCTGCGCGAGGAGCAGCCCGAGCTGTTCGAGCGCTTCGCGACCCGGGGCGAGCCCTACCGCGTGCTGCGCGTCGCCTGACGCACGCCCGATCCGCGGGGGCGCACCGCCCCGCGCGCTATTGCGTCCCGATCCCCGCGCGGTCCTCGTGCGCCGAGGCGCCCGCCGAACGCGGCTCGCGCCCCGGGTCGCGCCACGAGCGCGGGTCCAGCTCCACCACCACCCGCACGAGCGCCCCGGGCGTCACGCGACACGGTGCCCCGAGACCCGGCACGGGTGAGGTGCCGCGCACGTAGCCGACGGTGAAGCCGCTCAGCCCGTAGAACACCGGCACCGTCGCCGGCACCTGCCCCGCCCCCACCGGCAGGTCGTCGTAGTACAACACGACGTCTCCCTTGAAGCGCCCGGTCGCGGTGAACTCCACGCGCAGCCGGTGCTCGCCCCGCGGCACCGGCACCTCGGCGGCGACCGTGAAGTGGTGCAGGCCGAGGAAGTTGTGCGTGTAGTGCAGCCGACCGTCGCGCACGTACACGCCGTAGCCCCCGGTCGCCCCGCCGTCGCCGCACAGGAACCCGTCGATGCCCGCGACGCCCACGCGCACCTCGGCCACGATGCGGTGGGTGCGGTTGCGCAGGTTGGGCGCGACGGCCGCGGGGATCGCGCCGATCCCGGGACGGTATTCGTACCGCGTGCGACGGTGGCGCGTGTCCCCGTGGCGCCCGGGCTCGTTGTTGAGCGGGAGCACACCGTGGCGTTCGGCCTCGCGCCACCAGATGGAGATCATCTCGCGCAGCCGCTCGGGCTGCTCGGCCGCGAGGTCCCGCGTCTCCGACGGGTCGGCGCGCAGGTCGTAGAGCTCCCACTGCTCGGCGTCGAACGACACGCTCGGGTCGGATCCGTCGTACGACGGGCGCGGGCCCGGCAAGGCGTGGAACACGACGGCCTTCCAGCCGTCGTGGTACAGCGCGCGCGACCCGAGCATCTCGTAGTACTGCGTCACGTGCAGGCTCGGCGCGGCGCCGTCGCGCAGCGTGGCGGCGAAACTCACGCCCTCGAGCGGCGTCTGGGCCACGCCCGCGATCGTCTCGGGCGGCCGGATGCCGATCACCTCGAGCAGCGTCGGCATCAGGTCCACGGCGTGCACGTACTGGTGGCGCACGCCGCCGGGGTCGGCCAGGCGCCCGGGCCAGTGCACGATGAGCGGGTCGGTGACGCCGCCCTCGTGGGTCTCGCGCTTCCAACGGCGAAACGGCGTGTTGCCCGCCCACGCCCAACCCCAGGGGTAGTGGTTGTGCGCCTCGGGCGTGCCGAGCAGGTCGATGCGGCGAAGATTCTCCTCGAGGCGCTCGGGTACGAAGTTGAAATAGAAGACCTCGTTGAACGACCCCTGCGGCCCACCCTCGGCGCTCGCGCCGTTGTCGCTCATCACCACTACGAGCGTGCGGTCCAGCTCGCCCATGGACTCGAGGTGCGCCACGATCCTGCCCACCTGGGCGTCGGTGTGGGTGAGGAACCCCGCGTACACCTCCATCATCCGCGCGTACAGCCGGCGCTCGTCGGCACCGAGCGAGTCCCAGGCGGGCACCCAGTGGGGACGCTCGCTCAGCCGCGTGTGCGCGGGCACGATCCCCTCGGCCACTTGGCGTGCAAAGACTCGCTCCCGCCAGGCGTCCCAGCCGTCGTCGAATTGTCCGCGATACGAGTCGCTCCACGCCGCCGGCACCTGGTGCGGCGCGTGGCACGCGCCCGGGGCGAACCACAGCAGCCACGGCTTGGTCGGGTGCGCCGCACGCAGGTCGTCGAGGAAGGTGATGCCCCGGTCGGCGAGGTCCTCGGTGAGGTGGTAGCCCTCGGCGGGCGTGCGCGGCGGGTCGATCGGGTGGTTGTCGTACACGAGGTCGGGCACGTACTGGTCGGTCTCGCCGCCCATGAAGCCGTAGAAGCGCTCGAACCCCCGACTGAGCGGCCAATGCTCGCGCGTCGCGCCCATCTGCATCTCCGTGGGCGGCGCGAGGTGCCACTTGCCGACGAGGTAGGTGGCGTAGCCCTCGCGCACGAGCACCTCGGCGAGCGTGCCCGCCGACGGCGGCATCAGCGCGTTGTACCCGGGGAACCCCGAGCCGAGGTCCGCGATGCGTCCCATGCCCACGGTGTGGTGATTGCGGCCGGTGAGCAGCGCGGCACGCGTGGGCGAGCACAGCGCGGTGGTGTGGTAGTTGCCGTACCGCAGACCGCCCGCGGCGAGACGGTCGAAGGTCGGGGTGGCGATGTCCGAGCCGTAGCAGCCGAACTGCGCGAAGCCCACGTCGTCGAGGAGCACCACGAGCACGTTGGGCGCGCCGTCGGGCGGACTCGGGGGCGACGGCCACCACGGCGTCGAATCGGCGAAGATCCGCCCGATCGTGCCGCCGAATTCGCCCGTCACCGCGGCGAACCTACCCGCTCGCTACCCTGACGGCTTCCGCGCTCGTAGCTCAATGGATAGAGCATCTGACTTCGGATCAGAGGGTTGGGGGTTCGAGTCCCTCCGAGCGCGCCACCGAAGCCCCGCGGTCGGTCGCCGCAGTCCCGGTGGTCAGTCGATGAGTGCGTCGCTGCGCACGCGTCGTCGCTCGGCCTCCTCATGGATGGGCAGCACCCGGCCGAAGAGTTGGCGCGTGCGCTCCACCCGACCGATCACTCCCGGCTCCGCGGTGTAGGCGAAGATCGCCGAGTGCCGCGGCCGCGACGAGGCCGCCACCCGCGTGACGCGGTGCAGCGAATGGCGACCACGGAAGATCTGCAGGTCTCCGGGCCGTAGATCCAGCGACTTCACCCCCGCGCGGTCCCCTTCGAGGATCCGCTGGATGCGGTCGAAGCACTCGTCGGCCGCCGAGCGCGCGGCGGGCACGTACTCGAACACGCCCCCCTCGTCGGCTGCGTCCACCAGCACGGTCACGGCGAACTCGTTGGTGTCGAAATGCCACGCGAACTGCTGCCCCGGATCCAACACGTTGGCCGTCAAGCCGGCGAGGGGATCGGCGTAGCAATGGACCGCATCGGTCTCCAGACAGTCGCGCAGGAATCGCGTGAGCACCTCGGCACGGAACAGCGTGTCGATGGCAAGCGAAGGATCCCACGCATCACCCGGGATGAATCCGCTGGACCGCTCGATGAAGGTGTTCATCGGGTGACGCTGCGGATACGTCGGGTCGGGACGCGTATGGAAGTACGGGTTCATGCTCGAGCTCGAGAAGTGCGTCAGGTGCTTGCGCGACCCGATCTCGGCGCTCAGTGCTGCGACCGCGGACGGTCGCACGAGGCCCGGCACCACGGCGCAACCGTCACGGGCGAGGCCCTCGCGTGCGGCGGCGACCACGGCGTGATACCGCGGGTCGGCCGGATCCTGCAGCGGATGGGCATCCAGGTCGACCAAGTCCTCGATTCGCCACGGGCGACGCACGCGCATCACCACCCGTACCGTGGGGCGACCACCGCGCGACTCACTGCTCCCACGGCGGTATCCAATCACCCGCGAGGCGCATCGACAAATTTGCGTCATCCTCGATCCGCCGTGCGACGTGCAATTCGGCGGCGTCGGCCCCGTATCGGGAGAGCGCCTCCTCGAAGGCCCCTCGCGCGGCTTCCGTCATCGGGAGTCGGGCCGACACCCGACGTGCCAACTCGCCGATGAGCCCGAGGTCCTTGACGCAGAGCCCGAGCGAGAACGACGGGTCGTAGTGTCCGGCGAAGATCGAGGGTGCATCGTGGCGCGCCACGAAACTGTCACCGACGCTCTCGCGGATCGCCCGCCACAGCGTCCCCAACTCGACCCCGTTGGCGATGCCGACGGCGAAACCCTCGCCGATCGCGGCCGCCGCCACGAACCACAACTGATTGGTCACGAGCTTCACCACGTTGCCCGTCCCGAGCGGACCGCACGGGATCACCGTGCCGAGGTGCGCGAGCAGCCCGGTCACCCGCTCCACGGCCACCGCGTCGCCACCCGCGAACAGGGTGAGGCGACCGTGTCGCGCGCCGTCCACCGCACCGGTCACAGGGGCGTCCACGACGTGCACCCCGTCGGGTGCGTGCGCGGCGAGCACCAGGACCAACTCGCGGCGGTTCGTGGTGAGGTCCACCCAGACGGACCCCGGCGCCATCGTCCGCAGGACGCCCTCGGGGCCCGACATGACCGACTCCACGTGTTCGGGCCTCGGCAGCGACGTGAGCACCACCTCGGCGTCGCTCGCGCAGTCGACGGCGCGATCCGCGATGGTCGCACCCGCTTCGACGGCCCGCCTCATCGCGTCCGCGGACAGGTCGAAGGCCCGCACGCGGTGACCCGCGGCGACGAGCCGCGCGCACATCGGCCCGCCCATGTTGCCGAGCCCGATGAAACCGACCCGCATGCTGCGTACCCCCGCTTCCCGCGTCACCGCCGCCGACCGTACACCGCGACCTAGCGTGACGCACCGTGTGGGGCACGGCCGACATGGTGTCGCCCTTGCGGGAGGTGCTCGTGCGCACGCCCACGACGACGGGTCGTTTCGTGGAGGACGGCGGCTGGCGGGAGCCCGATCGCGCGGCGCTCCTCGACGAGCACCGCCGCTTCGTGGACCTCCTGCGTCGCCTCGGCAGCACCGTGCACGTGGCCGACCCGGTGGACGGCCTCGTCGACGCCGTCTACATGCACGACCCGCTCATCATGACCCCCCACGGTGCGATCGTCCTGCGCATGGCCAAACCGATCCGCGCCCCCGAGCCCGCGCACGCCCGCCGCGACCTCGAGCGCCTCGGCGTGCCCGTCCTCGGCGAGCTCACCGCGCCCGCGCTCGCCGACGGCGGCGACAAGGTGTGGCTGGACGCCCGCACCCTGCTCGTCGGCCACGGCTACCGGACCAACGCCACCGCGATCGCACAGATCCGAGCCCTCCTCGCGCCGCACGGCGTGGACGTGCTCGCCTTCGACCTGCCCCACTTCCGCGGCCCCGCCGAGGTGCTGCATCTCATGTCGGTGCTGTCGCCCGTCGCCCCCGACCTCGCGGTGGTCTACGAGCCGCTCGCCCCGGTGCGCCTGCTCGAGCTGCTGCGCGAGCGGGGCATCTCGTGGCTGCGCGTCGGCGACACCGAGGTGCTCACGCAGGGCGCCAACATCCTCGCCGTCGCCCCGCGCGTCGTGGTGCTCGCCGCGGGCAATCCCGAGATCGAGTCGCGCCTGCGTGCGGCGGGTGTCGAGGTGCACCTGTTCGACGGCGCCCACCTCGCGGTCAAGGGCGACGGCGGCCCCACCTGTCTCACCGCCCCGCTGCTGCGCTCCTGACGCCCGCGCTAGGGGCAGTACACCTTGCCCTTCGTCTTGTACTTCTTCGCCTTCGCCACCTGCGACTCGGTCGTGCCCACCACCGCGTCGAGCGCCACGTCGCAGATCGTCGCACCGGTGAGGTTCGCCCCCTCGAGGTTCGCCCCCTCGAGGTTCGCCGCCGTCAGGTCGGCGTTCGTGAGGTTCGCCCGCGCAAGATTCGCCCCCGTCAGGTCGGAGCGGATGAGCACGGCATTCGAAAGATTCGCCCCCGCGAGATTCGCGCCCCTCATCGTCGCGACGCTGAAGTCCACGTAGTCGAGCTGCAGGCGCGAGAGGTCGGCCCCGACGAGGTTGGCGAACTGGCACTGCGCGAACTTGACGCACGAAGTCTCGAGCACGGTCGTCGACGGCGCGACCGTCGTCGGCGGCAGCGTCGTGGTGCTCGTGCTGGGCGTCGTGCTCGTGCTGGTCGTCGTGGTTGTCGCGTCCGCTGCGCTGGTGGTCGTCTGCGCGACCGCCGTCGTCGTCACCTCGTCGGCGACCGTCGACTCCGCGCCCGACGCCGCGTCCCGGCCCTCTCCCGCCGCCGCGCAGCCCGCGCCCAGCAGAGACCCCGCGACCAGCCACGCCAGCACTCGACGCATCGCCTGCGACACGCGCAACACCGTAGTTCCGCACGACCCCGCATCGGCGGCGGCACACTGAAGGCGTGACGTTCGCGGCAGACGCAACCGACGCGGGGCTCGCGCGCTTCGCCACGCGACCCGTCGTGGCCGTGCTCATCGTCGTCGGCTGCTTCCTGCTCACGCGCATCACCTACGCCATGCTGCGCACGAGCGTGCGACGCATCGCCGACCGCCCGCCCACGCAGGCCGCGCGGTGGTGGCGCACGAGCGTGCGACGCCTCGGCGCCGAGACGCTCGAGGCCGGCCAACACCGCCGCCGCCAGCGCATCGACGCCGCCACCCGCATGCTGCATCACTTCGTGAGCCTCGGACTCTGGATCGTGGCGACCATCGCGGTGTTCCACGTGCTGGAGCTCAACGCCGCGTTCTTCCTCACGAGTGCCGGCTTCCTCGGCGCCGGCCTCGCCGTGGGCGGTCAGCACCGCGTGGCCGACTACCTCACCGGCCTCGCCGTGCTGCTCGAGGACCGCTACGGCGTGGGCGACGAGATCGAGGCCGAGCTGGGCTGGAGCCGCCCGGTGCGCGGCACGGTCGAGCACATCGGCATGGTCACCACCCGCCTGCGCGACGGCGTGAGCACGATCCACCTGCCGCACAATTCCCTCGACCGCGTGCGCAACCTCAGCCAGGAGCCCGTCACCTCGCGCCTCAGCGTCCCCGTGGACGCGAGCACCACCACGGTGTCGTCCGCGGTGCGCGGCCTCGCCGGCTCACCGGGCCTCACCACGGTGCTGTTCGTGGACGAGATCGCCGCCGCGGGTCCCGCCATGGGCGACCGCGTCGAGCTCAACGTGCGCACCACGCGCCCGCTCACCGACACCGAGCGCGAGCTGCTCGTGCAGCGCGCGTCCGAAGTACTGTCGCAACATCCGTAGCGCGTTCCTCGCCGCACTCACGCTCCTCGGCACCGTCGGCGGCACCACCGGCACCGCGTCCGCCGCCGGCACCACCAGCCCCGGCGCAACCGAACCCGCCGATCCGGCCGACCGCGGCACGCCGCGCTACGTGTTCCCCTTCTCGGGCGTCCCCGTCACCTACTCGCGCGACCACATCGACTATCCCGCAACCGACGTGCACGGCTGCTACGCACGCGTGCTCGCCCCCACCTCGGGCACCGTCGTCGACGTGCAACGCCGCGACCGCTGGGACCCCGCACGCGACGAGCCCGGCACTCGCGGCGGCATCACCGTCACCATCCACGGCGACGACCGCGTGCGCTACTACTTCGCCCACCTCGGCCGCGTGAAGGTCGCCGCGGGCCAGCGCGTCGAGCCCGGCACCTGGATCGGGGTGATGGGCTCCTCCGGCAATGCCCGCGTCACCAAATGCCACACGCACCTCGGGCTGTCCCGCATCTGCCCGCAGGATGAGTGGGAGGTGTTGCGTGGCGAGATCTGGCCGTGGCGTTTCCTCGACGCGTGGCGCCGCGGCATCCAGCGCTCCCCCACCGCGGCCAAGAACCGCGCCTACGCGGCCGACCCGGCCGCCTGTGAACGTGCGGCGCAGGAGGGCTGATGGTGCGCAACGTCCTGCTCATCACGTTGGACCAGTTCCGCGCCGACCACCTCTCGGCCGCAGGCCACCCCGTCGTGCGCACGCCGCACCTGGATGCGCTCGCGCGCGACGGCGTGCGTCTCGCGCGCCACTACAGCCAGTGCGCACCGTGCTCGCCGGGACGGGCGAGCCTCTACACCGGCACGTACCAGATGCAGCACCGCGTCGTGGCCAACGGCACGCCGCTCGATCACCACCTCGACAACGTGGCCCGCCTCGCGCACCGCCACGGCTTCGACCCGGTGTTGTTCGGGTACACCGACCAGGGGGTGGACCCGCGCGTCACCGCGTCGGCCGACGACGAACGACTCTCCAGCTACCAGGGCGTGCTCCCGGGCTTCACCCGGATGCTGGACCTGTCCGAGCCCTACACCGCGTGGCGCGAGTGGTTGCATAGCCACGGCCATCGCACGCTGCCCGACGGCTACCTCGCGCTGCTCGAGACCGAGCCCGACCGCGCGGCGACGGAGAGCATCTCGGCGTTCCTCACCGAGCGCTTCTTCGAGTGGTTGGACACCCGGCGCGAGCCGTGGTGTGCACACCTGTCCTACCTGCGACCGCACCCCCCGTATGCGGCCGCGGGCCACTGGGCGCGGGAGTACTCGCCCTCCGCGATGCAGATGCCGATCGCGCCGGTGGCGCGCGAGGCGCGCCACCCGTTCCACGATGCGGCGACGCAGATGCCCGGCTGGGCGGCACCCGCCGACGAGGCGGGGCTGCGCACGATGCGCGCCCAGTACTGCGGCATGGTCTCGGAGGTGGACGCCCAGGTGGGTCGCGTCATGGCGCGGCTCCGCGAGCGCGGCGAGTGGGACTCCACGCTCGTGGTCGTGACCGCCGACCACGCGGACCAACTCGGCGACCACGGCCTCGTGGAGAAGCTCGGCTTCTTCGAGCAGAGCTACCACATCCTCGGCATCGTGCGGGATCCGCACCGACCGGCGGGACACGGACGCGTGGTGGAGGCCTTCACCGAGAACGTGGACCTGCTGCCCACCATCGCCGAGGCGATCGGTGCACCCGTGCCGCTGCAGTGCGACGGCCTTCCGCTCACCGAGTGGCTCGCGGGCGCCGAGCCCGCGCAATGGCGGGACGCGGCCTCGTGGGAGTTCGACTGGCGCGACGTGTACGTCTCCGACGACCCCGGCGGCGCAGCCCGCAATTGGCCGCGCGACGGTCGCCTCGAGCGACAGCACCTCGCGGTGCGCCGCTCGCGCGACGCCGCGTACGTGCAGTTCGGCAACGGCTCGTGGCTCGCCTTCGACCTCGCGGCCGACCCCACCTGGCGCACGCTCATCACCGACCCCGCGCGGGTGCTGCCGCTCGCGCAGGACATGCTCACCTGGCGGTCGCGCCACGCCGACCGACAGCTCACGGGACTCCTGCTCGAGCGCGGCGGCGTGGGTCGCTGGCCGGCGGGCGTGGCATGGCGCGGGACGCACTGACGTGCCGATCCAGCGGGCCGCCGAGCACCTCGTGATGCCGTGGCCGAACGGCCGCGGCACGAGCTACGAGATCGCCAGCGACTCGCCCGGACGAACGGGCTGGTCGTGGCGCATCGCGATCGCACCCGTGCCCGAGGAGGGACCGTTCTCGCACTTCGAGGGCGTGCACCGCCGCATGATCGTCTTCGAGGGCGGCGCGATGGTGCTGGACGTGGGTGGCGAGACGCTGCGCTGCCCGCCCGGTGAGGTCGTGGAGTTCCCCGGCGACGTGCCGACCACCGCGACGCTGCCCGACGGACCGATCGTGGATCTCAACCTCATGACCCGCCGCGATGCGGCCCATGGCGCGATGCGCCACGCGACGACGCCCGGCCCACTCGGCGCGTGCGACGTGCTGATGATCACCTCTCAGGACGCCGAGCTGGAGGTGGACGGCGTCGCGTGGCGGCTTGCGCGCCGTGACGCGGTCGTGGGTGCTCGCGCGCACGTGCTCACGCTGCGCGCGGGCACGGCCGCCGTGATGACCGTCGAGCCCGCTCGACGGCTCGCGTAGCCTGCCCCCGTGTCCGGACCACGCCCCGTGCGCGCCCCGCGCGGCTCGACGCTCGCGTGCGCGGATTGGCAGATCGAGGCGCCGTACCGCATGCTGCAGAACAACCTCGACCCCGAGGTGGCCGAGCGTCCCGACGACCTCGTGGTCTACGGCGGCACGGGCCGCGCCGCCCGCAGCTGGGACGCCTTCGACGCGATGTTGCGCACGATGCGCACGATGCGGCCCGACGAGACGATGCTCGTGCAGTCCGGCAAGCCCGTCGGCGTGTTCCGCACCCACGAGTGGGCGCCGCGCGTGCTGCTCGCCAACTCCAACCTCGTGGGCGACTGGGCCACCTGGGAGGAGTTTCGTCGCCTCGAGGCGATGGGCCTCACCATGTACGGGCAGATGACGGCGGGGTCGTGGATCTACATCGGCACGCAGGGCATCCTGCAGGGCACCTACGAGTGCTTCGCGGAGATCGCCCGACGCAAGTTCGGCGGCACGCTGGCCGGCACCATCACGCTCACCGCGGGCCTCGGCGGCATGGGCGGGGCCCAGCCCCTCGCGATCACGATGAACGACGGTGTCGCGCTGTGCGTGGACGTGGAGCCCTGGCGCGTGCGCCGCCGCGTGGAGACGCGGTACCTGGACGAGGTCGCCGACGACCTGGACGACGCCGTGGCGCGCTGCGAGCGGGCCAGGCGCGAGCGGCGCCGCCTCTCCGTCGGCGTGGTGGCGAATGCGGCCGACGTGTTCCCCCGCCTGCTCGCGATGGGCTTCGCCGCCGACATCGTCACCGACCAGACGAGCGCGCACGACCCAATGAGCTACGTGCCCAACGACATGACGCTGGAGGCCGCCGAACGGCTGCGCACCCGGGACCCCGAGCACTTCGTGGCCCGCTCGCGAGCCGCGATGGCGTCGCACTGCGCGGCCATGGTGGGCTTTCAGGACGCGGGCGCCGAGGTCTTCGACTACGGCAACTCGCTGCGCCGTGAGGCGCAACTCGGCGGCTACGACCGCGCCTTCGACTACCCCGGCTTCCTGCCCGCCTACATCCGTCCGCTGTTCTGCGAGGGCAAGGGGCCGTTTCGCTGGGTCGCGCTCTCGGGGGACCCCGCCGACATCGCCGCCACCGACCGCGCCGTGCTCGAGGAGTTTCCCGGCGACGAGTCGCTCGCGCGCTGGATCCGGCTCGCCTCCGAGCGCGTCGCGTTCCAAGGCCTGCCCGCGCGCATCTGCTGGCTCGGCTACGGCGAGCGTCACAGGCTCGGCCTGCGGTTCAACGAGATGGTGCGCCGCGGGGAGGTCTCCGCGCCGATCGTGATAGGCCGCGACCACCTCGACTCGGGCTCGGTGGCCTCCCCGTACCGGGAGTCCGAGGCGATGCTGGACGGCTCGGACGCGATCGCCGACTGGCCGCTGCTCAACGCCCTCGTCAACACGGCGAGCGGCGCCACCTGGGTGTCCATCCACCACGGTGGCGGCGTCGGCATCGGCCGCAGCATCCACGCGGGCATGGTGTGCCTCGCCGACGGCACCGACCTCGCGGCCGAGAAGCTCTCCCGCGTGCTGCGCACCGACCCCGGCATGGGCGTGATCCGCCACGCCGACGCCGGCTACGACCGTGCCCTCCAGGTGGCGAGCGAACGCGACGTGCGCATCCCGATGCGCGAGGGCTGACGCCGGACCTCGCCATGACGAGCCCCCGTCCGCACGCGCTCGTCCTGCACGCCGAGCACGCCTGGCTCGGCGGCGAGTCGGCGTCGCGCGACGTGCGCGTCGAGGTCCGCGACGGCACGATCAGCTCGGTCACCGCGGGCGTGCCGGCCGTGCGCGGGGACGAGCAGGTGGCGGGAGTGCTCATGCCGGGTTTCGTCAACGCCCACAGCCACGCCTTCCACCGTGCGCTGCGCGGCCGGACCCACGCGGGCGCCGGGGACTTCTGGGCGTGGCGCGACCTCATGTACCGCGTCGCCGGCTCGCTCGAGCCCGACACCTACGAGTCGCTCGCCACCGCCGTCTACGGCGAAATGGCGCTCGCGGGCATCACCGCGGTGGGCGAGTTCCACTACGTCCACCACCGCCCCAACGGCACGCCCTACGACGACCCGCATGCCATGTCGCGCGCGCTGGTGCGCGCCGCACGCGGCGCCGGCATCCGGCTCGTGGTGCTGGACGTGGGCTACCTGCACGCCTCCATCACCGACCCCGCGGTGCGACCCGAGCAGTGGCGTTTCGCCGACCGCTCGGTGGACGCCTGGCTCGAGCGCGTCGCGGCGTTTCGCGCCGCCGAGCCGACGGTGCGCATCGGGCTGGCGCCGCACAGCGTGCGCGCCGTGCACCCCGACGAACTGGCCCGCGTCGCCGCAGCCCGCGCGACACTCGGCGGCCCGGTCGTGCACGTGCACGTCTCGGAGCAACCGGCGGAGAACGAGGCCGCCCTCGCGGCGACGGGGCGCACGCCCACGCGACTGCTCGCCGACGCGGGACTGCTCGGCGGATTCGCGACCGCGGTGCACGCCACGCACCTCACCGACGAGGACGTGGCGCTGCTCGGCGCGTCGGGCACCCACGCCTGCATCTGTCCCACCACCGAGCGCGACCTCGCCGACGGCATCGGGCCCACCGCGGCGTTGCGCGACGCGGGCGCGGTGCTGTGCCTCGGCACCGACAGCCACGCCGTCGTGGACCCCTTCGAGGAGGCCCGCGCCGTCGAGGCCCACCAGCGCGTCACCTCGCTGCGCCGCGGCACGCACCCGTCGGGTGAACTGCTCGCCGCCGCGACCTCGGGCGGCGCCGCGTCGCTCGGCCTCGGACCGCACGCGATCCACGAGGGCGCGCCCGCGGATCTCGTCGCGATCGCACTCGACTCGGTGCGCCTTGCGACCTTCGATGCGAGCCACGCCGCCGCACACCTCGTGCACGCCGCCGGCGCCGCCGACGTGCGCGACGTGTGGGTGGGTGGCGTGCGCATCGTGCGCGATTCTGTGCACCTCTCGCTCGGCGACGTCGCGGGGGCCCTGCGCCGCACCGTCGCCGCGCAACTACGCTGAGCCCGCCATGACGGTGCTCCCCATCGCCACGATCGGTCACCCCGAGTTGCGCATTCGCGCGGCCGAGGTGGACCCCGCCGAGCTCGCGAAGCCGGAGGTGCAGACCTTCATCGACGACCTCGTCGAGACGATGCGCGCGGCCAACGGCGCGGGCCTCGCCGCCACGCAGGTGTTGCGCCACCAGCGCATCTGCGCCGTGGAGGTCAACAAGAACCCGCGCTACCCCTACAAGCCGCAGGTCCCGCTCACGATCCTCGTCAATCCCGTGCTGACCCCGCTGGACGACGACATGTTCGAGAACAACGAGGGCTGCCTCTCCGTGCCCGGGTTCCGTGGCAACGTGATGCGCCACACCTCCATCCGCGTGCGCGCCCTCGACCGCCACGGCGCGTCGATCGACGCCGTGATCCGCGGCATGACGGCCTGCACCTACCAGCACGAGGTGGACCACTTGGACGGGATGCTGTTTCCCGACCGCGTCACCGACCCCCGCACCTTCACCACGTGGGACTCCTTCGACAAGTTCCACCACCACGACTTCGTGATCCGCGTCAAGGAACTCGTCGCCCGGTTCGGCTCCTAGTGCTCGCGCTCGCGGGCATCGGCGAGCTCGTCACCAACGATCCCGCCCTCGACGGCGGTCCGCTGGGCGTCGTGCGCGACGCCGCGGTGCTCGTCGGCGGCGACGGCCGCGTCGCGTGGGTGGGCGAGCGTCGCGCGCTCCCCGACGGCCACGCCGACCGCCTCGTCGACCTCGGCGGCCGTGCGGTGGTGCCCGGCTTCGTGGACAGCCACACGCACCTCGTCTTTGCGGGGGACCGCACCGACGAGTTCGCCGCCCGCATGGCGGGCCGGCGCTACGAGGCGGGGGGCATCCGCGTCACCGTCGCCGCGACCCGCGCGGCCTCCGACGCGCAACTGGAGGCCAATGCGCGGCGCCTCGCGCGCGAGGCGCTCGCGTCGGGCACCACGACACTCGAGGCCAAGTCGGGCTACGGCCTCACGGTCGACGACGAGGTGCGCCTGCTGCGCATCTCGCGCACCGTCACCCCCGAGACGACCTACCTCGGCGCCCACGTGGTGCCCGACGGGACGGACCCCGACGCCTACGTGCGCCTCGTGTGCGGCGAGATGCTCACCGCGTGCGCGCCGCACGCCCGCTGGATCGACGTGTTCTGCGAACGCGGCGCATTCGACGCCGACCAGTCCCGCGCGATCCTCGCGGCGGGGGTGCGCGCCGGGCTGGGTGCGCGCATCCACGCAAACCAACTCGGGTCGGGCCCAGGAATCGGCGTGGGCGTCGCCGCCGATGCCGCATCCTGCGACCACTGCACGCACGCGAGCGACGCCGACATCGAGGCGCTCGCGGGCACCCGCGGCCGCACCGTGGCGACGCTGCTGCCCGTGGCCGACCTCTCGACGCGCAGTCCCCTGCCCGACGCGCGCCGGATGCTGGATGCCGGCGTCACGGTGGCGCTCGCGACCAACTGCAACCCGGGTTCCTCGTTCACCGCGTCCGTGCCGCTCGTGATCGCCCTCGCGGTGGGTGGGATGGGCATGACCTGCGAGGAGGCGCTCTGGTCGGCAACGGCCGGCGGTGCGGCCGCCCTGCGCCGCACCGACGTCGGTCACCTGCGGGTGGGCGCGAGCGCGGACCTCGTCGTACTGGACGCACCGTCCCACGTGCACCTCGCCTACCGTCCCGGCGCGCCGCTCGTGCGCGCGGTCGTGCAGCAGGGCCGCGTGGTGTCGGGGGGCCTTTCCTAGACTGATCCGCGATGTCGACCGCGACGACGCACGCCACGCGCGGCCCGTTGGCCGTCCCGGGAGACTGGCGCACGGTGCTGCTTGCCGTCGTGATCCACGGCGGCTGGCTCGCCGTCGTGCTGGGCCACGGCGCGTTGCCCTGGTGGGCCACGGTCGCCTTGCTCGGATGGTTCGGGGCCTGGCACCTCAGCCTCGTGCACGAGCTCGTGCACGGCCACCCCTTTCGCAGCCGCGCGCTCAACGAA
>Ga0233424_10000767_pt1 | contig 35993 bp, 14 predicted proteins | sample Watercolumn_Towu_FD_181011 | JGI IMG/M metagenome (GOLD analysis project Ga0233424, IMG submission 181011) | Freshwater microbial communities from Lake Towuti, South Sulawesi, Indonesia - Watercolumn_Towuti2014_125_MG | ecosystem: Environmental > Aquatic > Freshwater > Lake | place: Indonesia... | reverse complement strand
GCGAGCGCCGGAGCGTAGAATGGTTGTAAGTCCTCTGGAATCTTGGTCTTCGGCTTTCTCGGACGAGGCTTTTTTGGTTGAATGGCGTAGCTGCGTGTTAAGAAGACCGCAACGATGTCTAAGGAACGCCATGCACATCACGGCCAGTGTGTTCATCAACGACGACGAGCCGGGCCTGCACGCCGACTACAAGAAATGGCTGGAAGTGCTCGCGCCGTTTGATCCGTCTCCGCAGCGGTATCAGCACAACCGGACTGGCGAAGACAACGCCGATGCCCATCAAAAACGACAGATCATGGGCCGCGAAGTCGTCGTCGCCGTCACGAAAGGTCGCCTCGACTTCGGCCCGTGGGAGCAAATCTTCTACGGCGAGTTCGATGGACTGCGCCCAAAGCGAGTCCTCGTGAAGATCATCGGCGAATGATCTCCCCTCACCCCCGATTGGGGAGAGGGGTCGAGGCTGAGCGGTGAGCCTCTCTGACAATTCACTCGCAAAACGAGACATGGACGAGTGAGCCGCTTGACCTACGGTCCCACTGGGGCCACCACGAGCGACAGGCGCGGCCTTTGCGGATTATTCCGGATGAGCTGTTCGAGTTGCTCATCGATCGCCGCCAGTTGTTGAGCGATTTGTGATCGCCGATCCGACCAGCGTGACTGCCACATTTGAAAGTCATCCAGTTCGGCAACCGCCTGCTCGTGGACGAGCCTCTCCGTGGGCGATGGGTGCGATTGTAATCTCCGCAACGATTCGGTGAGGCGGGATTTCATGGTTCGGGAGGTTGCTCCGGGACTGAAACCGCAAAAGATGGCTGCCCGACACGAATTCGACCGCGATCGGCGACGGGCTTTGATCGTCCGCCTGAGGCAAATGGGCGGGTCCAGGCAACGGACGCCAACATGATCGGCCATTGCGATCGAATCGCTTGACGGAAGTGTGCTCACTCGGCGCAACACGCCGGTTCCGGGCTTCACGCAATCCACACAAAGTGATCAACGTGTACGACCGACAACCGTGGGGCGAACCGAATTCATGCCGCACTCGCTCGCCAACCGATCCTGCTCGGAATGGATGGGAGCTGATCGCCTCGCGCGTCAGCAACCCGAAGCGTCAGCGACGGAATCCGCTCAACGTCCCTCTCTGACGCTTCGGGTTGCCTCAGAGCATTGCACACTCATGGCCCGCAAAGACGACCTCACCGACGAACTCTTGATCGACGGACTCGGCGGCATCGACGGAACCAGCGGCGACGATTACTGGTCGCACGCGCGGCGGCCGTTGGCCTGCCTGCTGTTCCTGTGCCCCCTGCTGATCCTGTACGAAACCGGAGTTTTCTGCCTGGGTGGCGAGCAGCCGGAATTGATCCGCAACGGCGCCGATCATTGGATGCGTTCGTGGCTGTCACACGCCGGCCTGGCACAGACGCTGCTCCTGCCCGCGATCGTCGTGGTTGGTTTGCTCGCGTGGCAGGTGTGGGGCAAATTCCCGTGGCGAGTCGCTCCCGAAACACTGCTGGGCATGCTCGCGGAAAGCCTGCTGTTTGCGTTCGCACTCGTGGTCATCGGGCAGATGCAGGACATCATGTTCCGGCACAGCATCGCGCAGTTCGCTTCGCCGCCGTTCGTCACCGAGGCGCAAGCGGCCACGCTCGTGTCGATGCAATCACTCCCGCGGGCCATCAGTTTTCTCGGCGCAGGCGTGTACGAGGAAGTGCTGTTCCGGCTCTGCCTCCTGCCGGCGTGCTACGGTCTGTTCCGAATGCTCTGCGTCCCGCACAAGCAGGCGGCCGTCGTGTCGATTGTCCTCACGAGCCTCGTCTTCTCTGTCGCCCACTACGTCGGCCCGTCGGCGGATCAGTTCTCGGCGTTCAGCTTCGCATTCCGAGTCTTCGCCGGATTGTTTTTCGCCGGACTGTTCGTGCTCCGCGGCTTCGGCATCACCGCCGGATGCCACGCCGCGTACGACGTGCTGGTCGGTGTGCTGTTGCAAACGCCGTAGTTCAGGCTTTCCAGCCTGACCATTCAACGGTCCGAGCGCTCAGCGATGTCAGGCTGGAAAGCCTGACCTACGAGAAGCGCTTGGTACCCACCATCGGCCGGTCGCCCCGGAACGAGATGCACTTCGCGCTCCAGCCGCAAGTCGGGTCGCTCGGTGAGGACGCTTTCCACGAGTTGCCGATTCTCTTCCAGTTCGATACTGCACGTCGAGTACACCAGCCGGCCGCCGAGTGCGAGTCGCGACACGGCGAACGCGAGCAGTCGTCGCTGCAATGAAGTCAGCTCGGCAATGTCCTTCGCACGCAGCCGCCAGCGAGCTTCCGGCCGCTTGCCGAGCACGCCGGTGTTCGAGCACGGCACGTCGAGCAGGATCGCGTCGAAATCGCCAGGCGACAGTGACGGCTCGTCCGTGTCGGAAAGGTGCGTCCGTACAATCGTCACTCCCAGCCGTTCGCAGTTTTCGCGGATGCGGTCCAGTTTGTCCTGCCGAACGTCCACCGCGAGGATTGAACCCTCGTTGTGCATCAACGCGGCCAGGTGAGTCGTCTTCCCACCCGGTGCCGCGCACAGGTCGAGCACCCGTTCACCCGGTCGCGGAGCCAGCAACCTCGCCGCGTGCATGCCCGATTCGTCCTGAACACTGAACCAGCCTTCCGTGAATCCCGGCAGCAAGTCGACTCGCGCCGGGCTGTCGATCCAGATCGCTTCCGGCACGTCCCCCGGTCGAGCCGAGACACCGGCGGCAACGAGTGCGTCGAGCAATTCCTCGCGCGTCGCCCGCAGCAAGTTCGTTCGCAGACACAGCCGCCCGGGCGAATTCAGCCAAAACCCAAGCCGCCACAGTTCATCGCGGTCGAATCGTTCGCACCACCGGCGGGCGATCCACTCGGGAAAGCTGAACGCGGCGGCGAAGTACCCCGCCGGGTCGGACGTGGGATCAGGCAGGACCGATTCGATCAGCAGCCGGAAACCGCCATCCCGCAGCGGGATGACTCGCGGGCCGGGGGCCGACAACTCACCCCCCTCGCCCCACCGGGGGAGAGCGGTTGGGGGTGAGGGGGCCGTCGAGTGCTCGTCCGTCAGCAGTCGATTCACGCCGCGCAGCACACCGTTCGCGAAACCCGTCCAATGGGGGCGGCCGGTCCGCTTCGTCAGTTCGACCGTTTCGTGAACGGCCGCGTGCGGCGGGATGCCGTCGAGGAACGCCAACTGGTACGCGCCGAGCCGCAGCAGCGTCCACAGGTCCGGCTCGATATTCGCGCGACCGCGTTTCGAGCACGCATGGATCAGCACATCGAGCGTCGCCTGCCGCTGGATCACGCCGTGAACCAGTTCCACCGCCAGACCGCGGTCCGGCCCCGACAGCCCTTCCGCCGCCAGGCGTTGCTCCAGCCGATCCGTAACGAACTCCTTCCGCTCGTCAGCGTGCGACAGCAAGTCGTAGGCGAGTTCCCGGGCGGTGATCGGCACGTCTCTTCGGTCCCTTGGTTGACTTCTGTTTCAATTTTCTGAACAGAAGATAACGAAGTACACGAAGGATGACAGGCGACGCGGGTCGTGGGTCTGTTTGGCGAGCGGGGGCTGTGAAGCCCGCGAGGAATCGACCCGGTTTCTCGGGGGGCTAACGCCCCCCGCTCGCCAAACTGTACCACCACCGAGACGCTGCGGCGATTGTCGCGGCGGGTGATCCGGGAGTACAATCCGTCGCCTCATTGGCGAGGTCATTGAAACACAACACGATTCGGAGGCCGTTCTCTCATGTCGTTTCCACGAACGCTGCTGGCGGTTCTGGTGGGTTCCTGTTCCGTTTCCGTTCGCGCGGACGAGTGGCCGCAGTGGCTGGGGCCGCAGCGGGACGCGGTGTGGCGAGAATCGGGCATCATCGACAAATTCCCGGCAAACGGGCCAGCCGTGCGGTGGCGGACCAAAATCGGAGTTGGCTACGCTGGTCCGGCAGTCGTCGGCAATCGCGTGTTTGTCACCGATCGGGTCCGCGGCGACGAGCGCGATCCGAACAGCGCGTTCGAACGCGGGAACGCCGCGTCGACCGAGCGGATCGTGTGCCTCGACGAAGCCACCGGGAAAATCGTGTGGGAACATTCGTACCCGTGCGTGTACACCGTGAGCTACCCCGCCGGGCCGCGCTGCACGCCGACGGTGGCCGATGGGCAGGTGTTCACGCTCGGAGCCGAAGGCAACCTGGTCGCGCTGGCGGCAGCCGACGGGAAGGTCCTCTGGCAGCGAGACTTCAAGCAGGACTATTCGATTCGCCAGTCGCCGACGTGGGGATTTTCATCGCATCCGCTCGTCGATGGCAAGAAAGTCATCACGCTGGTCGGCGGCGAAGGGACCGCGGTCGTCGCCTTCGATCGCGACTCGGGGAAGGAAGTCTGGCGAGCACTGTCGTCGTCCGGTCCGCATGGCCCGGGCTACGGACCGGCGCAGATCATCGAAGCGGCCGGCGTGCGGCAACTGATCGTCTGGCTGCCGACGGCCGTGAATTCGCTCGACCCGGAAACCGGCAACGTGCTCTGGTCGCACTCGTTCCCTGTGCGCCAAGGGCTGACGGTGCCGACTCCGCGCCGCTCCGGCGACCTGCTGTTCCTCACCGCGTTTTACGATGGCTCGCTGATGCTGAAACTGAACTCCGACAAACCGGGAGCGTCGGAAGTGTGGCGACGCTCCGGCCAGAGCGAACGCAACACCGATGCGTTGCACTCGATCATGCCGACGCCGTTCGTCGAGAACGGACACATCTACGGAGTCTGCAGCTACGGCGAACTGCGCTGCCTGAAGGCAGATTCCGGCGATCGAGTTTGGGAAGACCTGACCGCCACCGGCGCCGACAAGTTGCGAAACGCCCGCTGGGCGAACGCGTTCCTGATCAAACACGAAGACCGATTCTTCCTCGCGAACGAAGCCGGCGACCTGATCATCGCCCGGCTGACCCCGAAAGGCTACGACGAAGTCAGCCGCACAAAGTTGCTGAAACCCACGAACCACAACGCCGGCCGCCCCGTCGTCTGGTCGCACCCGGCGTTCGCTCACCGCTGCGTGTTCGCACGGAACGACGAAGAAATCGTGTGCGTGTCGCTCTCGAAGGAGTGAGTCGAGAGTGAAAAGGGTAGGGTGTGTCGAGCGCAGCGAGCCACACCAATTGGGTAGAACGACAAATCATCCGGTGCGACTCGCTGCGCTCGGCGCACCCTACCGACCGAACCCCGAAGGGGTTCCAGACAATAGCCCCGGGTTGCCGCGCGGCGGCTACCCGGGGTTTTCGACGCGAACGAACACCAACCCTGAAAGGGTTGCAGAGACGTGACCATTTGGATTTTGCGGGTATTCGAGGGTGACTCGGAGACTCGTGGAATCCTCGCCCCTCACCCCCAGCCCCTCTCCCCCTTCGGGGGCGAGGGGAGGAGAGTTTCGTGTGACGAACTGGATCAGGTTTTGGATGGCGGCGGGCGTGCTGGCGGTGGCCGGAGTGGTGGCGGTGCGCGGCGTGCGGCCGGTGTCAGCTCAAGGCACTGGCGGGACGAAATCGAATTCATCCGCGACACGAAACGACGGGCGATACGCGAAGGAAATCCAGCCGCTGCTCAAGACGTACTGCTTCAAATGTCACACCGGGGCCAAGCCGAAGGGCGATCTGTCGTTCGACAAATTTCCGGACGAAGCGGCGGTGATGCGGGATCGGAAGGCGTGGGGAGCCATTTTCCGGAACCTCGACGATGGCGTGATGCCGCCGAGCGACCAGCGGCAACCCGAGGACGCGGAGCTGGAACGGCTGAAGAAATGGATCAAAGAGAAACTCGACGCGATGGACGCGGCGGCTCCGCGAAACCCCGGCCGCGTGACCATGCGGCGGCTCAACCGCGCCGAGTACAACAACACGATCCGCGATCTGGTCGGCGTCGATTTCCAGCCCGCCGAGGACTTCCCGTCGGATGACGTGGGGTACGGATTCGACAACATCGGCGACGTCCTCTCGATGCCGCCGATCCTGCTGGAGAAATACGTCACCGCGGCAGAGAAGATTCTCGACGCGGCCATCGTCACGCAGAGCGGCGCCAGGCAGAAGAAACGCAGTTACGCCGCAAGCGAACTTCAGCGCACCGGCCCAGGGGCACTGCATCGTGGGACGGCGATGGGGATCTTTTCGAACGGAGCCGCGTACGTCGAGCACGATTTCCCGCGGACCGGCAGCTACGTCATCCGCAGCCGCGCGTTCGGACAGCAGGCGGGCGACGAGCCGGTGCGGATGGCGTTCCGGGTCAGCGGGAAAGAAGTCGAGCAGGTCGAAGTGAAAGCCGTGGAAGGCAAGCCGGCGGCGTTCGAGAAGAAACTCGAAGTCGAAGCGGGCCGGCAGCGGGTGGCGTTCGCGTTCCTCAACGATTTCTACGACCCCGCGAAGAAACTCGACCGCAACCTGTTCGTCGAGCACATCGAAATTGAAGGGCCGGTGGACGTGAAGTTGTCGTCGCTGCCGGAGACGCATCGCAGCATCTTCACCTGCACGCCGGACGGAAAAAACACGGCCGCGTGTGCTCGGGTGATCCTGCGGAACTTCGCCCGCCGCGCGTTCCGCCGTGCCGTCTCGGACGAGGAAATCGATCGGCTGATGACCTTGTTCAAGGCGTCGCAGGCCGACGGCGAGAGTTTCGAGGAGAGCATCAAGCTGGCTTTGAACGCGGTGTTGGTCTCGCCGCATTTTCTCTTCCGCGTCGAGATGGATCAGGAGACGAAGGACCCGCAGGGGATCTACCTGGTCAACGAGTACGAGCTGGCCAGCCGGCTGTCGTATTTCCTGTGGAGCACGATGCCGGACGAAGAGCTGTTCACGCTGGCGCGGCGGAACGAGTTGCGAAAAACGGGCGTGCTGGAGCAGCAGGTGCGGCGGATGCTTCGCGACCGCAAGGCCGAGACGTTCGTCGAAAACTTCGCCGGGCAGTGGCTCCAGCTTCGGACGCTGGACCGGCTGACTCCCGACAAGGAAGATTTCCCCGCGTTCGACGACGTCCTGCGTCGGTCGATGCGCACGGAGGTCGAGATTTTCTTCACGCAAATGCTGCGCGAGGACCGCAGCATCCTGGATTTCCTCGACACCGACTTCACCTACCTGAACGAACGGCTGGCGGAGCACTACGGGATCGAAGGGGTCAAGGGGGACAAGTTCGTGCGCACGAAGCTCACGGGCGGGCGGCGAGGCGGCATCCTGATGATGGGCGGTGTGCTGGCGGTCACGTCCAACCCGACACGCACGTCGCCGGTGAAGCGCGGGAAGTGGATTCTCGAAAACGTGCTCGGCACGCCGCCGCCGCCGCCGCCGCCGGGGGTCGAGCTCTTGAACGAATCGAAAGAGGCGATCACTTCGGGATCGCTTCGCGAACGGATGGAGAAGCACCGGAAGAACGCGGACTGCGCGGGGTGCCATCAGCGGCTGGATCCGCTGGGGTTCGGGTTCGAGAACTACGATGCGATCGGCGCGTGGCGGACCAAGGACGGGCCGTTCACGATCGATCCGTCGGGAAGCTTGCCCGGCGGGCAGGCGTTCTCCGACCCCGTTGAATTGAAGAAACTGCTGCGGCAACGCGACGAAGATTTCACGCGCTGCCTGACCGAGAAGCTGCTGACATTCGCCACCGGCCGTGGAATGGAACCGGCGGACAAGCCGTACGTCGATCAAATCGTCAGGACGGTGGCGAAAAACAACTACCGGTTTTCGGTCCTGCTGCTCGAGGTGTTGCGGAGCGATCCTTTTCAAAAACGGAGCAGGAAACGAGAGGCGAACTGAGTTAACATACGGCGAGCGGGGGACGTGAGTCCCCCGAGTTTTGAATGGTGCGACAAGGTGTTCCTCGGGGGGCTTACGCCCCCCGCTCGCCAGCATTATTGGGGGAGTTAACGATGCGACAGAATTGGCTCATTTCACGGCGGACGATGCTGCGAGGGCTCGGGACGACGATGGCGTTGCCGTGGCTGGATGCGATGCAGCCGTTGATTGCGAGCGTGGCGCCTTCTGCCGCCGGGTCGAAGTTGCCGGTGCGGATGGCGTTTGTTTACGTGCCGAACGGCATCCACATGGCTGACTGGACGCCGGCGAAGGAAGGTCCGCTCGGCGAGTTGCCTCCGACGCTGGAACCGCTCAAGCCGCACAAAAAAGACCTGCTGGTGCTGACAGGGCTGACGCATCGGAAGGCCAACGCGAACGGTGACGGGCCGGGCGACCATGCGCGGGCGATGGCTACGTTTCTCACGGGGTGTCAGGCGAAGAAGACGAACGGGTCGGACATCCGGATCGGCGTGTCGGTCGATCAGGTGGCGGCGCAGAAGATCGGCCAGCAGACGAAGTTCGCGTCGCTGGAATTGGGCTGCGATCCGGGTCAGCAGGCGGGGAACTGCGACTCGGGATACAGTTGTGCGTACTCATCCAACATCTCGTGGAAGTCGGAGGCCACGCCGCTGGCCAAGGAAATCAACCCGCGCCTGATTTTCGAGCGGCTGTTCACGGAAGGGTCCGAGGCCGAGGTGAACGAACAGCGGGCGAAGCGGGAGCGGAAGCGAAAGAGCGTGCTCGACTTTGTGCTGGAGGACGCGAGCCGTCTCAAAACGAAACTGGGAGCGGCGGACGTTCGCAAGCTGGACGAGTACCTGACATCGGTGCGCGAGCTGGAGCGGCGGATTTCGCGGGAAGTGGCGGAGCAGGGGAGCGACTCGAAGCCCAAACCGCCGCCGTTCGACAAGCCGAGTGGCATCCCGTCCGACTATGCCGAGCACATCCGGCTGATCGGCGATCTGCTGGTGCTGGCGTTTCAGTCGGACCTGACCCGCGTGGCAACGTTCGTGTTCGCCAACGAAAGCAGCGGGCGGAGTTACCCGTTCCTGGGAGTGAAGGAAGGTCACCACGATCTGTCGCACCACGGGAAGGACCCGCAGAAGCAGGAAAAGATCAAGAAGATCAATTTGTTTCACGTGACGCAACTCGCGTACGTGGTCGACAAGCTGGCGTCGATCAAGGAGGGACCGGGGACGCTGCTCGATCATTCGATGCTGCTCTACGGCAGCGGCATCGGCGACGGCGATCGGCACAACCACAACGACCTGCCGATTCTGCTGGTCGGGAAGGGTGGCGGAATGATCAGCACCGGACGGCACGTGAAGTACGGTGATGGCACGCCGCTGACGAACCTGTTCCTGTCGATGCTGGAGCGTGCGGGGGCGTCCACGTCGGCGCTGGGTGACAGCACGGGGCAGTTGAAGCAACTGTCAACGTAACGGTGCCCGAAGCAATTTGCGCTATGAACGTCACTGCTGTGCGGGTGCGCCTCGGAGACGCTCGCCCCTCACCCCCGGCCCCTCTCCCCCTGCGGGGGCGAGGGGAGGACAGTCGCCCCGGGCGCCGGGAGTGCTACCACCGCAGTTCGATACCGGCGTGCGGACCGTAGAGTTTGAAGTTGTCGTTTTGTGCGCTGAAGGTGGCAGCAGCTCCTGGCGCGTCGTTGAAATCGAGCTGGCTCGGGGCGAGGGCGAGTCCCGTCATCCACATGAAGCGGTAGCCACCAAAGATCGAAACGCACTCCGAGATTCGGTACCGGGCATTAACCCCCAATTCGGCGACAAAGCTGGTGTGGCTGCTGAAGTCCTTGGCGTCCCGCCGCGGCAGGGTGTTGCCGAAGTCAGCCATCCACTGACTCATCCGCTGAGCGTTTCCAAAAAATCCGATCTTGCTGAACAGGTCCAAGCTCAGCCGTTCGCTGGGTTCCAGGTGCCAGCCTATGCCCACCTGACCACCGATCAAATGGTTAACCGTCTGCACGTTGTAGTTGCTGGTGCCGGAATCGACATCGTGGAACCGCATGTCGAAGTTCTCGTGCAGGTTGATGTACCGAAAGCCGCCGAGCAACGACATGCCGTTGAGTGTCTGTTGATAGTTCAGTTCAACGTTGTTGAGGTTGGATTCGTACGCGATCGCCGCTTCGTCGGCGAGGAAGAAGTCTTGCATGGTGATGGCAATCGTGCCCGGCAGCGACAGACTGTTCGCTCCGTAGGTCACGCTGCCGGACGTCCAGTGCATCAGTCCCCAGTAGTGCAGTTCGAAGGTGGACACGTTGTCGATTTGGCGCCCAATCGTCAGACCCAATCCGAGTTGGGCGTTGTTGTTGAAGCTAAGCTCGTTGGCATTGACCCGGGGAACCGACACCGAGAGTGGATTCGTCCCGGCCGCGGGGTCTTCGACCAGAATTGTCTGAGATTTGATCGGCGTGCGGCGCAGCATCACCGCCTGGACCTGAGAGTACCAGGGAAAATCGGGTCCGTCGAAAATCGCATCGGCGCCTGCGACGTCATAGGAAATAATCGGTGCCGTGGCGGGAACGGAATCGCTGGCGGAGGCAGAACCAGCCGCCAACTGACCGTCGGTGATTCGCAACCGGGCAGGTTCGTCGGCCCGGACAGCACGCAGAGTCCCGCATACGACGAGCAACGAGGCGAGGAAGATCGATGTGCGCCGCATTCTGCTACCTCTCCAAATGGACTGAGTCAGCGCGTGGGCTTGGCCAGGAAAACGACGGATTGACTGCTTGAGTTTTCTGTGAAGCCGCAGTCGGGCCGGCCACATGGCCATTCACCGGCCAAATCGACCGAACGCCAGCCGAACTCCGCCAGCGCAAGCCACGCCCAGACGGCTTGCTGAGTAATATCGGAAGAAACGCTACGGTCGATACAGTTAATGCGTTGAAATCTTTGGGACTACCCGGCACGGTTTGCGTTCCCAATCCTCCCATCCCTTGTGGCATTTCCGGGTTGGGGCTACTTTCCGGATCGATCGTCAGGACGAATAGATCGCAAGTTATGGTCAAAGTGCTGCCGACTTGAATTGTTGGGTATCCAGATTCCGGGCGGGGTCTGTCCACGGACGTCGCGCGAAGCTGGTCACTCAACTGCGGGTTGCCCAGTCGTCAGAGCCAACGAAATCGAAACAAATCCTCCGAGCAGGTGTTTGATTTCGGCCACAGGAGGAGCAAACTCCGGCGACGCACAGGGGAACCCCGGTTGGGGTTGGGCCTGCAACCCCACTCGTCAGCACCATCCGGGTTGTTTTTTCTCACGCCGTGTGTGTGTGTCACCCGCCTGCCATTACGCAAACAGGCCGATCCGAAGTTCTTCCTGTCAATCCAAATAGTGGTGGAGTCCATCGATGTTCGACCTGGAGAACCGTCCCGTCCGAGTCAACCCGTACGTGAACCTGCTGAAGCGCCACGTCTCGCGATGGTTTTCGTTCCGGAAAAAAGATCGTCGCCGGAGCCTTCCGACGCTGGCCCGACACGTGGAGCAACTGGAAGGCCGGACCCTGCTGAGCGCCAACGTGCCGCTCGATCCGACAGGCTTGAATTGGGTGCCCGTGGGACCGGCTCCACTGCTGCAAGACGTTGTGGCCCCGGGCAATGAACCGCTCGTGGGACGCGTCACGGGGATTGCTCCGCACCCCAGCAACTCGAACACGATGTACATCGCGACCGCGGGCGGTGGTGTCTGGCGTACGGATAATGCGACTGCCACGAGTCCGGCTTGGACTCCGCTGACCGACACGATCCCGAACTTTCGCGACATCTTCAACAATCTGGTGCCAGAGGACCAGCAGACGTTGGTAATCGGTGCCATCGCGATTTCCCGAAGCAACCCCAGCGTGCTCTATGCCGGTACCGGGATCGGCGGCGACCTGGCGGTTTCCAATGTGGGGGCCTCCATCGATGCGGGCGGAGTGCGCGGCGACCGTTCGTTCGGACGAGGTATTCTCAAGTCGGTCGACGGAGGTGTCAGTTGGGTGCAGCTGCCAGGTAATCTAGGACTCAACGAGTTCAACTTACGAGGATTCTCGAAGATCGTCATTCACCCGCTCAATCCGAACATCGTTTATGCGGCTGTCTCATCGAGCAGTGATCCGAATTTTCCGTTCAACGGATACGGAGTCTACAAAACGACGGATGGTGGAGTGACATGGACCAATGTGACCTTCAATGCCCCGCCCTCGGGATCTACACCGATACCAGACACTGCAAGTTTCACAGACCTGGTCATGGACCCCGTTGATCCGGAAACCCTTTACACCGCTGTCGCGTTTGCCGGAACTTCAAGCGGAGTCTTCAAAACGACAAACGGTGGTGCAACCTGGTTCCGCTCAAGCGACTTCCCTGCTGGTCAGACCAACGGTGTGACTCGAGTCGCGGTGGCCCCGACGGATCGAAACGTCGTCTATTCGTCGATTTCAAGCAGCCTGTCCGGCGGTAACCTCGTGCAGATGATGAAGAGCACGAACGGCGGCATCACCTGGTTCAATCTCCCAAACACACCAAACTACCTGCTGAACACGCAAGGCGGAGTCCGTGGCTTCAACAACACGACGTTGATCGTCGATCCCACCGACGCGAACATCGCGTACGCGGGTGGTGACCGCCTGTACATGAAAACAATCGATGGCGGGCAGAACTGGACGGACATCGCCAGCGGTCCGGGGGGCAACACGTTTCAGGCACACCATGCAGTGGCGTTTGACGCCAACAACCGTCTGCTGGACGGTAACGACGGCGGCATCTATCGGCTGGACAATCCGACCATCGGCAGCATCGACTGGAATGGACTGCAAGGGTCCGGTCCGACGGGTCTGCAAATTGCGTTGATTACCTCGGTGGCGACCAATCGCGAGAACGACGCGATCCTGTACGCCACGATGCAAAACCTCGATTCCGGCAAGTTCACCGACAGCTTGCTGTGGCAGAGAATCGCCTCAGGTGCATCACTAACTCCGCCGGGTGGTGGTTCAGTTGACGGCGCCCGGATTGTGAGCGACTCCAGTGTCCCGTCGACGCTCTTCCGAACCTGGAACAGCGACACGAGCGGTGCCAGTGCATTGGAACGTTCGCTCGACTCAGGTGCAAGCTGGGCCGCCGTTGGCACCGGCGTCGTGGGATCCGGAATCGGAGATGTGGGCGCTCGACAATACTATCAGCTCCTCGCGGTCGCATCGCAAGGTGGGGTCCGGCGTGTTTACACCGGGACAAACGGTGTTTACGCCTCGATCGGCATTCAAGGCCAACCGAACAGCCTCGGAAACACCTGGGTGCAAATCAGTGTCGCAGCCGATTGCAACAGAGGTGCTGACACGGTTTGGAACCGGGGTGCCAGTCCTCCCGTCGATGAAGGTTGGAACACAGACGGACTGATCACAGAGATCGAGCCGACAACCAACGGCGATATCGTTTGGGCATCAACGGATGACACAATAAGTACTGTCGGACAAACGCCAACCTGTCCCGCCAGTAACACCGGTGGAACAATCGGCGGCAAAACAACTCCCGGTGTCCAGTTGTATGGAAACAACGACAATCCCGGGCCGCACATACTGGTCTCTACTCGCCAACCGACGACGGCCGGCGGCACAAGCGGTCGACCGTTCTGGATCAACCGGACGGATGAGCTGTTCGCGGCGCTGGCGGCTTCAGGGGCGACGGTCAGCACGACCAGCAACTTCTTCAACTCACAGTACATCGTCCGGACGATCAAGTCCGACCCGCAGGACCCCAACACGGCGTACGTGGCTTTCGAAACGATCACGGGGGGCGGCCAGATTTTCCGCACGCGAGACCTCGGTCTGTCGTGGGAGGACATCACCGGCGACCTGCCTCGACTGTCGATCTACGACATCGAAATCGATCCGCGTCAGTTCAGCCTGCCAGACGACATTCTGTACGTGGCCACGCAGAACGGCGTGTACACCACGCCCAACATCCCGGTGACGATCCCGCTCGGCGGTTTGAACTGGAAGAAAATGGGGGGCGGCCTGCCCAACGCTCCCGTGCGGGACATCGAATTGAAGAAGATTCGAAATTTGTCGAACCCGAACAATCCCAACGATCAGACGATTCTCGTCGCCGGAACCTACGGACGCGGCGTGTGGGAAATCCTTGCGAACCTCGCTCCGACGCTGACGACGGTCAACACGCTGGGGCCGACCAACGAGGACACGCCGATCACGATTGATTACGCCACGATGTTTTCGCAGTCGGACATCGCGGATGTGAACGGCGACACGCTGGCCTTCCAACTCGATCAGGTCACGAGCGGAACGTTGACCAAGAACGGGTTCCCGGTCGTCGCCGGCTCGACGCGATTGGAGCAGGGGGAGACGTGGGTGTGGACTCCGGCGCCGAATCAGAACAACATCCTCAATGGCAACCAGCCTCTGAACGCGTTCACCGTTCGGGCCTATGACTTGGAGTTGCCCTCGGCAACGCCGGTGCAGGTGCGGATCAACGTGACTCCCGTGCCCGACGCCCCCGTCGTGCAAACCAATCCCATTCAGTTCTCGGTCGCCAAGAATTCGACGGCGAATCAGTTTACCTACACGCAGATCACGAACGCTTCGGGGACGTTCGACCCCGACGAACCACCGTTCAACGTGGTGACGTACGTGGTGCAAACAGTGCCCAATGGGACGCTGACCAAGGGAGGCATTCCGGTCGTCCCGGGCACGACCACGGTCTCCGCCGGCGAAACGCTGGAGTGGACGCCGGTCAACGGATTCCAAGGCCTGGTCACCCCCGCGTTCACGTTGCGCGTGCGAGACAACACCTCGCCCACGCCGTTGGTCGCCGTGCCTGATCTGCAGGTGAACATGAACGTGGTCAACACGGCTCCGACGCTCACTGCTGTTGGCACGCTGACCGGCGCTCTGGAAGACACCCTGTTCGACATCCCCTTCAACACGCTGGCCTCCGCCGCGAACGAAGCGGACGTGAATGGCGACCCGATCAGCTTCCGGATCATCGCCGTGTCGAGCGGCACGCTGACTCTGAACGGGAACCCGATCACCCCGGGCGTCACGTTGTTCGCCGCGGGAGATACGTTGAACTGGCTCCCCGCGCTGAATGCCAACGGCGTGTTGCCGGCTTTCACCATCCGAGCATTCGACGGCAACCTCGAATCGTCCACGGCGGTGCAGGTGAGCGTCAACGTTCAGGCCGTGAACGACGCGCCCACGCTGACGACCGTCACTCAGTTCACGACGTCTCAGAACCTCGCGACGACGCTGACCTACACGCAATTGGCTGCGGCCGCCAACGAGGCGGACGTGGACGGCGACGGGCTCAATTTCGTGATCGGCAACGCGCTCAACGGGTCCACACTGAACGTGGCACCGGGAACCATCCTGCTGCCAGGCCAGAGCATCGTGTGGACGCCGCCGGTCGATTTCACGGGCCTAATCAACGGATTTGAAATCCAGGCCATCGATCCGGGCGGGCTGACATCGACGCCGGTGGCTACAGTGCCATTCAACGTGGTGGTCAACAATCCGCCCACGTTGACGACGGTGGCGACGCTGACCGGAGCGAAGAAAAACCTGCCATTCACGGTGACGTACACCGCGCTGGCGGCTGCCGCCAACGAGGCGGACATCGACGTGCCGGCACAGACGATCAGCTTTGTGATTCAATCAATTTCGACCGGTAACCTGACAAAGAACGGAAACCCGATCACTCCGGGCGTGACCACGCTCGGTCCGGGCGAGAGCCTGGTCTACACACCGATCCTGGAAGCCCAGTTCCCGCCGGTGACGGAAATGTTCAAGACCCGCGCGACGGACGGCCTCTCGGTTTCGGCGTCGGATGTGCCGGTCAACGTGCAGATCGACAACACCGCGCCGACGATCTCGGTCGTCAACACGCTGACAGGAGCTACGGAAGACACGGCGTTCAACATCTCCTTCGCCACGCTCGCCGCGGCTGCCAACGAAGCCGACGCCGATCCGTTCGAAACGGTGAACTTCCTGATCGCCAGCGTGACCAACGGCACGCTGCTGATCAACGGCGGTCCGGTGACCCCGGGCAGCACGGTATTCCGCAGTGCCGACACGTTGACCTGGACGCCGCCGCTCAACGCGAACGGCAACGTGGCCGCGTTCACGGTCCGGGCGTTCGATGGCGTCGCGGTCAACAACCCACAGGGTTCGCTGAGCTCGGTGAATGCAGTGCAGGTCAATGTGAACCTGGCAGCCGTGAATGACGCGCCGACGCTGACCGCGATCAACCAGTTCTCGGGCGGCGTGCAGGGCATTTCGTTCGACTTCACGTACGCCGGATTGATTGCGGCAGGCGACGAAGCCGACGTGGACGGCGACACGGTGCTGTTCCGGATCGAACAAGTGACGTCCGGCACACTCACCAAGAACGGTTCGCCGGTTGTCCCCGGCCAGACGACGGTGGGACCCAACGAAAAGGTGACGTGGGTGCCGCCGGCGAGCGCCACCGGGGTGACCGCGGCGTTCACCGTGCGGGCCTTCGACGGCACGCTCGCATCCGCGGCGCCTGTCGCTGTCACGCTCGAACTGGTGCCGCTGCCCACCAGCCGCATGTTGCGAGCCTACAACCCGAACGCCGACTATCACTTCTTCACCCTGTCCACGCTGGAATTCAATTCCGCCGTGGCGCATGGCTACATTGATGAAACGACCGGCCGACCGGGGTACGCGGTGGCAACCGCCCAAGTCAACGGCACGTTGCCGATCCATCGCTTGCGGAATCCGTACAACGGACGGCACTATTACACCGCCAACACGTTCGAACGTAACTTCCTGTCGAGCATTGGCTGGATCTATGAGAAGGACGAGGGATTCATTTTCACGTCTCAGGTGACAGGTTCGGTGGAGATTTTCCGGCTGTGGAACAAGAACACCGGCTCGCACTTGTACACACAAGACCCCGCCCAGAAGGACGCGATTCTGGCGATGTTCCCTGGCATCTGGTTCCAGCACTCGAGTCTCGGCTTCGCGTTCCCGGCAGCCGCGACCGGCAACCCGCCGGGTGGCGGAGGAACAGGCGGCACGGCACGCGCTCGATCGGCTCGAGCCGTGGGTGCGTCGTCGGATTTGATGAGCGATGTAGGCACGCTGTCGGTGTCATCGACGTTCGCCAGCGGAACCGAAGGGACGACAGGTGTGGCTCAACTGTTGACGGCCGCTCCGGCGTTGCAGCCGGTCGTTCGAGGGACACCGTCCGTCATGGCGGCGAGCGAAGAGATCCGGCGACGACTTGCCGCGGAAGCCGTCGGAACGTCGAATCGTTTGGACACGGAGGTGCAATCGACCGATCAGTTCTGGAGCGACGTGGGACGGCAGTTGGAGGTTGGATCCGCGGCTGCCTTCGAGGTGGATGAGGTGCGGGTGAGTCGCTGAGTTTGGGAGTTCTTCGCACGCGATCCGGGTCGGCGATGTCCCGCGATCGCGAGACGTAGGGCCATCGATATCGGAATGGGCGGCTGATCCAAAACGGAAAAATGATTCGCGCGCCGAGGTCCGCCTCGACGCGTTCTTTGTGCCACGGGAGTTGTCGCATGTTTGCTCCGGAACAACGGTCCAATTCGAACCGCACCTGGCTCGATCGGTTGAACCACGCGGTGCGCCGGCTCAGCCGCGTCTCACGCCGGCGGCGGCGGAAGCCCACCATCGAGTTGGCCCCTTCACTGGAGCGACTTGAGGAACGCGCTCTGCTCTCGGCCATCGCGGGCGACATCGGAGGCGCCGGCTTCGTTGTCAACAATGGCGGATACCTTACCGACTTCTCGGATCGCGAACCCGCAGACATCGCCCGCAATTATCTGGAAGCGCACTCCGCCGAACTGGGCCTGACGGCGTCGGACCTGTCGAATCTCGTCATCACCCGGCAGTATCGCAGCACGCACACCGGAGCCACACACCTCACTTTTCTGCAGACGCATAACGGCATCCCGGTTTTCGGCAGCGACATGAACCTGACCGTGGCGCAGGATGGACGCCTGGTGACGGTGGGCAACCGCGCGGTCGATAACCTGCGAGGTCGTATCGCCGCCGACAGCCCCTCGATTTCCGCGGTGCAGGCGATCAACATCGCGGCCGGGAGCCTGGGTCTCACTCCCGACGCTTCACTGTCCGAACGGACGGTGGCGGCGGGCCTCCAACAGAAGGCCGTGTATTCCGGCGGAGGCGTTTCGCGAAATGACATTCCGATCGAGCTTCAGTACCGATTGGGCTCCGACGGACAGGTGCATCTCGCCTGGAATCTGGTCATCCGACCGACGAACAGCATCCGTGACTGGTTGAACATGTTCGTCGATTCGCGATCGGGCGGGTTGCTGCCGTCAATCAACTGGGCGGCGGATGCGAACCCGAACGGCGTGCCGGGTAGCGGGACGTACAACGTCTACGATTTACCGACGTCCGATCCGGATGACGGACCGCGCACGCTGGTGGTCGATCCGGCGTCCACCATCGCTTCGCCATTTGGTTGGCACGACACGAATGGGCAACCCGGTCCCGAATTCTTCGACACGCGAGGCAACAACGTGTTCGCCGAGGAAGACTTGGCGGGCAATCTGGGCGGTTCCCCCGGCGTGCGTCCTAGCGGCGGGCCCACGTTGACTTTTGATTTTCCGGTCAATCCCGCGGCGAACCCGACGACGTTTACACCGTTTGCCACGACGAATTTGTTCTACCTGAACAATATCGCACACGACCTGCACTACGCCTACGGGTTCGATGAAGCGTCGGGCAACTTTCAGGTCAACAATTACGGCCGAGGTGGCATCGGGAACGATCAAGTCCTTGCCTATTCTCAAGTGTTTGGAGGCATAGGACCACTCAACAATGCGTATATGGCAACGCCGCCGGACGGCCAGAATCCCCAGATGATCATGGGATTCATCCAATTGACGCAGAACGATCCCGTTCGCGATACGGATCTCACGTCCGACGTGGTCATACACGAACATGGGCATGGCGTGTCGAATCGCCTGACTGGCAACGCGAATGGCCTGTTCGCGCTGCAAAGCGGCGGGTTGGGTGAGGGCTGGAGTGACTGGTGGCCGCTGATGTTCGCTCAGCGTCCGACCGACCTGCAGATGTCCCAGTATCCGTCCGGGAACTACGCGCTGGGGTTGCCACCCAATGGCCCCGGCATTCGCAATTTCCGCTACAGTTTCAACAAGACTCTCAATCCTCTCACGTACGGGAACTTTGATGACCCGGTGTTCCCCTCTGGACCGGGTGCCATTCAATTCATCACAGGTAATCCGGGGTTTGAAGTTCACAACGCCGGTGAAATCTGGTGCTCGGCGCTGTGGGATTTGAATTGGCTGTTGATCAACAAACACGGCTTCGATTCCAACCTGTACACCGGCTACTCGGCATCGGCGCCTGCCGGTTCGCCGTTGGCAGCGGGAAACAAGCTGGCACTGCAACTGGTCATGGATGGACTGAAAATCCAACCGATCAATCCCACGTTCCTCGATGCCCGTGACGCGATTCTCGCTGCGGACGTGATCTTGACCGGTGGCCAGAACCAATTCGAAATCTGGTCTGCGTTCGCCCGGCGCGGCATGGGACTGAGTGCCGATGACGGGGGGAATGCCAATTCCATCAACATCACCGAAGCGTTTGACATCCCGTTCACCGTCATCCAAGGTACGAAATTCAACGACGTCAACGGCAATGGGCTGCGAGCGGGGATCAACGAAGTCGGACTCTCCGGATGGACGATTTACAACGACCAGAATCAGAACGGCGTCCGCGACCAGTCCACACAGACGTTTGTCGCCTCCGGCCTGCCGCAGAACATTCGCGACACGACCACGCTCAACTCGACGGTCTCGGTCAGCGGAATGACGGGGTTTGTGCTCGACATCAACGTGACGCTCAACATCACACATCCGTACGATGCGGACATGGATGTGTTTTTGATCAGCCCGTCCGGCCGCAAGGTTGAACTCTTCACGGATGTCGGGGCAAATCTGGCGAACTTCACGGACACCACGCTCGACGACTCCGCCAGTACTTCGATCACCCTTGGCCGCGCACCGTTCAGCGGCTCGTTCCGTCCGGAAGGAAAACTGTCCGATTTCAATGGCGACAGTCCCAACGGCGTCTGGACCCTGCAGGTCATCGACGATGCGCCTCGCGATGTCGGCGTGTTGAACAGTTGGTCTCTGCAACTGACCGCCGGTGAAAACAACGTCAAAACCGACCTCAATGGAAATTACTCGCTGATCGTCCCCGGAGGCGGTACGTACACCGTGGCCGAGGAACAGCAGTTGGGCTGGACCCAGACCGCCCCTGCGGCGCCCGGCGTATACAACGTCACGCTGGCGACGTTGACGGTCGTGACCGGTCAGGATTTTGGAAATCAGACGAGTTCCAATCCGAACCCGGTGCTGGTGCTTCCGACGGTGGCAAGTGTGTATTTCGAGAACGGTCCCGCGCTGAAAATCGACCCGAAGGCACTGGTCACCGACGCGAATTCGGCCAACTTCGACGGCGGCGTGCTGGTCGTTTCGATCCTCGTCAATGGCACGGCCGACGATCGCCTGGAGATTGCGAATCAGGGGACGGGCACCGGCGCGATTGGCATCTCGGGAAGCAACGTCACGTTTGGCGGCACGGTGATTGGGTCGTTCTCCGGAGGCGTGGGAGTCAATCCTCTCGTGATAACTTTCAACGCCAACGCGACGGCTCCGCGGATCACCGCCCTGCTGCGGCAGATCACGTTCCGCGTGGCGAGCGATTCTCCGTCGGAGCAGGCACGCACCGTGTCAGTGCAGATCACTGACGGCAGCGGCGGCCCGGCCAGCGTTGCGGCAACCACCGTCAATGTTGTGGCCGAGAATGATCGGCCAGTGAACACCGTCCCCACGGGATCGGTCACGGTGCTGCGCAACGTCGCGCTGTCGTTCACCGGAGCCAACGCAGTCTCGATCGCCGATGTGGATGCCGCGAACAGTCCGGTGTTGGTGACGCTGGCCGCCACCAATGGCACGATGTCGCTCAATTCCACAACCGGTCTGACGTTTGTTCTGGGTGACGGCATCGCCGACACCACGATGTCGTTCACCGGGACGCTGCCCGATGTCAATGCCGCGCTGTCCGGCCTGTCGTACACGTCAAACGCCGGCTACATCGGACCAGCAACGGTGACGATCACCAGCAACGATCAAGGAGCCACAGGTGCGGGTGGCCCACAGTCCGACACCGACACGATCAATCTCGCGGTGGGCAACCAGCCGCCAACGTTGACGTCGGTCGGCATTCTGAACGGCGCCGTCGAGGATACCGACTTCGTCATCTCGCACTCGGCGCTGTCGCTCGTCGCGGACGACACCGACCCGAACTTCGATCCGATCTCATTCCGTATCGAAACAGTTTCCAGCGGCACACTGACGAAGAATGGTGTTGCCGTGACGCCGCAGTTCACCACCCTCGGACCGGGCGAAAGTCTGGTTTGGCGAGCCGCGGCGAATGCCAACGGAAACCTGCCGGCGTTTTCGATTCGTGCCACCGACGGCATGTTCTTCACCGATCCGCCGGTGCAGGTCACCGTGGGTGTGTCCCCGGTCGCCGACTCGCCGACGCTGACCATCGTGACACCCCTCGGGAAGGCCGCGGCGACGTATCCGTTCAGTATTTCGTACGACCAACTGGCCGCCGCCGGCAACGAGTTGGATGCCGATAACGACACGCTGGTCTTCCGCGTTGAAGCTGTCAACAGCGGGTCGTTGAACAAAAACGGTACCGCCGTTGCCGCCGGCACCACGACAATCGCCGCGGGGGAATCACTCGTGTGGACTCCTCCCGCCGGAACCAGCGGCACCGTGAATGCCTTTACCGTGACCGCCGTGGACCCGTCCGGCCTGGCATCGTCGCCGGCGGTCAATGTCCCGATTGTGACCGTGATCAGTACGCCCCCGCAATTCACCGCCGTGACCGTGCTCTCCCCGGCACAGCGCAACGGCCTCATCAGTATCCCCTACAACCTGTTCTTGAACGCCACCAATGCCTTTGATCCGGAAGGCAATCCGCTCACGTTCCGCGTTGAGTCGGTTCAGAGTGGCAGCGTTACGAAGAATGGAGTCGCGGCCATTCCCGGCATGACCACGTTCGGGACGGGCGAGACGCTGGTGTACGTGCCGATCGTCGGCACCGTGGGGATTGTCGATGCGTTTACCGTCACGGCGTCCGACGATGTGTTCCGCACGAATCCACCGGTCAACGTTCAGGTCAACGTCGTGAATTCCGCACCCTCATTGTCGCTCATCGGCACGCTGTCGGGTGCCAGCGAGGACACACCTTTCACGATCACGCATTCGGCGGTGGCGACGCTCGCCAATTCGTTTGACGTGGACGGCGATACGGTAAACTTCGTCATCACTGGCGTGCTGAACGGCACGCTCACGCAGAACGGGGCTCCGGTGGTCCCGGGCGTCACCGTCCTGGATTCGGCTCGCGCCGTGCTGTGGACTCCGTCGCAGAACGCCAACGGTGTGATTGACGCCTTCACCGTCCGCGCCTTCGACGGCAACCTGTTGTCCAGCAACACGACGACGGTTCGTGTCAGCGTCGCACCGATCAATGATGCGCCGACGCTGTCGAATGTCGTCAACATCATCAACGGAATCGAAACGCTGCCGTTTGACTTCACGCACCAGATCCTGTCCGATGCCGCGGACGAAGCGGATGTCGATAACGCCACGATCAGCTTCCGCGTCGAATCGATGATCAGCGGGACGCTGCTCAAAAATGGAGTCCCGGTCGTCGTGGGGCAGACCAGCATTGAACCAGGCGAGAAATTCGTGTGGATTCCGCCTCAGGGTGCGCGCGGCACGGTTGCCGCGTTCACCGTCACCGCCTTCGACGGCTCGCTCGCGTCCAGCACGCCGGTCACGGTTTCGCTGGATATTTCGCCGCTGGGGCTAACGCGCATGTACCGTTCGTACAATCGCATAGCGGATTACCATTTCTTCACGCTCTCGACGCTCGAATTCAGTTCTGCCGTACAACACGGCTACCAGGATGAAACGACGTCCCGCCCCGGCTTCGCCGTCCCGCTCCTGAGCCTGTACGGCACGGCATCCATCCATCGCATGCGGAATCCCTACAGCGGTCGGCATTACTACACCGCGAACACCACCGAGCGCGATTTCTTGCGTCGCATCGGCTGGGTCTATGAGAAGGACGAAGGCAACATTTTCAACCAGCCGGTGTCTGGTTCGGTCGAAGTGTTCCGGCTTTACAACAACCTGACCGGGTCGCACCTCTTCACCGAAAATGTGGCGATGAAGAACTCGGTGTTGGCCACATTTCCGGGCATTTGGGTGCAGCATTCGAGCCTGGGCTACGCATTCCCGCTGCCTCCGAGCGGCACTTCGTCATCTGCGAATCCCACTTCGGCCGGTGCCCGTTCCGGAGCGGCCGCCAACAACACCAGCGCAGGTATACCCGCACTCGGTGCGGGAGCGACCTCGGCGGACCTCAAAACTCAAGGACTCAACCCGCCAACGATCAGCGCCGGTTTGCTCGACACCAACCAATGGGCTGTCCCGCTGTCATCCGACGCGGCCGATCCTCGCGGCGCTGTCGAGTGGTCGCAGGCGGCACTTCAACGTCGCCCCGCGAGAGAAGTCAATCCGATTGACGGAACCAGCGAGTTATTGGATCAAGTTTGGTCCACGCTCGGCCAAGACTTGGATGTCGGCGTCAATCAACTGATCGATACCCACGATTGAACCGCCACCCGCAACTCAACCGCCCCCCAACCTTCGCGGCCACCAATCCGACAAACTACCGGGCTAGGATTCGAACCTAGACAAACAGGACCAAAACCTGTTGTGCTACCGTTACACTACCCGGTAAGGCGCGCGAATCTTATTCGTTCGCGGTGGGTGTCGCAAGCTCTTCGTCACGGCGGTTTCGACGCCTTTGTCGATCCTGCGGAGTAAATCTCGGGAGCTCACGGCTTGGCGATCGAGCCGTCGCGGCGGCGCAGGTTGCCCCAGCGCATGTCAAAGCTCGGGTCGTCGGTGATGGGAAACTTCGCGGCCACCTTTTCGTCGAGATCGATTCCAAAACCGGATCGGTTGGTGGCGTGGAAGTAGCCGACTCGCAGTTCCGGGCAGCCGGGAAAGACGTCTTGCTCCGCCTGTGTGAACTCGCGCCCTTCCTGCACGCCGAAATTTGGCGTCGCCAGATCCAGGTGCACGTTGCACGCGTGACCGACCGGCGACACATCGCCCGGTCCATGCCACGCGGTGCGCACGGCGAAGAACTCGCACAGCGCGGCGATCTTGCGAGCCATCGTCAGGCCGCCGACCTGCGAAACGTGGATGCGGATGAAATCGATCAACCGCTCGCTGACCAGCGACAGCCACTCGTTCGGATTGTTGAACAACTCGCCCATCGCGATCGGCGTCGACGTCAGCTTGCGCAGGTGCGTGAAGTAGCCGACGTCCTCGGGACTGAACGGGTCTTCGAGAAAGAACAGGCGATACGGTTCGACGTCGCGGGCCAGTTGCATGGCGAGGATCGGCGGCACACGTTCGTGAACGTCGTGCAACAGTTCAACGTCGTCGCCGAACTGTTTGCGGAGGTGCTCGAACAGGCGTGGGACGGCCCGAACGTAGGCTCGCGGCTCCCACAGTTCGGTCGCGTCGTTCGGTGTCTTTTCGCCCGGCTTCGCCGTCACGCCGTAGGTCGACAGCCCCGGCACGCTGACTTGAGCCCGAACATGCCGGAACCCCTTCTCCATGAACCGCCGCACATCCGCCTCGACTTCCTGAATCGTCCCGCCGCGCGCGTGAGCGTAGGTGTCCACAGCCGTGCGGCACTTGCCGCCGAGCAACTGGTAGACCGGCATCCCCGCCCGCTTGCCAAGGATGTCCCACAGTGCCATGTCCACGCCGCTGAGAGCGTTGCCGAGCACGGGCCCGTTGCGCCAGTACGAACTGACGAACGATGACTGCCACACGTCCTCGATCGCGAGCGGATTCTTGCCGATCAGGAACGGCTTGAGGTATTTGTCCACGGCCGTTTCAACTGCCCGCGCCCGCTGCGTGAACGTGGCGCAGCCGAGGCCGTACAAGCCCGGCTCGTTGGTCAGCACCTTCACGACCACCAGCCGAATGTTCGCCGGCGCGGTGAGGATGGTCCGCACGTCTGTGATCTTTAGCGGTGGCAGATTCCGCCCCGCGGCCGGTGGCTGTGCGTTCGCGATCGGGTTCGAAGCCGCCGACCACAGGGCGGGGAATCCCACGCCCAGCGTCGCGTGTTTCAACAGTTGTCGTCGGTCCATGGCCAGGCTCCTGTGAAAAGAGAAACGCGGGAAGCGCGAGACAAGATACGCCGCGCGCGGCCCTCCCGCCATCTTGATCAGCCGGTGGCCACGGTTTGCGAGCTTGCTCACGTTGGGTATCCTCACGACCGATCGAATGACCGTACCGCGTTCCAACCGAGGAGCCAGCATCATGAATTGCCGCCGTTGCCACATCCGTCCGCTGTTCGTCATCCTCGTGGCTGTCGGCTCGAATGTTGGGCTGGCGGACGACGCGAGCCTGATCGCGCCGGGAGCCAGGTTGGAAAAGGTCGTCGGTGACCTGAAGTTCAGCGAGGGACCGGCGTGGCATCCCGACGGATTCCTGATCTTCGAGGACATCCCGCGCAACCGGATTCTCAAGCTGGACGCGAACGACAAGGTGACCGTGTTCCGCGAACCGAGCGGACATTCCAACGGGCTGACGTTCGATCGCGAGGGAAGATTGCTCGCGGCCGAAGGCAATTCGACCGACGGGGGCCGTCGGATTTCGCGGACGGAGAAGGACGGGCGCGTGATCTCGCTGGCCGACAAGTTCAACGGCAAGCGGTTGAACAGCCCGAACGACCTCGCCGTCGATGCCAAGGGGCGGATTTATTTCACCGACCCGCGCTACGGTGCTCGCGACGGTGTCGAACAGGACAAGGAATCGGTCTACCGCATCGACCTCGACGGCACGCTGAGCCGCGTCATCGACTCCGTATCGAAGCCCAACGGGATCGCGGTCTCGCTCGATCAGAAAACACTGTTCGTGGCCGACAACGACCCGAACGCCAAGCGCGTGCTGCTGGCTTTCGACCTGGCCGCCGACGGCAGTGCGTCTCGGCCTCGCGTGCTGCACGATTTCGGCACCGGACGCGGCATCGACGGCATGACACTGGACAACGCGGGCCGCATCTGGGCCACTGCCGGATCGAAGGAAAAGGCCGGAGTCCACGTCTTCGAGGTCGCCGCCGATCGCAACTCGGCCAAACTGCTGACTGTCGTGGCGACTCCGGAAGACCCCACCAACTGCACGTTCGGCGGTTCCGATCGCAGCGTGCTCTACATCACGTCGGCCTCGTCGCTGTTCCGAATCCGCACCGCCGTCAAAGGCGCCGCCAGCCCGCCGGGCAAGTGATCGAGCTTCCGCGGCTGGAGCCAGATTCAAAACCGACTTGGGTGCCACGGGCGGCTTGTCCGCCGGTGCAAGGTCCAGCGACACCCGCACTGGCAGCAAGCTGCCAATGGCACCCCTCCGTGGTTTTGACACTCGCTTTAGCGTTCGTACGTTTGAGCCTTCTCGGTGAAGCCCGCGACGTCGGTCGCGAACTTGCCCGGAAACGCTTCGACACGGAGCGTACGGTCGTCGACGAGTTCGACCAGCAGCACACCCTGCACGCCGGTTGGAATGCCTTCGTACGTCTGCCCCGCGCTGCCGATCTTCGCGTAGACGAGTTCGTACTTCACGAGTCCAGACGCGACGCCAACCTTGGCCGGATCGGGCGCGTTGCCTTTCACCCAGTACTGGCGGACCTGCCCGCCGAAGTCGCCGATCGAAACCGTGATCTGCGACGCGTCGATGTGGTGGTAAACGATCGACAGGTGCCCGATCCAATAGTCGAGCCGTCCGCGAGGGGCGGCGTAACCGCCTGATCCCTGCTTGTACCAGTTGCCGACGAGCCGCCCGTCGATGTCGTAGTCGATCCGGCCGCCGCGCGGCGCGGCCTTTCGCGGATTGAGAGCGAGAAGCTGGCTCTTGAGCGGATCGCCCACGTAATCGAACGGGTCGACCATGGACAGCTTCTGCGGGTCGCGATCGCGAAACCGCTCCGGGACGACAAAGCCCTTGAGCGTGACCGCCGTGTCGATCACGCCAAAATCGATGCCGTGTCCGCCGCCGAACTTGCCGATCACCTGACCGGCCTTGACCGGAACGCGGAACCGCACCGGCGGCCCCGCGGGGATCTCGCCACCGGCCGCCTCGATGATGAACGGCTCGAGCTTGTTGATCAGCGAGGCGTAGGTCCAGATCGTCGCGGAGTGCTGCATCGTGACCTTGTACATTTCCATGTCGCGAAACTTCTGCGGCACGGCGGGATCGGGGTTGCCTCGCGGCGCCCGCTGGACTTCCACGATCACGCCGTCGGCCATCGCGAGCACGTCGTAACGATCAAGATCGACGTTGAGGACTTTCGGCGCGATGCCCAGGTGGTCGCTCGGCGTGACGTGCCCGCCGACCATCAGGCCCATCGGGCAGATGCTGCCGATGTCGTCGAGTCGCATCGGAAAGTGAGAGAACTTCACCGGCCCGTCGCCAAGCGAGTCGTCACGTCGGCCCGGTTGATCGAGTCCGAACAGTCGACCTTCGCGATTTGCGTTCGGTATCGCCGGCCGAGACGGCCCGCTCGAACTGGTGCGTCCATCCCTGCCGGAGCCGACGAACCACTGGCGCGTCAGCGGGTCGTTCTTGAAGAACCGCAGCATCTGCAATCCCGACTTGAATTGTCCGTTCTGGCTGTGATGCGTGCCATCATCGGCCACGTCTTCGAGCGTCCACGTGATGCCGTCGGTCTTTCGCGGCGTGTCGCCGTTCGCCCAGAGGTACGGACCCCACAGCAAAAGCGGCACCTTGACCGCGCCACGGTCGTCGTCGAAATTCAGTTCGGCCTCTTTCTTGATCTGCGATTCGATCAGCCACCGCACCGGGAACGCGGATTCGAAGGCAAACGGTTCCGGGTTGAGATTCGACTTGGCGTGGCCGCCGTAGGTGCGGCTGGAGAGGTACACGATCCGCAGATTCGGGAAGCGTTCCTTCGCCACGACGAGCGACTTGGCGATGTCGTCGCGCAGTTTCTCGGCGTGCTTCGGAAACTCGCCGAGACGCGACGGCTGGATCAACGCCTGTTTCAGCCAGACCACCTGCACCTGCCGCGATGTCACCCCCGCCTGCGACAACTGATCGTCCACGACGTCCCAGACCGACTTGCCGGACCGGGGGTTGGTCTGCATCGTGTCGGTCCACCGTGCCGCGTCCATGCCGCCTTGCGCCCCGTTCACGAACACGACTCGCGGCGACACCTCGCGGTCCTCGCGCAGCAGCCGCTGAAAACCCTGCGACACCTGGCTGGTGTTCGACATGCCCATCGACAGCAGCACGATCTTGCCGTCGGCGGCCGGTCGTCCCTCCTTGTCGAGCGGCTGAATCTTCGCCGTCTCGCGCCGAGCCGCCGCCAGATGCTCCGCCGGCGGCTCGTTCTTCCCGTTGCCGTAGAGTCCTCCTGTTTCGTTTTTGTATTTGGCCGAGCCCAGTTCGGTGAGCGGCGTGAGGTCGCTCGTTTTCTGATCCTGCGCCAAACCGGAGGCCACGGCGCCGCCGAGCAGGCACGTCGTCACCAACCGAAGGAATTGTGAATTGCCGTGCTGCCTGATGGCGTTCATCATGTGCTCCCTGACTTTGGGGGTGATCGCGGGGTTGATGCCGATCTCAAAACTCAAACGGTGACGGAGCTGTACTTATTGCATCTCGTACGCAACTTTCCCGCCGACGATTGTGAAGTTGACTTTCGCTCGCCGAAGGTCATCGACGGTCGCAGTCAGAATGTCGTGCGACAGGACGACGATATCCGCGAGCTTGCCGGGAGTGAGCGTCCCCTTGAGTTGTTCCTCGAAGCCGGCGAAAGCGGCGTCGCGGGTGTACGACCGCAGGGCTTGTTCGCGAGTCATCCGCTGTTCGGGGAAGAATTCGATGCCGCTGGCCATCCGCCGCGTCACGCTGGCGAAGTACGAGTCGAGCGGATTCAGGGTTTCGACCGGCGCGTCGGTGCCGTTGATCACGATCGCGCCGGAATCGAGCAGGCTGTGCCAGGCGTAAGCGCCGTTGCGAGCCCGCCACTCGCCCAGCCGTTGCACGACGAACGGGCCGTCCGACGTGGCGTGATTTCCCTGCATCGACGCGATCACGCCGAGTTTTTTGAACCGCGGGATATCGGCCGGATGGATGTGCTGCGCGTGTTCGATTCGCCAGCGAGCGTCTTTCTTGTCCGGGTGCGAGCGGAAGGCGTCTTCCATCACGTTCAGCGTTTCACGATTCGCGAGGTCGCCGATGGCATGGACGCAGAGTTGGTAGTCGTGCTGCAGCGCCAGTTCGGCCGTGCGGCGCAGCGATTCGATCGGCAACGTGTTGAGACCGCGGCTGGTCGGCAAGTCGTCGTATGGTTCGAGCAGCCACGCGCCGTGAGTCCCCAGCGCCCCGTCGATCATGCGCTTGATGGCTCGCACGGTGAGGTGATTGTCGCCGAAGCCGACGATTCGCTGCCGGGCGAGTTCGTCCGCGAGCACGTCGTTGGAATCGTTGAGCATCACCCACAGGCGGACCGGCAACTTGCCGTCGGCGGCCAGTTCGCGGAACAGTTGGACCTCGGCCAGCGGCGAACCGGCGTCATGGAAGGTCGTCACGCCAAACCGCAGACATTCGGCGGACGCTTCGCGGATGCAGGCCAGCAGTTCATCTCGCACTTCCTGCGGCGATCGGCCGCGCAGCGCGCGGTCGTGCGCCCGGTGCAGCGGTCCCATCGCCGCTTCGCGGAACACGCCGATCGGCCGGCCGTCGCGATCGCGCAGGATTTCGCCGCCGCGCGGCGCCTGCGATTCCTTCGTGATGCCCGCCAACTCCATCGCCTTCGCGTTGCCGAGGCCCATGTGCCCCGTGCCGTGCGTCAGCAGCACCGGATGATCGGGGACGGCTTGCGATAGGTCGGCGGTGTCCGGGTAGCCTTCGACGTTCGCGGCCGGCGGCTGTTTCCACTTCCCCTGATGCCAGCCGCGGCCGACGATCCATTTTCCTTTCGGAGTCGTCTTCGCCGCCGCGGCCACTCTCGCGACGATCTCGGCCCACGAGGCGGCTCCGGTGAGGTCCAGTTTCAATTTCGAATCGCCCAGCGACACGAAGTGCGCATGCCCCTCGATCAATCCCGGCACGACCAACCGCCCACGGCACTCGATGACTCGCGTCCCGTCCCCGATCCGCCGCGAAATCTCCGTGTCGCTCCCGACCGCAACGATTTTGTCTCCGACCACCGCCACCGCGGTCGCCGCCGACCGATCGTCATCCAGCGTGACGACCTTTCCGCCGCGGAGCACGAGCGTCGCCGGTGCGTCGGCGAGTCCACCGGCTTCAAGGAAACTCGTCAGCAACAGAATGAGATTGGTCATCATGGATGAAGCAGGTCGCGGAGCATGGTTTCCGATAAATCGAGTTCTATGAAGGATGATTGCCGATTGTCGGAAGCGGACGGCCGAAAAGCGAGCCTGACGCGGCGGCGAAGCGTGGTGGTTTGACCGGCTTCGCTCGCGCTTCAGGCTTCAATTGTCCGGGGGCGACGCGGACTGGTCCAACGAGGCGATTTCACCGAGTTACGGCGACGGTTTGGCGGCTGGAAATTGACGTAAGTGGTGGCAAACGGGCGTTGGTTTGCCAATCTTGACCCTCTCAGATAAACAAACGCTTACCCGTTTGCCTCTCTTGAGGACATCCGACTGCCAAACCGGCGTCCGTTTGGAAATCTTGACCCTATCAGATAAACAACCGCTTACTCGTTCAGCAATCTTGAGGACCCGCGCCTGCCAAACTGTCATCGGTTTGGCAATCTGGAGGGGTCCAAACTAGCGCCGGAACGGTCTTTTGCCAGTCTCAACAGTATCTATCATCAGCAGAGACAGTCTGTTACATCCAAAACTCATGAAAGTGCCTTAGGGCACTTACGTCAAGAATCACCACGGGAGACACGGAGCGCACTGAGAAACAGGAAAGATCGTTTTCGTGGCCTCCGTGCCGCAGTGGTGAGGTTCATATCCCAATCTAATGAGGTCGGTCGAACATCGCGAGATTTACCACGGTTGAATGGTCACGCACCTGTTTTTATGTTGTCGTGTTTCTGGAATGCTTCACGATTCATTGCGTCTCTGATTCAGGAAATCGCATGATGACGAACGCCGAAGCGAATCAATCGAAGATTGACGAACTGCGTCGCGAACTCGCGGACTGCGAGGCACAGTATGGGCCGCGGGACCGCAGGACGGCAGATGCGGCTTTGAAATTGGCGATCTATCGGCGACATGAATATCCCGACGGCTTCGACGAAGCCGAGGCGCTCGCGCTACGGGCGGCAGACATTTTCGAGTCCTTGGGAGAAGCTTGGCAAGGTTGTCTCTCCGGACCGTTCGGGATTCTGGCGTCGATCCGCGAACAGCAGGGACGGCTGACGGAAGCCGAAGCGCTGTTGCGGCGAGTTGTCGAGTTGAATCAGGAAGACGGCGAAGACGGGAGTTTGTACGAGGATGACTTGCATTCCCTGGGCTGCCTGTTGCTCGATCAGCGACGGTATGTCGAAGCCGCTGAGTTTCTGGAGCGCGCGCTGCATGTCGTGGAGCGCGAGTACGGCATGGACTATCCGTACCTCGGAAAGAAATTGCAACCGCTCGCCGATGCGTATGTCGGGCTGAAGCGCTATGACGACGCCATCGCCCTGTTGCGCCGAAACGTCGACCTTGAACAGCGATATCGTCCTGATGATCTCGATGAGCGTGCTCGACTGCTCGAAACGATCGCGGATGCGCATTCCAAAGCCGAACGGCATGACTTGGCGGATGAATGCTTTCGCGAAGCGCAACAACTCCGCGCTCAATTGGATGCCCGGCTCATTGCCCAAATGCCGGATCAGCAGAATCTCGACGCTCATCATCAGGAGATGGACAACCTGCTCGAACAGGCGGACGCGCTGGCTCGCCGAAAGAATTTCGCGGGAGCCATCGCGCTCGTCGAGAAAGTGTTGGATCATCGCGGTGCCCGATCGCCGGCTGGTCCGGCGGCGCAAACCGGGCTGCTGAGGAGCTTGGCCAAATGGCGAATGGAATTGGGACAGTTGGCCGAAGCGGAAACCTTGCTGCATCAAGCGCGCGTCTATCTGGAGTCGAAAGCGATTTCCCTGGAGGAATTGCAACAAAAAATGATCGAGCAGCGGTCCACGCCGAATTGGCGGCCGGGCACCCGCATTCGACCGATCGAGACGTTCTATTCCGAATCATTGGCCACGATCTGGAATGAATTGGGATCGCTCTTTCAGCGACAACGGAAATTTGCCCAGGCCGTGGACGGCTTTCGGCAGGCTGTCACGATCTGGAAAGTGACGCACGAAAAGGCGCCGGCCTATGTCTCCACCGGCCTCATGAACATCGCGCTGAGTCTCCGCGAGCAGGGTGATTTGGCGCGGGGCGGCGAAGTGCTGGCCGAGGCGTTGGCCTGGGAGCAGAACCTGCAAGCCGATAGCACTTACGTGGCGAATCTGTGCGCGAATCTGGCCGTCTTTCGGCAAGAACAGGAACGGTTGGAAGAGTCTGCGGACCTGTGGCTTTCCGCCGTGAAACTGTGGATCAAGAACGAAGGGGCTTGCCAGCCGCGCGTGTTGGAGGGGCTGAATCGAGCCGGACAGGCGCTCATCGAGTTGCATCAATGGGATCGCGCGCGCGTATGCTTGCAACAAGCCCTCGGCGTGGTGCGCGAAGCGTCATGGTGCAACAACCAACCGATCGTGGCGCTATTGCTCAGCCTGTCTTCGATCGAACTCCGGCAAAAACGGTTCGCTCAAGCCTTGCCCTATCTCCGCGAAGCGCTGCCGCTGTGCGAAGCCGAACCCGAACGATTGGCCGAAGAGTATCAGGCCGTCTTGCGCCGGCTGACCGAATCTCTGGTCATGCTGGATCAGTTTGAGGAGGCGGAAACGTTCGGTCTGCGCTGGCTGGCCCTGCTGAAGCGAACGGTCCACGCCCATGATCCCGAATTGCCCGCCGCCTTGGCGAACCTGGCCATGACCTATCAAGGCCATCATCGCCCGGCCCAAGCTCTGCCGCTCATCGAGCAAGCGATCCCGTTGGTGGAACAGATCGCCGGTGCCACCGATCCCGCGGCGATCGCCAACTACTACCACATTAAGGCCGACATCCTCCGCAGCCTCAACCGCTTCGCCGCCGCCAAAGCTGCCGAAGCGCATGCGCGACAGCTCAAGAAATAGCCCGTGCCGAGCCTGCTCATCGGGCCGCCACTGTTCAGATCGTGATGACCGATGGAATTCATCACACAGGACGGAGTTCACGGAGACGATCTTTCCTGTTTCTCCGTATTCTCCGTGCCTCCGTGGTGATCTTCGTACTCAGTCATCACCCGCGGATGATCTGTTCCAACTGGAACCCGTCGATGTCCGTGTTGATCTGTATCCAGAGCGGCAGGTGGTCGGAGTTGTGCAAAGATCATGTCACGATGTAGCCTTCGAGCATGACTCTCAGCACTGCAACCCGTCTCGATGAAATCCTCGCCCAATTCCGCGACGATGCGCGAAATAACCGCGACTTGGGCGATCGGTTCGAGCGGTTGATGCAGCAGTTTTTCGCCGTCGATCCATATTATGCCGAGTTGTTTTCTGAGGTCTGGCTGTGGAACGAATGGCCGCTGAAGGGGCAGGTCGGTGACGTCGGTATCGACCTCGTGGCTCGCGAGAAGGCCACTGGCGAATACTGGGCAATCCAGTGCAAGTTCTATTTGCCCGAACACACGCTAAGCAAAGCGGACCTCGATTCGTTCTTTACGGCGCTTGGCAAGCCTCGGTTTGCCAAAGGGATGATCGTCAGCACGACGGACAACTGGGGCAAGAACGCCCTGGATGCCCTTAACCAGACAAAACCGGTCGTGCGGCTCGGCGTCCACGACCTGGAGCAAAGCCCGATCGACTGGAGCCGATTCGACGCTCGCAAACCCGGGCGACTCAAGCGAACGTCGAAGAAGAAGCTTCGCCCACACCAGCAAAAGGCGTTGGACGACGTGATCGCCGGGCTAACGGAAGCTGACCGTGGCAAACTGATCATGGCTTGCGGCACCGGCAAGACGTTCACGGCGCTGAAGATCGCCGAGACGCTCGCCCCGAAACTAGCCGGCGAGGGTACGGCACCCCACGTCCTGTTTCTCGTCCCGTCGCTGTCGCTGTTGTCGCAGACGTTGCGCGAGTGGACCGCCGAAGCCGACTGGCCACTGCAAAGTCTGGCCGTGTGCAGCGATCTCAACATCGGCAAGCGTCGCGTGAAGGACAGTGACGACTCGCCCGAACTGACGATTCATGACTTGGCATTCCCGGCCACGACCAATGAGAAGGAACTGCGGAAGCAGTATCGGGCGTTGACCAGCCTGGCGAAGCGTGACGGCGGCCAACAGCCTTTGCTCGTCGTCTTCTCGACGTACCAATCCCTCGAAGCCGTCAGCAAAGCTCAGCACGCCGGGCTGCCTGAATTCGACTTGATCATCTGCGACGAAGCCCATCGCACCACGGGCGTCACGCTCAGCGGCGAGGACGAATCGTCGTTCGTCAAAGTCCACGACGCCAAGTTTCTGCGAGGCAAGAAGCGGCTCTACATGACCGCCACGCCGCGCATCTATGGGGACGATGCCAAGAGCAAGGCCAAGGAAGTGGCTGCGGAACTCGCGTCGATGGACGATCCCGCCCAGTTCGGCCACGAGCTGCACCGGCTGGGCTTCGGCGAGGCGGTCGGCCAATCGCTGCTGTCCGATTACAAGGTGCTAGTTCTGGCGGTGGACGAGAAATACGTCAGCAAGACGTTTCAGAAGCAGATCGCCGACAAGGGGACCGAGCTGAATCTGGAGGACGCGACCAAGATCACCGGTTGCTGGAACGGCTTGGAAAAGCGATTCGAGGCCGCGAAGACCACCGTGGATTTTCAGGGGGACGTGCAACCCATGCGTCGCGCCGTCGCCTTCTCGCGCTCCATCAAGGACAGCAAAAAATTTGTCGAGCAGTTCGCGCAGATCGTCGGGGCCTACCAGGAAATGCACCCCGACGAACAGCCGCTGGCGATCGAAGCGGACCATGTGGACGGCACCTTCGACGCGCTGCGCCGAGGCACTTTGCTCGAATGGCTCAAGGCCGAATCGCCCGCCAATACCTGCCGCATTCTTTCCAACGCGCGCTGTCTGTCCGAAGGGGTCGATGTGCCGGCGCTCGATGCGGTGCTGTTCCTCAATCCGCGCAACAGCGTCATTGATGTCGTCCAGTCGGTTGGCCGAGTCATGCGGCGGGCGGAAGGCAAACGCTATGGCTACATCATCCTGCCCATCGGCATCCCCGCCGACAAAACGCCGGAAGAAGCCCTCAAGGACAACGAGAAATACAAGGTCGTTTGGCAGGTGCTCCAGGCGCTGCGTGCTCACGACGACCGCTTCAACGCCACCATCAATCAGCTTGAACTCAACAAAAACCGTCCCGACAACATCCAGGTCATCGGTGTCGGCGGCGGACCGGGTGACGGCGACGGCGGCAAGAGCGACGGCGACAGCCAGCCAAAGGTCCGAGAGGTTCAGGGCGTGTTCGCCTTCCCCAACCTCGACGAATGGAAAGACGCCATCTACGCGAAGATGGTGATGAAGGTGGGCGAGCGAGCTTATTGGGAGACCTGGGCACGGGACATCGCCCGCATCGCCGAGACCCACATCACGCGCATCAAGGCGCTGCTCGACGATCCCACGTCCGAACAAAGTCAGGCGTTCGACACGTTCCTTCAAGGTTTGCAGACCAACCTCAACCCGGCCGTCTCGCGCGAGGACGCGATTGAAATGCTGGCCCAGCATCAGATCACCAAGCCGGTGTTCGATGCCCTCTTCGCCAACTACGTCTTCACGGAAAAGAACCCGGTCAGCCAGTCGATGCAGCGGATGCTCGACATCCTGCACGAGCACTCGCTGGAAAAGGAAACCGCCACGCTCGAAAAGTTCTATGCCAGCGTTCGCGATCGGGCGAA
>Ga0233424_10000766_pt1 | contig 36020 bp, 29 predicted proteins | sample Watercolumn_Towu_FD_181011 | JGI IMG/M metagenome (GOLD analysis project Ga0233424, IMG submission 181011) | Freshwater microbial communities from Lake Towuti, South Sulawesi, Indonesia - Watercolumn_Towuti2014_125_MG | ecosystem: Environmental > Aquatic > Freshwater > Lake | place: Indonesia... | reverse complement strand
CGAGGCCCTGATGCCCGCGGCCCAGGACGGGACGCTGCCCGCCGGACTCTCCACCGTCCCCCACCCGACGGTGTGGCCAAGGGGATTCCCCGAGGCGGTGGCGGTGGTGCTGCTGGAGGGCGAGCCCCTCATCCCACCGCGCCAGGACACGACGGAGGTGCCCCGCCAACGGGAGCCGATCTGAGGGTCGCAGCGACGGCGACCCGCGGGCGTCGCGGCTAGCCGCGCGCCGATCGGTCCTTCGCGGCGGCACCCTTCGCGGCGGCACCCTTCGCGGCGGCACCCTTCGCGGCGGCACCCTTCGCGGCGGCACCCTTCGCGGCCACGCCCGAGGCCACTGCTCGCGAGGCCGTGGCCTCGGGGGGCGCGGTCTTCTTGGTCGAGGCCTCCACGGTGCCGTCGGCGTGCACGACGACGACTTGGAAACTGTCGCCGGCAGCCGCCGCTGCGCTGGCGCCGGCAGCCGTCGGGGCGGACGGCGGCACCTTGATCGCCGCGGCGGCCGCGGCGGGCACGGTGGCGACGAGCACGCCGTTGCGGTACACGTTGACGGTGGCTCCGACGCGGGCCTGCACGTTGAGCACCACACCCCCGGCGACGCGCCGCGCGGTCGCCGCGGCGGCAGGTGTGGTCGGGGGAAGGGCCGGCAGCGGCGTGCCGAGCGTCGGACGCGCGAGGAGCGGCGGCACGGCGGACTCGCCCGGGGCCGGCGACTGACCCGGGGCCGGCACCACGCCCGGCGGCAGCGTCGCACCCGGGGCCGGCACCACGCCCGGCGGCAGCGTCGCACCCGGCGCCGGCACCACGCCCGGCGGCAGCGTCGCACCCGGCGCCGGCACCACGCCCGGCGGCAGCGTCGGGACCGCGGGCAGGGTCGTCGTGCTGCGCGAGCCACCGCCACCACCGCCACCACCGCCACCACCACCGCCACCACCGCCACCACCACCGCCGCCACCACCCGACGAGCGCGGCAGGGTGGTGGTCGGTGCGGTCGTGGTCGTGGAGCCCGAGTCGGTGGTGAACGCGAACTCGCTCGCGGTCGCACCCCGAACGTCCGTCACCTCGGCGCGCGCGTAATAGCGGGTGTCGCGATCCAGGTCCTCGAGTTGGGCGAGGCCGTAGCCCCCGCGACACGGGTCACCCGAGCCCGCGCCGCTCGCTCGGGCCACCACGTCGGTGAAGGCCGCATCGCGGGCGAGCAGTGCGCTCGTCGTGTGGGAGTCCACGCAGGTGAAGTTGAACTCCACCTGGTCGTTGGCGAGCGTCCAGGAGATCGTGGGCCGACCCGCGGGGAGCGTGGTCGTCGTCGTGGTGGTGGTCGTGGTGGTCGGGTCGCCGGCGGCGGGCGCGGTGCCGCCGAGCAACGAGTACGCGAGACGATTGGGCGACCCGCCACCCGCGTCGACGACGACCCCGGTGCTCGAGGTGGCGACGATCCAGGCGGCGACCCGCGCCGGGCTCAGCGCCGGGTCGGCGTGCAGGGCGAGCGCGGCGATGCCCGCGACGTGGGGTGACGCCATGCTCGTGCCGCTGAGCGTGCGTGTGGCGGTGCTGGAGCTCGAGTCGGCCGAGACGATGTTGGAACCGGGGGCGAAGACGTCCACGCACGAGCCGAAATTGGAGAACGACGAGCGCGAGTCCCCCGCGGTCGTCGCACCCACGGTGATGGCCGTCGGTTCGGCGGCGGGTGAGTAGTTGCACGCGTTGGCCGCGGAGTTGCCCGCCGCCACCACCACGGTGATGCCGTCCGCGACGGCGCGCGATACCGCCAGGTCCAGCGCCGCCGAGCGGGCTCCGCCGAGGCTCATGTTGGCGACCGCGGGGGTACCGGCGGCATGGTGTGCCACCATCCAGTCCAGCCCGGCCAGCACGCCCGAGGTGGTGCCCGCCCCCGCGCAGTCGAGCACGCGTACCGGCACGAGCGCGACGCTGGGGGCGATGCCGTAGTTGGTGCCGCCCACCGTGCCCGCCACGTGGGTGCCGTGACCGTGGCAGTCCTCGGTGCCCCGCCCGTCGGCGACGGCGGTGTACCCCGCCCCGACCCGGCCGGCGAACTCGGCGTGCGCCGCGAGGATGCCCGTGTCAACCACGTACGCGGTGACCCCCGCGCCCGAGTGGGTGCGCACGTAGCGCCCGTTGAGCGGCAGGGCGCGCTGGTCGACGCGGTCGAGGCCCCATGAGAGCGCGGCGACCCCGGAGTCGGCGTCGGCTGCCGGCGTGACGGGGTCGGAGGCCGACGACGGCTCCGAGGTCCCCGCCGCGTTGGTCGCCGTCACCGTGAAGGTGTGGGCGGTGCCGTTGAGCAGGCTGCGCACCTGGCAGGTGAGCGCACCGGCCGAGGTGCAGGAGCGGCCGCCGGGGCTCGCGGTGACGGTGTACGACGAGATCGGCGCATTGCCGTCACTCGTCGGGGCGAGCCAGTAGACGGTGGCGGATGCGTTGCCGGCGGTCGCCCGCACCGAACGCGGGGCCCCGGGAGCCTCGGGGCGAGGGGCGGGGGTGAAGGTCCAGCCGAGACGCACCGAGCCGACCTTGCCGTTGTAGCCGTCCACGGCGATCGCGTACCGCGTGCCGACGGCGGGGGTGATCGTGACGCGGCTCCAGAAGCCGGTCTCGCCGGCGGCGTCGTCGTTCTGCGCGATGGTCGTGAGCGCATCCACGCGCGCTCCCGTGTAGACGCCGAGCAGCGTGTCGAAGTCGCTGCCGTAGGTGGACACGACGAGCGTGCCCGCCTCCGTCGCGGTCCAGGTCCACCAGAGCGACGCCGCGGGCCGGTACCCGCCGTGCGTCGGCTCACCCGCCTCGCGGGTCGCCGTGACGGTGCTGCTCGCCGCAGCCCCCGAGTCGCCGGTGAGTGCCTCGGCGCCGGCGAACGGATCGTTGGCAAGCGGTGCGATCGTGGTGATCGGGGGGGAGGCGGCCGACCAGGTGCCGGCCCCCACGGAGTTGACCGCGGCGACACGGAACACGTGCGTCACACCCGCGGGCAACCCGCGGATCGACGCGAACGTCGCGGTGGAGGTGCCGTCGGCGATGCGGGTCCACGAGGCGCCGCCGTCTATGGAGGACTCGACGAGGTAGTCGGTGACCTGGGCCCCGCCGTCGTTGCTCGGATCCTCCCAGTCCAGATCCACGACACCCGTGCGAGCCACGGCCGTGAGCGTGCGTGGAGCGCTCGGTACCTGCGGTGACCACGGCGTGGAGGGCTCGGACGCGGCCGACCACGGACCCACGCCGTCGGCGTTGAAGGCACGAACGCGGAACACGTGCGGCACCCCATCCGTCAAGCCGGTGATGGAGCGCGCGATCGACGCACACGAGGTGCAGCCCCGTACGTAGGTGTCGGCGTTGGCCCACCGCCAGGTGGTGCCCGAGTCGGTGGAGTACTCGATGATGTACCCGTCGAGCGGGGTCCCGCCGTCGAAGGTGGGCGCCGTCCAGCGGATGGAGACGCGCCGCGGGCCGACGCTCACCTCGGTGAGGCAACACGGTGCGGTGGGCAGGCCGGGGGTGAAGTCGGCGGTGGCGTCCGAGGGGGGACCCGTGCCGGCGGCGTTGACGGCACTCACCCGAAAGCGCAGTGCGAGGCCCTTGCGCAGGCCGATCACGTCGCGCGAGCGCATGGAGGCGACCCCGTCGTCGTAGACGGTCCAGGTCGAGCCCGCATCGGCGGAGTGTTCGATCACGTAGTCGGTGATGGCGGAGTTGCCGTCGCTCGACGGGAGCGACCACGCGAGACTGACCGAGGAAGTGCCGACGGCGGTCACGCGCAGCTCGAGCGGCGCCCCCGGGGTGACGAGGGGCCACGGCGTGGCCGCCGCCATGCTGGACGCGGGTCCGGTGCCGGTGGCGTTGACCGCGCGGACGCGGAACACGTGGGCGATGTTGTTCTCGAGCCCGGTCACGGTGGCGGTGGTGGCCGAGGAAACCCCGTCGACGAAGGTGATCCAGGACTCCCCGCCGTTGGTGGACCACTGCACGACGTAGTCGGCGATGCTCGAGCCCCCGGTCACGGTGGGGGCACGCCACGACAGCACGACGCGGGCGTTGCCGGGCGTCGCCGTGAGGTTGGTCGGCGCACCCGGGATGCCCGGGGTCGTGGTGGCGACCTGCGACGGCTCGCTCGTGCCGCCCGCGCTCACTGCACGCACCCGGAAACTGTGTTCGACGCCGTTGGTGAGGCCGATGACCGTGGCGGTCGTGGCCGTGGAGACCCCGTCGGCGAAGACGGTCCAGGTGACGCCCGCGTCGCGCGACCATTCCACGACGTAGTCGGTCACGCCCGTGCCGCCGTCCTGCGATGGGGCGGCCCAGGTCAGGTCGGCGAGACCGGTGCCCCCCACCGCGACGAGGTCCCGGGGCACGCTCGGGGCAACGGGCACCGGCGCCGAGCGCGGGACGAGCGTGTGGAGCAGCAGGTTGGGCGAACGGGCGCCGGGGCTCGTCACCGCGTCGGGCGTGGCGCGCCACAGCAGTCGGGAGGCGACGGCAGCGGGCGAGAGACCGGGCTCCTCGTGCAGGAGCAGCGCGACGGCACCCGCGACATGGGGTGAGGCCATGGAGGTGCCCGACATGGAGCGGGTTTCCAAGGATGAGCGATGCCCGGCGGAGATGACGTTGACTCCCGGGGCGAAGACGTCGACGCACTCGCCGAAGTTGGAAAACGACGCGCGCGCGTCGGCCGAGGTGGTCGCTCCCACGGTGATCGCGAGGGGTTCGCTCGCGGGGGAGACGTTGCAGGCGTCGCGGTTGGAGTTGCCCGCGGCGACGGCCACCACGATCCCGTCTCGCACGGCGCTGGCCACCGCGAGGTTCATGATGCTGGAGCGGGTGCCCCCGAGCGACATGTTCGCCACGGCGGGCACGCCGTTGTCGTGGTCACCGATCATCCAGTTGAGCCCGGAGATGACGCCCGAGGTCGAGCCGCTGCCGCGACAGTTCAGCACGCGCACCGGCACGACGGTGGCGCCCTTGGCGACGCCATAGGTGGAGCCGGCGATCGTGCCGGCCACGTGGGTGCCGTGGCCGTGACAGTCGGTGGAGCCACGGCCGTCGGCCACGGAGCTGAAGCCGCTGCGCATGCGGCCCGTGAACTCGCGGTGGTCGGGGCGCACGCCCGTGTCGAGGACGTACGCGAGTACTCCCGAGCCGGTGAAGTCGTAGGTGTAACGGCCGTCCAGCGTCACGCCGCGTTGGTCGATCCGGTCCAAGCCCCACGGGGGGTTGGCTTGGTCGCCCTCGATCGTGATCTCCTCGTCGCGTTCCATGTCGGCGAGGTCGTCGCGCTTGTCGAGCCGTGCCACGTCGGCGGGTGTGAGGTCGGCGATGAACCCGTCGAAGGCGTGGGTGAGCACCTCCACGACCTCGACGCCGGCGCGGCCTTCGGCAGCCGCCACGGCCGCGGCATCGGTGCCCGGGCGCAGACGCACGATCCAGCGGGTGCGCTCCTGGGCGGCGGGCACGGTCGTGGTCGTCGTGCTCGTACTCGTCGAGGTCGTACTCGTCGAGGTCGTACTCGTCGAGGTCGTGCTCGTGCTTGTCGTACTCGTGCTCGTGCTCGTCGAGGTCGTCGTGCTCGGAACCGTGGTCGAGGTGGAGGAGGATGTGGACGTCGTGCTGGTGGAGGACGTGGAGCTCGTCGTGGTCGACTCGTCGCCGATCGTGATCCGTCGGTCGGGCTCGACGAGCACGACGTCCCGGTCCTTCTTGAGTCGCGTCACATCTGCGGCGTCCAGTTCGGCGACGAAACCACTGACGGCCTCGCTGAACACCCCGCTCACGGCGTTGCCGAGGCGGGCCTCCTTGGCCACCATCGCGCCAAGATCGGACCCGTCACGCACGACCACCACGTGGTCGGCCGCAGGGGCGAGGGCGACGGCGGTCGACACGGCGGGCCCGGCGGGGAGGGGCACGGCGACGGCCGCCACCGCGGCGACGACGGCGAACGAGACCCGGCGGGGAGGTCGCATACCCAGGTCACGAACGGTACCCCCGGGGTGTGTCCCACCGGGCTGGGGAGCCTTCCCCACACCGCGTCGGCACGCATCCGTGGCGTGCGTCACCAAAGTTGACAAGAGTTGTCAACATTTGGCAGAATGATTCAATGACACCCCCTCCTGAGACGACCCCGGGCGTCCTGCGCCTGGGCGACACCGCCCCCGACTTCACGGCCCCCACCACCCAGGGCGAGATCCGCTTCCACGACTGGCTGGGCGACTCCTGGGGTGTGCTGTTCAGCCACCCGAAGGACTTCACGCCCGTGTGTACGACCGAGCTCGGCTACGTCGCGCGGATCAAGCCCGAGTTCGACCGCCGCAAGGTGAAGGTGATCGGCCTGTCGGTGGACCCCGTCGAGTCGCACGTGCGATGGGAGGACGACATCGCCCGCACCCAGGGCAGCGCCGTCAATTTCCCGATGATCGGCGACCCCGACCGACGCGTGGCCGACCTGTACGGGATGATCCACCCGAACGCGAGCGACACCCTCACGGTGCGCAGCGTCTTCGTGATCGGCCCCGACAAGAAGGTGAAGCTCACGCTCACCTACCCCGCCTCCACGGGGCGCAACTTCGAGGAGATCCTGCGCGTGATCGACTCGCTCCAACTCACGGCCCGGCACAAGGTCGCGACGCCGGCGAACTGGACCCGAGGCCAGGACGTCATCATCGGCTCGGCCGTGAGTGACGATGACGCACGGCGACTCTTCCCGGGCGGGTGGACGTCCGTCACACCGTACCTGCGCGTGCTGCCACAGCCCACCGACTGAGGGTCGACACGACCGACCGGGGATCGACACCACCGACCGGCGACACGAACAAAGGACGGGTGTCGCTATTCTCCCCCGAGTGTCCGCACCGGTGGGTCCCGAAGACGCAGCCCACGCCGTCGTCGCCCGCAAGACCTACGGGAGCGGGGACGGCGAGGTCCACGCCCTGGACGGCGTGACGGTGGGCTTCGCACGCGGTCGGTTCACCGCCATCATGGGCCCCAGCGGCTCGGGCAAGTCGACCCTCATGCACTGTCTCGCGGGGCTCGACTCGCTCACCTCGGGCAGCGTGTGGATCGGCGACGTGGACCTCTCCAGCCTCGACGACCGGGCGTTGACGACCCTGCGTCGTGAACAGGTGGGCTTCATCTTCCAGGCCTTCAACCTGATCCCGACGCTGGATGCCCGCGAGAACATCCTGCTGCCACTGTTGCTCGGCGGCTCGCGCGGCGACCCCGAATGGATCGACCGCGTCATCGACACGATCGGCCTGCGGGATCGCCTCGGCCACCGACCGAGCGAACTCTCGGGGGGCCAGCAGCAGCGCGTGGCCGTGGCGCGGGCGCTCGCGAGCAGGCCGCGCATCATCTTCGCCGACGAACCCACGGGCAACCTGGACTCGCGCACGGGTGGCGAGGTGCTGCGCTTCATGCGCCGCGCCGTCACGGAGCTGGGCCAGACGATCGTGATGGTCACGCACGACGCGGTGGCCGCGAGCCACGCCGACCGCATCGTGTTCCTCGCCGACGGCCGCCTCGACGGCGAGATGCTGGAGCCCACGCCGACCGCGGTGCTCGAGCGGCTCAAGCACCTCGGCGACTGACCGAGGATCCCGTGCTGCGCCTCTCGCTGCGCATGACGCTCGCCCGTTGGGGCAGGCTCGTGCTCACCTCGCTCGCGGTGATCCTGGGGACGGCCTTCCTCTCGGGCACCTTCGTGTTCCGCGACACCATCAACCGCACCTTCGACGACCTCTTCTCGGACGTCTTCCGCGACGTGGACGCCTACGTGCGGTCCACGTCGTTCGTGGAGACGCGCTTCGGGGGCGAGCAGCGCGGCCCGACCCCCGTGTCGGTGCTCGAGACCGTGCGCGCGGTGCCCGGCGTGGTCTCGGCCACGGGCGACATGCAGGCCTTCGCGCGCGTCATCGGCAAGGACGGCGAGCCGCTCGGCTCCGAGGGCAACGGCCCGCCCACCTTCGGCGGCATCGCCTCCGACGAGGTGGTCGGGCTCTGGAACGTCGAGTCCGGGCGCCTGCCCGCCGGTCCCACCGAGGTGATGCTCGATCGTGCGACGGCGGAGGAGGGCGGCTTTGCGATCGGCGACACCGTGCGGGTGACCGCCTCCACGGGCACGCGCGAGTTCACCCTCGTCGGCGTGGCCAATTACGGCGACATCGCCGCCCCCGGTGGTGCGACGTTCGCGCTCTTCGACCCGGTGACCGCGTCGGAGTTCCTGCTCCGGCCCGGCTTCGTGGACGCGATCCTCGTGCAGGGCGACGGCTCCCTCGACGACGCGGCGCTCGCCGACCGCATCGACGCCGCGCTGCCCGCCGACGCCCGGCTCGAGACGCTGACGGGAGCCGAGATCACCGCGGAGGTGCAGGGTCAGATCAAGGACGTGCTGTCGATCTTCACCACCTTCCTCATCGCCTTTTCGTGGATCGCCCTCGGGATCGGGGCGTTCGTGATCTACAACGTGTTCTCCATCTCCGCCGCCCAGCGCCAGCGCGAGAGTGCCCTCATGCGCGCGATCGGTGCGAGTCGCAGGCAGGTGACGGGCCTGCTGGTGGGCGAGTCGTTCGTGGTGGGCGTCGTCGGGTCGTGCCTTGGGTTCGGCCTCGGCATCCTGCTCTCGCAGGGTCTGGCCGCCGTGCTCGCCGCGACGGGCTTCGAGATCCCGTCCCGCGGGCTCTCGATCGGGGTGCGCACCTTCGCCATCACCTTCGTGGCGGGGCTCGTGGTGACGATGGTGTCGGCGGTGCTGCCCGCCTTGCGCGCCGGTCGCGTGGCGCCGCTCGCGGCCATGCGCGACTCCGCCATCGAGATCGTCGGGCACTCGCGACGGCGGGTCGTGATCGCCGTCATGATCGCCGCGCTCGGGGTGGCGGGGCTCGTGGCCGCCGCCAACGACGCGCCCGTGTCGGTGCTCGGCCTCGGCATCCTCGGCGTGTTCGGCGGGGTGCTCGTGGCCGGCCCCGTACTCGCACGGCCGGTGGCACTCACCTTGGGGCGGCCCGTCGCACGGCTGCGCGGCGTCACGGGTGCGATGGCGCGGCAGAACGCGGCGCGCAACCCCAAGCGCACCGCCCGTACCGCATCGCCCGTGCTGATCGGCGTGGCGCTCGTGACGGCCTTCACCGCCCTGGCGGCGAGCATCCGCACCGAGATCCGCGACACCCTGGGCGCCGCGTTCCGCGGGGACCTCGCGCTCACCGTCGAGTCGCGGGGCTTCGGCGGCATCCCGACCTCGGTCACCGACTCGATCAACGACCTGCCCGAGGTGGACGTCGCGACGGGCGTGGGCTTCACGGCACTGCGACTCGGCGACGAATCGCGCTTCGCCGTGGTCGTGGACCCGGCCACGATCCCCGGCCTCTACGACCTCGGCGTCGTGGAGGGCGACCAGGCGTCGCTGTCTGCCACCGGCGTGTTCGTCGCGCTCGACAAGGCCACCGAGCTGGGGCTCGGGGTGGGCGACGCGCTCGCGGTCGCCACGCCGGACGGCCGCAGCGTGGACGCCACCGTGGAGGGCATCTTCGACTCCGACTCGGTGTTCTCCAACTACGTGGTGAGCCGCGCCTTCTTCGAGGGTACCACGACGCCGGTCTTCGACAACTTCGTCTACGTGCGCGTCGCGGACGGCGTGACGCAGGACCGGGCCACGGCCGCCGTGGCCGCCGTGAGCAGCGACCTCGGCATCGGGACCCTGCAGACCAAGGACGAGTTCATCGAGGCCCAATCGGGCTCCGTCAATCAGCTCCTCGCGCTCATCTACGCCCTGCTGGGGCTCAGCATCATCATCGCGATCGTCGGCATCGTGATCACGCTGCTGCTCTCGGTACTCGAGCGACGACGCGAGATCGGCCTGCTGCGAGCCGTCGGCATGACCAAGTCGCAGGTGCGCACCTCGGTGCGCTGGGAGAGCGTGATCACCTCGCTCTTCGGGGCCGTCACGGGCGTGGTGCTCGGCATCGGCATGGGGGTCGTCATCGTGGCGACGCTCAGCGACTCGGGCGTGGCCGGCTTCACGCTGCCGCTGACCGCGACGGGATGGATCCTCGTCGTGGCCTTCTTCGCCGGCGTCGCTGCGGCGGTCTACCCCGCGTGGCGCGCCACGCGCGTGGACGTCATCGAGTCGATCGCGACGACCTAGCGCGCGCGTCGCGCACCTCGTCGAGCCAGCGTCGCTCGGCGGGGTGCGTCGGCTGGCCCTCGGCGGTGCGCGGGGCGCGCACGGGGAGCTCGGAGTGCCGCGTCTGGCAGCCGTCGCACCAATACAGCACGCGGTTGGCCTCGCCGTGGTGCGTCACGCGCACGAGATCGCGGCAACGCGGGCAGTGACGTCCGTGGCGGCCGTACACGGCCAATCCGCCCGGCACCTTCGGCGCGGTGACGCGCGAGGGCCCGCCCAGGTTGGCGCGCAACATGGCTGCGGCGAGCGACACGAGTTCGCGGCACTCGTCGCGCGAGAGCGTGCCGACCGTGGCCCACGGGTGCAGTTCGCAGGCCCACAAGACCTCGCAGCGGTACACGTTGCCCACGCCGCACGCGACCCGCTGGTCGAGCAGCACCTCGGCGATCGTCGCGTCGGGGGCCTCGTAGGCGAGCATTCGCGACACGGCCTCGTCCACGTCGGCGTCGTCGCGACAGAGATCGGGACCCAGCCGTCCGAGGATCGGGTGACGGCGCGGGTCGAAGTCGCGGTGCGTCTCGACGACCGGCGCAGAGAAGCACACCGCGATCCAGTCGGCCACCTCGATCACCACGCGGGCACGTGAGGCGGCCTTGCGCCATGGTTCACCGTGGCGGTACAGGTGCCACGCGCCGGTCATGCGCATGTGCGTGTGGAGCACGATGCCGTCGTCCCACACGATCTCGAGGTGCTTGCCGACGCTGCGCACCTCCTCGATCACCGCGCCCACGCGGGGCATGGGACGCAGCGGGCGGCTCGCTCGGATCGCGGTGACGCTCCTGCCGAGCAGGGCGGCCCGCAGCGCGGCGGCGGTACGAAAGATCGTGTCGCCCTCGGGCATCAGGGCAACACCCCCACCGAGGCGAGCGCGAGGCGGATGAGCCGGTCGTGACCACCCGTCATGTCGCGGCGTACCACCTCGCTCACCGCCTCGGCCGGCGTGTACCACGCGAGGTCCAGCGCCTCCTGCGTGGGCTGGCACTCACCCGACACCGGCACCACGAACGCGAGGCTCACCGCGTGCTGCCGTGGGTCGTGGAACCCGCTCACCTCGGGGTCGGGGAAGTACTCGACCACGGTGAACGGTGCGGGCTCCGGCGGCACGCGGGGCAACGCGAGCGGGCCGAGGTCCTTCTCGAGGTGGCGCATCAGGGCGTCTCGCACCCGCTCGTAGAGCAGCACCCGCCCCGAGACCACCGTGCGCGAGATCGACCCGTCGGGGGCGGCCCGCAGCAACATGCCCACGTGGGTCACGATGCCCCGGTCGTCCAGCCGCACGGGCACGGCGTCGACGTACACGAGGGGTACCTGGCCTCGCACGGAGTCCAGTAGCGACGGGTCCAGCCACCGGGCACGGGTGTCGACGTCGTCGCTCACGAACCGTCAGTGTCGCAGACGGTACGTATCCTGTCGCGTCATGCTCGCGCTGTGCGTCGTGCTCGTCGTCGCGGGCGTCAGTCACTTCGTGTCGCCCGACTTCTTCGACCCGATCGTGCCACCGTGGCTGCCCGGTCCCGCGCGTGCCTACACCTACGCCTCGGGGTTGGCCGAGATCGCCGTCGGACTGGCGCTCCTGCCGCGCCGCACCCGCCGCGCCGCCGCATTCGCCGCGGCCGCACTCTTCGTCGCGGTCTACCCCGCGAACCTCTACATGGCCTGGGACTGGCGGGACCGACCGCTCGCCGACCAACTGGTCGCCTGGGGCCGCCTGCCCCTGCAGATCCCGCTGGTGTGGTGGGCTATTCGGGTCGCTGGTAACGCGGCGCGACGCCGCGACGGCGCATGACGATCTGCCACAGTTGCAGTGACCGGGCACGGAAGCCCGCGGCCGACCCCGCGAGGTAGAAGCGCCACATCCGCCGGAAGCGCTCGTCGTAGCGCGGGATCTCGGCCCAGCGGCGCGCAAGGTTGGCGTCCCATGCCATGAGCGTGCGGTCGTAGTCGGGTCCGAAGTTGTGCACGTCCTCGATCACCCAGCGGGGCTCGGCCGCGTCGGAGAACTGGGCGAGCGATGGCAGCACCCCGCCCGGGAAGATGTAGCGGTCGAAGAATTGGTCCGTGTGGTGCTTGGACACGAGCGAACCGATCGAGTGGTGCATCATGATCCCGCCCGGCGCGAGCAGGCGGTCGCACGTGTCGAGGAAGGTTCCGAGGTTCTTGGGACCGACGTGCTCCATCATCCCCACCGAGAGCACGCGATCGAACGTGCCGGTCGTGTCGCGGTAGTCCTGCTCGAGGATCTGGACCGGCCAGCCGGCGCAACGCTCCCGCGCCCGCGAGACCTGCTGACGCGCCGGGGAGATGCCGACGCCGCTGATGCCGTGGTGCTCGGCCGCGTACTGCAGCAGGCCGCCCCACCCGCAGCCCACGTCGAGCACGCGCATGCCGGGCTCGAGGCCGAGCTTGCGGCAGATCAGGTCGAGCTTGGCCTCCTGTGCCGAGTCCAGGTCCTCGGCGTGGCGCCAGTACGCGCACGAGTACACCATGCGCTTGTCGAGCATGCGCTCGTAGAGGTCGTTGCCGATGTCGTAATGGGCGCGCGCATTGCGCGCCGCGCGCGCCCTGGTCTGGCGGTTGGAGAGACCGGCGCGCACGACGGTCGCGACCAGCGACGGACGGACCGGCAGCTGCCGGACGGCCTCGACGTCGACGAGCTTCGTGAGCATCGCATCCAGCGCGTCGCAGTCCCACCACCCGTCCATGTACGCCTCGCCGAGCCCGAGCTGGCGTTGCGCGACGATGCGGTCCCACAGGCGTGCATCGTGCACGCGGATCGCGTCGCGCGCGGAGCCGCCGATCTCCACCCCGGCGCGCTCGAGGATGGCGCGGCAGACGCGTTCGGCGGCGCGGCTCAACGGCGTCGTCCTACCAGTTCCCCGCCACGTACTTGGTCTCGAGGAACGCGAGCAGTCCTTCGTGCGCGCCCTCGCGGCCGAGCCCCGAGGCCTTCACGCCGCCGAACGGTGCGGCCGGGTCGGACACGAGGCCGCGGTTGAGCCCCACCATCCCGGTCTCGAGCGCCTCGGCCGTGCGCATCGCGCGGCCCACGTCGCGGGAGAAGACGTACGAGACGAGCCCGTGTTCCACGTCGTTCGCCCAGCGCACCACGTCGTCACCGTCGCCGAAGCGCACGATCGGCGCGACGGGACCGAAGATCTCCTCGTGCAGCCACGGCGCGTCGGGCGCCACGTGGGTCAGCACCGTCGCCTCGTAGCCGAAGCCGTCCCCCGCAGCCGCACGACCGCCGCACGCCACGCGCGCACCGCCGGCGACCGCGCGCTCGACGAGGCCTGCCACGCGCGTGCGCTGGGACTCGCTCACCATGGGACCGAGCGTCGTCGCGGGGTCCAGGCCGTCGCCCACCCGCAGCGCCGCCATGCGCGCCGTGAAGCGCTCGACGAATGCGTCGTGGACGTCGGCGTGGACGTACAGACGGTTGGCCGCGGTGCAGGCCGCACCGCCGTTGCGCATCTTGGCGAGCATCGCGCCGTCCACGGCCACGTCCAGGTCGGCGTCACCGAAGACCACGAGCGGGGCGTTGCCGCCCAGTTCCATGCTGCAGTTGATGACCCGCGGGGCGGCCTGTGCGAGCAGGGTCGCGCCGACGGGCGTCGAGCCGGTGAACGACAGCTTGCGCACCTTGCCCGAGTCCAGCATCGCACGCACGGCCTCGCCGGGCGGTTGGGGCACGACCACGTTGACCACGCCCTCCGGCACGCCCGCGCGGGCGAGGAGCTCGGCGATCGCGAGGGTCGTGAGCGGCGTGTCGCTCGCGGGCTTGACCACGACCGTGCAGCCGGCGGCGAGTGCGGGACCGACCTTGCGCGTGGCCATCGCGGCCGGGAAGTTCCACGGCGTGGCGAGCAGCGACACACCCACGGGTTGGCGCATGACGAGTAGCCAGTTGGCGCCGCCGGGTGCGCGCCGGTAGTCGCCGTCGATGCGCACCGCCTCCTCGCCGAACCACCGGAAGAACTCCGCGGCGTAGGTCACCTCGGCGCGGGCGTCGGCCAGCACCTTGCCGTTCTCCATCGTGATGGTGCGGGCGAGGCGTTCGTGGTCCGCGAGCATCAACTCGTGCGCGCGGCGCAGCACCTCGGCGCGGGCCCGCGGGGCCGTGGCGCGCCACGCATCCTGCGCACGGTGCGCGGCGTCGACCGCGGCGAGGCAATCCGCGACGCTCGCGCGTGCCACGCGCTCGAACGCACGACCCGTCGCCGGATTGACGACCTGGATCGCGTCGCTCACGCGCACAGTCTCGCAGCGCCGCGAGGCAACCTCCACAGCCGCAGACCGCGGCCGTGGGGCGCCGGCGTCTAGCCTGACGCGGTGCTGCGCCGCCGCATCCTGTGGATCTTCTACTTCGCGGTGTTCATCAAGTCCTCGACCTACGGGGTGATGTTCACGATGCTGGACGACTATCGCGAGCGCTTCGGCATCTCCGAGGGCGGCCTCGGGATGGTGGTGGGCGTGGGGTTCTTCACCTCCTTTGCCGCCCAGTTGCTCATCGCGCCGCTCGCCGACCGCGGACACGCCAAACGCCTCATGCTCGTGGGGCACCTGCTCGCGGTCGGCGGCGCGCTCACGATGGGCTACGGCACGACCCTCGGGGCGCTGCTCGCGGGGCGCGTGCTCGCGGGCATCGGCGTCGGCACCGCGTTGCCGGCGCTGCGCCGTGCGATCATCGTCACCGACCCCGACAACCTGGGGCGCAACCTCGGGCTGATCCTCTCCATGGAGGTGGCGGGCTTCGCCGCCGGCCCCGTGCTGTCCACGCTCCTCGTGGACCCGTTCGGGATCCCCGCGCCGTACCTCGTGTCGAGCGTGCTCATGGCGGGCGCGGGCGTGGCGATCGCCGTCGTGCGCATCCCGGAGGCGGCCCCCGAGCACGCCCCCACCGAGCGGTTCGCGCTCGACCTGCTGCGCGTCCCCGCCGTCGCGAGCGGTGTGCTGATCGGCGTCACCCTCTTTTTCATGATCGGCATCTTCGACTCGCTGTGGGTGCTCGTGATGGACGACATGAGCGCGCCGTCGTGGATGGCCAACGTCGGCATCTCGGTGTTCGTGCTGCCGATGATCTTCCTCGGACCCTTCGGCGGGCGCTTCGTGCAACGCGTCGGGCCGTTCCGGGCGGGGATCGGCGGCATGCTCGTCGGGTCGGCGTGCATGTGCGGCTACGGGCTGCTGCCCGTACCGTGGCTCATGATGCTCGTGTTCTTCGTGCACACCCTCAACGACGGCCTCACCGTGACGGGTGCGGGCGTCGCGACCGCGAGCAGTGCGCCGATGGACCGGCAGGCGGGTGCGCAGGGTCTGCTCGGCGGCATGGAGACGCTCGCCGGCGGGGTCGCCGCGATGCTCTCGGGGCTCTCGTACGAGACGTTCGGGCGTACCGTCACCTTCGCCGGCACCGCGGTGGTCATGCTCGTGCTGCTCGGTGCGTCGCGGCTGCTGGCGGGCGAGGCGTGGCACCGTCGCGACGTGCGGGCCGGGGCGCAGGCCGACGGGCTCGTGACCACGATCGACGGCGCCACCACCTGACCGCGTGGCACCCCGCGACGGCAACGGGTTCGTGCGGTGCCGCTGCGGGCACCGCCACTGGGGCGTGCACGGCGCAGCCGGACTGCTGCTCCTGCGCGACGACCTCGGCGCACCGCACGCCCTCCTGCAACTGCGCGCCCCGTGGACGCACGGCGGCGGCACCTGGGCTCTCCCGGGCGGCGCGCGCGACTCCCACGAGGGCTGGCGCGAGGCCGCCTATCGCGAGGCCGCCGAGGAGGTGGGCCTGCGCACGCACGCGCTGCGGGCGGCGGGCGAGTTCGTCGATCCTCACGGGCCGACCGACGCGGACTGGCGGTACGTGACGGTGCTCGCCCTCGCGAGCGACGACGCCGGCGTGCACGCGGCCAACCACGAGACGAGCGACCTCGCCTGGGTGCCCCTCGGCGACGTCGCAGGCTGGTCGCTGCACCCGGGCCTCCTCGCCACGTGGCCGCGCATCGCGCCCATGGCACTCGCCGCGTGCGGTGCGGCGTGAGGGGCCGCACGTGAGCGACCGTCCCGCGCCCGGCCGACCCGTCGCGCTCGTGACGGGGGCGGGCAGTCCGTCGGGCATCGGCTACGCCACCGCGCGGGCACTCGCACGCGCCGGCCACGCGGTGGTCGTGGCGTCCACGACCGCGCGCATCCACGAGCGCGTCGCCACCCTGCGCGCCGACGGCCACGACGCGCTCGGGCTGGTGGCGGACCTGACCGACGAGGCGGCCGCGGTGCGGCTCGTGGCCGACGCGCTCGCGTGGGGCGGACGCCTCGACGCCTGCATCAACAACGCGGGGATGGTCGCCGTCGGCGGCACGATGGTCGACGCACCGATCGAGCGCTACGACGCTGCGACCTGGACCGACGCCCTCGCACGCAACCTGACGAGCTGCTACCTCGTCACCCGCGCCGTGCTCCCGGCCATGCGTGCGGCACGCCACGGGCGCATCGTCAACGTCGCGTCCACGAGCGGACCCGTGCAGGCCTTCCCCGGCGACGTGGGGTACCACGCCGCCAAGGCCGGCATGGTGGGCTTCACCCGGGCGGTGGCGCTCGAGGTGGCGGCCGACGCCGTGACCGTCAACGCGGTGGCGCCGGGCTGGATCGCGACGGGATCCCAGACGCCCGCCGAGGCGGCCGCGGGTGCCGCCACGCCGCTCGGGCGCAGCGGCACGCCCGAGGAGGTGGCGGCGGTCATCGCGTTCCTCGCGTCCCCGGCCGCGTCGTACGTGACGGGTCAGCTCGTCGTCGTGGACGGCGGCAACTCGCTCCCCGAGCGCTGACGCGTCCGGCACGCCATCCGCGGGATCACGTCGCGGCGGCCCACCGCCACGGGACTACATCGCGGCGGCGTAGATCTCGTGGACGTCCTTGCGCGACGGGTAGCGCGGCGTGTTGAGGATGATCACGTCGCGCAGCGCGTCCTGCGCGAGCGTCGCGACATGGTCGCTCGTGGCGCCGAGCTCGCCGAGGCGCTTGGCGGTGCCGACCGTGGCCGAGAGCCGCTCCACGGCCGCGATTCCGGCATCGGGATCGTGCACCGACCCGAGCGCCGCCGAGACGTCGGCGTAGCGCTCGGCCACCACTTCGCGGTTGTAGCGCATGACGTGCGGGAGCATCGTCGCGAGCGTCTGGCCGTGCGCCTGCCGAAGCTGACCCGAGATGGGATGGCCGGTCGCGTGCACGAGTCCGAGCAGCGGCCCCGCGGAGAACGCACGACCGGCGAGGTGCGCCGCGACCTGCATGTAGCCGCGCGCGACCAGGTCCTGGCCGTCCGTGACCGCCGTGGGCAGCCACCGCGCCGTGAGGCGGATCGCGTGCAGCGCGAGCGCGTCGGCGTACGGGTTGGCCTGCGTCGACGTGTAGGCCTCGATCGCGTGCGTGAGCACGTCCATGCCGCACGCCGCGGTGCCACGCGCGGGCATGCCCGTGGTGACCATCGGGTCCAGCAGCACGGTGACGGGACGGATCGACGGGTTGTTGAAGGTGAGCTTGCGGTGCACGCGCGGGTTCGTCGTCGTGTCGGTGATGAGGCCCCCGCCGTTGGTCTCCGACGCGGTGCCCGAGGTGGTCGGGATCGCGATCGTCGGCAGCCCGGGGTTCGTGGCCGCGGCCTTGGGCATGAGCGTGGCGAAGTCGATGCGGTCGTTGGCGTCCAGGTCGGGCGCGAAGGCCAGGTCCAGGTTGGACACGCCGTTGGCCGCAGCCAGCGAGACGTACTTGCCGCAGTCCATCACCGACCCGCCGCCCACGAGCACGATCACGGTGCCGTCGGTGCCGAAGGCGTGCAGCGCGCGCACGGCGTCCGCCACGTTGACGTCCGTCGGGTTGGGCGAGACGCCGTCGAAGGTGGCGTGCGCGAGGCCCGCGGCGTCCAGTGCGGCGGTGAGGGGTGCGACGATGCCCGCTTTGCGCACGCCCTCGTCGGTCACGACGAAGGCGCGGCGGCCGCGCGCCGCGACGTACTGCGGCAGGGTCGGCGCGACGCCCGGGCCCGAGATCGTGTCGGCGAACGGGGTGAGGCTGAACATCGACTGGGAAAGGCTCATGGCGGCCACGCTAGGCCCGGCCCCCGCCGGGGGCCCATTCCCGCTATTCGACGCGCATCCCCGAGATCGCGCGGGCGATCACCAGCTGCTGGATCTCGCTCGTGCCCTCGAAGATCGTGTGGATCTTGGCGTCGCGGTGCCAGCGCTCCACCGGGTACTCGCGCGTGTAGCCGTAGCCGCCGAGGATCTGGATCGCATCCTCGGTGACGCGCACCGCGGTCTCCGATGCGTAGTACTTGCTCATCGAGCCCTCGCCGTTGACGAACCCGCCGTTGCGAGCCAGCCACGCCGCGCGCCAGATGAGCAGGCGCGAGGCGTCGATGCGCGTGATCATGTTCGCGAGCTTGAACGCGATCGCCTGGTGCATGACGATCGGCTTGCCGAAGGCCTTGCGCTCCTTGGCGTAGTCGAGCGCGTACTCGTACGCGGCGCGCGCGATGCCGAGCGCCTGCGCGCCCACCGCCGGGCGCGTCGCCTCGAACGTCTTCATCGCCGGCTGCGCCTCGCCCGACTTGCCGCGCTCGCGCGCCCGCGCCAACTTGGCGTCGAGTTTCTCCTTGCCGCCGAGCAGGCAGCGCCCCGGCACGCGCACGTCGTCGAGCACGACTTCGGCAGTATGCGACGCCCTGATGCCGTGCTTCTGGTACTTCTGGCCCTGCGACAAGCCCTTGGTTCCCGGCGGCACGACGAAGCTCGCCTGGCCTCGACCCTTCAGTTCGGGGTCGACCGCGGCGACCACGACGTGTACGTTGGCGATGCCGCCGTTGGTGATCCACGCCTTCGTGCCGTTCAGCACCCACTCGTCCTTGGCCTCGTCGTACACCGCGCGCGTGCGCAGCGAACTCACGTCGCTGCCGGCGTCGGGCTCGCTCACGCAGAACGCGCCGATCTTCACGTCGTCGGCGGTGCCGTAGCACTGCGGCACCCACTCGATGACCTGCTCGGGGGTTCCGTTGCCCGAGATTCCCGCCGCGGCGAGACCCGAGCCCATGATCGCCATGCCGATGCCGGCGTCGCCCCAGAAGATTTCTTCGATGGCCACCGGCAGCGTGAGCCCGCTCGCGTCCCCCATCGCATTCATGATGAAATCGAGGCCGTACAGGCCGATCTTCGCCGCCTCCTGCACGATCGGCCACGGGAACTCTTCGCGTTCGTCCCACTCGTGGGCGGCCGGGCGAATCACGTCGACGGCGAACTCGTGGATCCAGTCCTTGAGTTGCCGTTGTTCGTCGGAGAGCGAGAGCGAAAAGTCGGCCATGGCGCGAACCTACCCGAGCAGGCCCGCCGGGCGCCCTACGGACGGCGCAGCGTCGTGCCGGCCTTCGTCGTCTCGACGAGCCAGCCGGCCGCCTGCAGCTCGGCGCGGATCGCGTCCGCGCGGGCGAAGTCGCGCGCGGCGCGCGCGGCATCGAGCTCGGCGGCGCGCGCACGGGCGTCGACGGGCACTTCCGCGGCACCGCGGAGCTCGAGGCCCACGGCCACACAGGCGGCGCGCGCGGCGGCGGCGCGCGACGCGGCGGCGGCCCGGTCGCCCGCGTCGAGCGCCGCATTCGCGCGGCGCACCGCGTCGAACACGGTCGCCATCGCGTTCGGCGTGTCGAGGTCGTCGTCCATCCGCGCGCGGAACTCGGCCATCACCGCCGCGTCGGGCTCGGCGCCGAGGTCGGCGGTGCGCGCGGCGAAGGCGTCGAGCCCCGCGAGCGAGGTGGCGGCGGCCTCGAGGTTGTCGGTGCCGACGCGCACGGGCGAGCGGTAGTGGGTCTGGAGCAGGAGCATGCGGTAGGCACGCGGGTCGTAGCGGTCGAGCAGGTCCAGCAGGTTCGTCACGTTGCCGAGGCTCTTGGACATCTTCTCGCCCTCGGCGTCGACCACGAAGCCGTTGTGCATCCAGTGGCGCGCGAAGCTCCGCCCGAGCGCCACGGCCTGGGCGCGCTCGTTTTCGTGGTGGGGGAAACGCAGGTCGGCCCCCCCGCAGTGCAGGTCGAAGCCTTCGCCGAGCAGCACGAGGCTCATCACGACGCATTCGCTGTGCCAGCCGGGGCGGCCCGCACCCCAGGGGGCGGGCCACGAGGGCTCGCCGGGCTTGGAGAACTTCCAGAGCGCGAAGTCGGCGGGGTGGCGCTTCGCACCCGCCCCGAGCACCTCGCGTTCGCCGCCACCGGCGAGCATCTCGTCGAGCGACTGGTGCGCCAGCGCGCCGTAGTCGGGCACCCGCGCGACGTCGAGGTACACGCCGTCAGCGGTGGCGTAGGCGGCACCCGCGCGCTCCAGCTCCCCGATCATCTCGATCATCTCGTCCACGTACTGCGTCGCATGCGGCACGTCGGTGGGGCGCCCGACGCCGAGGCGACCCATGGCGTCGAACCACACGGCCTCGCAGCGCTCGGTGATCTCCCGCCACGGGCGACCCTCGCGCTCGGCACGCTCGATGATCTTGTCGTCGATGTCGGTGATGTTGGACACGAGGCGCACGCGCACGCCGGTGGACTCGAGGTAGCGGCGCAGGATGTCGTACACGAGGGTCGCGCGGCCGTGGCCGAGGTGTGGCGGGCCGTACACCGTCGGCCCGCACAGGTACACGCCGAGCGTGCCGGGGTCGCGCATCTCGAGCGGCCTCACCGTGCGCGTGAGCGTGTCGAAGAGCCGCAACACGCGGCAAGCCTACGAGAGGCGTCCGACGCGCGACCCGATCGTTTCGCGCGACGCGGGTACCGTGGTGCGGCGATGACGACGGTGCCCGACAAGCCGACGCTCGACGGCATCGAGGCGCGACATGCGGAGCGCTGGGAGCGCGAGCGCACCTACGCGTGGGACCGCACGGCGCCGCGCGAGCGCACCTTCGCCATCGACACGCCGCCCCCGACGGTGAGCGGGTCGCTGCACATGGGCCACGTGTTCTCCTACACGCACACCGACGCGGTCGCCCGCTACCAGCGGATGCGGGGGCGTTCGGTCTTCTACCCCATGGGCTGGGACGACAACGGCCTGCCCACCGAGCGGCGCGTACAGAACTACTACGGCGTGTCCTGCGACCCGTCCCTGCCGTACGCCGCGGGGTTCGCCCCGCCCTTCCGCGGCGACCCGCCGAAGGGTCACCGCGCGGTCCCGGTCTCGCGGCCCAACTTCCTCGAGCTGTGCGACGAGCTCACGGCCGAGGACGAGAAGGAGTTCGAGGACCTCTTCCGCCGCCTCGGGCTCTCGGTGGACTGGTCGCTGCTCTACACGACGATCTCGCCGCACGCGCGGCGCACGTCGCAGCGGGCCTTCCTGGCCAACCTCGCACGCGGCGAGGCCTACAGCCAGGAGGCGCCGACGCTCTGGGACGTGGACTTCGGCACCGCGGTGGCGCAGGCCGAGATCGAGGACCGCGAGCGGCCCGGTGCGTCCCACTCCGTCGCGTTCCATCGCGCGGGCGGCGGGCCGGACGTGGTGATCGAGACGACGCGGCCCGAGCTCATCCCCGCCTGCGTCGCGCTGGTCGCCCACCCCGAGGACGGGCGGTATCGTCCGTTGTTCGGCACCCGCGTGCGCACGCCGCTCTTCGGCGTCGAGGTGCCGGTCGTCGCCCACCCGCTCGCGCAACCCGACAAGGGCTCCGGCATCGCGATGTGCTGCACCTTCGGCGACCTCACGGACGTGACCTGGTGGCGCGAGCTGCGCCTCGACCTGCGCGCGGTCGTCGGCCGCGACGGGCGCATCGTGGCCGACGCGCCGCAGGGCGTCGCGGGCGGCGAGGCGCTCGCGCGGTGGGCCCGCCTCGCGGGTCGCGGCGTGAAGCAGGCGCAGGCCGAGGTCGTGACGATGCTGCGGGAGACGGGCGAGCTGCTCGGAGCGCCGCGCGCGATCACACACCCCGTGAAGTTCTACGAAAAGGGCGACCGGCCCCTCGAGATCGTGACCAGCCGCCAGTGGTACGTGCGCAACGGCGGCCGCGACGCCGCGCTGCGCGACGCGCTGGTGGCGCGCGGGGCGCAGATGGCCTGGCACCCCGCGCACATGGTGCACCGCTACGTCAACTGGGTGGAGGGGCTCAACGGCGACTGGCTGATCAGCCGCCAGCGCCATTTCGGGGTGCCGATCCCCCTCTGGTACCGCCTCGACGCCGAGGGCCGGCCCGACCACGACGCGCCGATCCTGCCCGACCCCGCGAGCCTCCCGATCGACCCGAGCACCGACGTGCCGCCCGGCTTCGACGCGGCGTCACGCGGGCGGCCGGGCGGCTTCGTCGGCGACCCCGACGTGATGGACACCTGGGCGACCTCGTCGCTCACGCCCCAGATCGCGGGCCGCTGGGCCGACGACCCCGACGGGTTCGCCCGGATCTTCCCCATGGACCTGCGCCCGCAGGGCCACGACATCATCCGCACCTGGCTGTTTTCCACCATGGTGCGCTCGCACTTCGAGTTCGACCGCGCGCCGTGGGCCAACGCCGCGTTGTCGGGCTGGATCCTGGACCCGGACCGCAAGAAGATGTCCAAGTCCAAGGGCAACGTGGTGACGCCCGTCGAGCTCTTCGCGACCTACGGCAGCGACGCGGTGCGCTACTGGGCGGTGAGCGCGCGGCCCGGCGTGGACACCGCGTTCAGCGAGGATCAGATGAAGGTCGGGCGCAAACTCGCGACCAAGCTGCTGAACGCGACGAAGTTCGTGCTGGGGCTCGGCGCCGCCGCGGGCGACACCGTCCGCGACCCGCTCGACGCCGCGATGCTCGCGAGCCTCGCGGCGGTGGTGGACGAGGCCACGGCGGCGTTCGACGACTACGACTACGCGCGGGCGCTGGAGCGCACCGAAGCGTGGTTCTGGTGGTTCTGCGACGACTACCTCGAGCTCGTGAAGGGCCGCGCCTACGATGACGCGCACCCGGGCGCGGCCTCGGCCCGCGCGGCGTTGCGCCGGGCGCTCGGCTGCGTGCACCGGCTGCTCGCCCCGCTGCTGCCGTTCGTGACCGAGGAGGTCTGGGGGTGGTGGCGCGAGGGCAGCGTGCACCGCGCGGCGTGGCCGACGCGCGACGAGGTCCTCGCCGGCGTGCCAAGCGACTCCGACGCCGCGGCGCTGCTGGCCGCCACCTGCGAGGTGCTCGCCGCGATCCGCCGGACCAAGACGGAGCGCAAGGTCTCGCAGCGCGCCGAGGTGGCGCGCTGCGAGGTGCGCGGACCCGCTCTGCGCATCGCCCTGCTCGCGGGCCACGACGGAGACCTGCGCAACGCGGGGGGCGTGCGCGAGCTCGTGTACGACGGCGTCGCGACGCCCGAGGTGCCCGCGACCCTCGAGACCACCGTCACGCTCGCGTGAGCACGGGCACGCGCGCCGCGATGCGGCGACCCCTCACGCACCGCCTCGTGGTGGCCTTCAATCTCCTCGTCGCGACCGGCCTGGTCGCGGGTGGGGCCGGGCTGCTGTGGCTCTCGGGTCGGGTCACCTCCCGCCAGGTCGTGTCGCTGGAGGGCGGCGTGGTGCGCGCCCCGGAGGACGGGGCCGCACCCGCGGGCTCCGACTGGACGCTCGACACGAGTCGCCTGGCGGCACAGAACTACCTGCTCACGGGCTCCGACAACGGCGCGTGCACCGAGCCCGGCGACCCGACCGCGGGCGGCATCGGCGACCGCACGGCGCTCGGCGAGCGCAGCGACACGATCATGCTGGTGCGCCTCGACCCGCGCACCGGTCGGGCCGCGATCCTGTCGTTTCCCCGCGACCTGTGGGTGGACATCGCGGGCACGACGCGGAAGAACCGCATCAACTCGGCATTCGAGCGCACCGACCCCTCGCGCCTCGTGCGCACCATCGACGAGAACTTCGGGATCCCGGTGGACCACTACGTCAACGTGGACTTCTGCGCGTTCAAGGAGATCGTGACCGCGGTGGACGGGGTGAAGGTGCCGTTTGCGTATCCGACGCGCGACCGCAAGACGGGGCTCAACGTGCCGCAGGCGGGTTGCGCGACGCTGGACGGAGACCAGGCGCTGGCCTACGTGCGTTCGCGTGCGGGGTACAGCTACTACGACCCGGCCACGGGCGCGTGGCGCCAGGACCCGACGGGCGACATCGGACGCATCGGCCGCCAGCAGGACTTCCTACGCCGCGCCATGCAGCGCGCGCTGGACCGCGGCGGCTCCAGCCTGCGCGTGGCCAACGACCTGCTCTCCACCGCGCTGCGCAACGTGATCACGGATGACCAGCTCACGCCGCGCCAGTTGCTCGAGGTGGCACAGGCGATGCGCGATCTCGACACCGGGGGCGTTGCGACCTGGACGATCGAGTCGTCGCAGCGGCGCATCGGCCAGATGGCGGTGCTCGTGCCGCGGCTCGACTCGGACCAGATGCGCCGTGCGCTCGCGACCTTCCGCGGTGAGGCGGAGATCCCCGCGGGTGATGCGACGGGCGGCGCGACCGGCGATGCCGAGGGTGGCGCGACCGGCGATGCCGCGGGCGACGCAGCGGGTGCGGCATGGGACGCGGCGGATCCGTCGGTGCGGCGCGCGGACGTCGTGTCCGTGGGACCCGTCGGCGCGCGCCCCGCGCGCGCCGACCATCGCCCCCTGCCGTCCACGGGCATCGTGCCGCCCGACGACCCCGGGTGCCGCTGAGCGGCGCCAACTACGCTCGGACGCGGTGACGTCCTCATGACGGCGGGCGAGGTGGGCGTCGCCGTCGCGGTGCTCGTGGGTGCGTACCTGATGGGGACCTTCCCGTCGGCATCGCTCGTGGCGCGGCGCCACGGCGTGGACATCACGACCGTGGGGTCGGGCAACCAGGGCACCTCCAACGTGATCCGCAACCTCGGCTGGCGCGCGGGGCTCGTGGTGTTCGCGCTCGACATGGCCAAGGGCGCCGCGAGCGTCGCGCTCGGCGGGCTCGCGACGGCGGCGGCGCTCGGGGGCGAGTCGTGGGCCGCGGGCTGGGGGGACGCGGGCGGGCGACGCGGCTGGGTGGCGTACGCGTGTCTCGTGGCGGCGGTGATGGGCCACACGTTCCCCGTGATCCGCTCGACGCGCGGCGGCAAGGGCGTCGCGACGGCGGGCGGCGGGGTGTTCGTGCTGTACTTCACGGTGAGCGCGGTGCTGTGCGCATCGTGGTTCGTGCTGGGCAAGGCGACACGCAAGGGCTCGGTGGCGTCGCTCACCATCGCGATCCTCACGCCGGTCGGCATGTGGCTCTCGGGGGCCGCACCGTGGGAGGTGGGGGTGCTCGTGGCGCTGGTGGCGTTCGTGTTCTGGAAGCACCGGGCGAACCTCGGGCGGCTGCGCGCCGGAACCGAGCCCGACCTGCTGCCGCCCGACGCACCGCCGTCGTCTTCCCCTTAGTGAAGCATGCGCCCCACGGCGGCCGTCGCGGTGGCGATACCGGGTGCGCCCAGCGTGAAGTCCTGGCGCTCGTCGGAGTCGGAGCCGAGCACCTGCGCGTACGGAGTGCGACAACTCGCCGCGAGGGTCGCAAAGTGGGTCTCACGAGATCGGCCGCTGTGAATCTCGAGCAGGCCCGCCCCGCGAGCGAAGTACGCGTGAGTGAGTCCCGCCCCGAACACGCCGGCGACTACCCGGGCACGAGCGGCGAGCGCCACCTGTTGTCGGAATGCAGATCGTTCCATCTCCACCACGGTCACGGGCGCCACGTCCCGCAAGCTCGCAACCAGTTCGGCCTCGTCAGAGAGCCGACGATGCGGACATGCCGCGCGCGACACGAAGAGTATGGGGATCTCGGGACCCGTCACGTCGACTCCGTGGAGCGTCACCTCACGAACGAATCGAGCCACCTCGGGGTGCAGGTATCCCGAACCCTCGAGGTACGGCACGAGCGACGGCACGAGCGCCGACTCGACGCGAGTACGAGACCCGAATGGCACCCCAAGGATGCGCGTGCCGGGCAGCATCGCAGCGAGGTTGTCCACTCCATGGCGCTGGTAGTCGAGCAACTCGTCGGAGACCACCAGCGTCACCCGGTGGGCGCCGATCTGCGTGAGGGCATACGCGCGGGACAAGACGTCGCGGTGCCAGTGGTACACGTTGCCGATCCCGGACCACCAGTTGAGCGGGAGGTGGAGTCCCGCTCGCCGATCCGAGCCTGATCGCACGAACGGTCCGGGGTTGAGTGCCGTGCGCGGATGCGTCGCAACCGAGTCCATGATGAGGTGGTGTCGCCGGTCGAACACGCGACCGTCCCCGGCAACCACCGCGTGGTCGACTCTGGCAAGGAGAAGCGGGGGGTGTCGATGACCTCCCGAAGGTTTGCTGATGTGCTTGATTCGGACCGGCCACTTGTAGTCCTCTTCGATGAGCGCGCCGTCCCCACCCGGCGCGGTGCCGACCACCTCGAAGCGGACCGCGGGAAGGATCGTTTCGTGCGCCATGCCGGTGATCCAGCGCCGACCGAATACCACGAGCGACCAACGCCGCAGTAGCAGTGAGCCCGCGGCTCGGCGGAGTATCCGCCTCACCACGCCGGCCTCACGCCCACCTCGGCTCCCGAAGGATCGAGAACCATGCAGTCGGAGTATCACGGGTATGGTCGGTGAGAGTCCCGTGACCACACCCACCGACGAAATAGTTACTGCGACGCATCCCCAAGGTGAGCGTACGGCTCTCCCGATGTCGGGGACCGCGGACGGCGCACGAGCGTCGGCTCGGGCGCGGCGGGCGTGAGCGGCGCGGCGGGCGTGAGCGGCGCGGCGGCCTGACATGGGGATCGTCAACGACGTCATGGACTGGGTGAAGGACTTCTCGTCGTCGCCGTGGTTCTACGCGATCATCTTCGTCATCGCCGTGCTGGACTCGATCTTCCCGATCGTGCCGAGCGAGACCCTCGTGATCGTCGGGGGCGTGGCGGCGGGGGCCGGGGACCTCTCGATCGTCGGCGTGATCGCCGCGGGACTCTCGGGGGCGTTCATCGGCGACAACCTGAGCTACACGATCGGCCGCGAGGCGAGCGACCGGGTGGTGCGCCGTCAGACCCGCACCGAGAAGGGTCGTGCGCGCTTCGAACGCATCGTGGCGCAGATCCACGAGCGCGGCGGGCTGCTGCTCGTGACCGCGCGATTCGTCCCGGGCGGCCGCACGCTGCTGACGCTCTCGTGCGGCATCACGCGCCAGCCGCGACGCTGGTTCGTCGGATGGGTGTTGATCGCCGCGGTCGTCTGGTCGCACTACGCGGCGCTGCTCGGCTTCCTCGGGGGCAAGTCGTTCGAAGACGACCACACGACCGCGTTCCTCGTCGCCTTCTCCGTGGCCTTCGGGGTGACGATCGTGATCGAAGTCGCTCGCTACGTGCTGAAGCGCGCCCGATACCGTCGGGGCTCGTGACGCTGCGGCTGGTCGTCGCCGCCGGCTGGCGGGCGCGCGTCGAGCGCACCGCCGCCGCGCTGCCGGGCATCGTGCCGGTGGTGAAGGGCAACGGCTACGGCCTCGGCCGTGCCACGCTCGTGCCGATCGCCGCGTCGCTCGCGCGCGAGGTGGCCGTGGGCTCGGCGTGGGAGGCGGCCGACGTGCCGCGCGACCGCGTGGCGCTCGTGCTCACGCCACCCGGGGACGCGCTGCCCGACGACCTGCGGCCCGACGCCGTGCTGCACGTGGGCGCGACCGCCCACGTGGAGGCCCTCGCGCGCCGCGGGGACCCGCATCCCGTCATCGTGAAGGTCGCCTCGTCGATGCTGCGCTACGGCGCCGACGCCGACGCACTCCCCGCGCTCCTCGACGCCGTGCGCCGCGCGGGCCTGCGCCAAGTGGGCTGGTCGATCCACCCGCCGCTCGCCGACACGCCCGAGCACGCCCGCGCCAACGCCGCCGAGGTGCGCGCACTGCTCGCCCGCCTGGAGCCCGGCCTGCCCGTGTACGCGAGCCACCTCGCCGCGGCCGATGCGGAGGCGCTGCGTGCCGCGGCGCCGCGCCACGACCTGCGGGTGCGTGCGGGCACCGAGCTGTGGCTCGGCGACAAGTCGGAGATGCACCTGGGCGCCGAAGTGCTGGACGTGCGGCCCGTGCGCCCGGGCGCGACCGCGGGCTACCGCCGCACGCCGGTGCCGGGCGCGGGACGGCTCGTGCTCGTCGGGGCGGGCTCGGCCCACGGCGTCGCACCGCTCGAGGACGGCCGCTCCCCCTTCCACCACGCCCGATCGCGCCTCGCGATGCTCGAGCCGCCGCACATGCACACCTCGATCGTGTGGGTGGCCGACGGTGCCGCGTGCCCCGAGACGGGCGACTGGGTGGACGTGCAGCAGCCGCTCACCCGCGTCGCACCCGACCTCGTCGTCTTCGGGTGAGGGCCGCGGCATTCGCCGCGGCGTGCACGCGACTCGGGCCCGCGCCCGCCGATCGCCTCAGGTGACGCGCGAGGCCGAGGGTGCCGCCGCACGATGACGGCCCGAGGCCACGAGGTCGCGCAGCCGGGCGAACCCGTCCCACACCTCGACGAAACTCGTCGCGAGCGGCGACATCGCGAGGCGGATCGAGTCGGGCTCGCGGAAATCGGGGATCACGCGGATCATCTCGCGCATCGCGACGGCGATGGTGCGCGCCTCGGAGTGTCGCAGCGTCACGTGGCCGCCACGGCGTGCGGGGTCGCGGGGCGTGGTGAGCACGAACCCCAGCGGCGCGAGCCACGCGTCGTGCAGCGCCACCATCAGCGCGGTGCCCGCCTCCGACTTGGCGCGGATCGCGGGCATGCCCGCCCGCTCGATCATCTCGAAGGCGGTGCCGACGCAGCGCATGCCCACGATGGACGGACTCGCGATCTGGAACCCGCGGATGCCCGCGGCGCGCGCGAAGCCCTGGCCCATCGCGAACTGGTCCGCCTGGGCGAACCAGCCCTGGATCGGCACGCGCATCGACTCCTGCGCGTCGCGCGCGACGTACAGCCACGCGGGCGAGCCCGGTCCCGAGTTGCCGTACTTGTAGGTGCATCCCACCGCCAGTTCCACGCCGTCGCGGTCGAAGGCGAGGTCCACCGCCCCGACGGCGTGGCTCGCGTCCCACAGCGTGAGCGCCCCGGCGCCGCGCGCCATCGCGGTGAGCGCGGGCACGTCGTGGAGCGCACCGGAGCGGTACTGCACCACCGAGAGCGTCACGAGCGCGACGTCGTCGTCCAGCCGCGCGGCCAACATCTCGGGCGTCACGTACTCCTCGCCCGACTCGTCGTCCACGAGCACGAGCTTCATGTCGAGGCGCTCGCAGAGGCCCTCGAGGATGTAGCGGTCCGTCGGGAAGTTGGCGGTGTCGCTCACCACCGTGCGCCGACCCGGGCGGGCGCGTACCGCGGCCGAGGCGAGTTGGTAGAAGTTGACGCTGGTGGTGTCCACGGCCAGCACCTGGCCCGGTCCGGCGCCGAGGGCGGCGCGGCCGATCAGGTCGCCGACCGACTGCGCCTCGTCGATCCAGCGGCCCCAGCCCGCGACGAGTTCGGCGCCCCATTCCTCCACGAGGTAGCGCGCGACGCGGTCCACGGTGGCGCGCGGGAGCCGCCCGAGCGAGTTGCCGTCCAGGTAGCACAGCGCGGGGTCCGACACGACGAACTCGTCCCGCCACGTCCGCAACGGATCGGCGGCGTCCAGCGCCTCGGCGTGCGCGCGGGTCGTGACGACGGCGCCGGCGCGGGACATAGTGTCACGCTATGTCGTCGCACGACGGGGCGCCCCACGCTCGGGCGCTCACCTACGCCTCGTACCTTCGGCTGGACGAACTGCTCTCGCTGCAGCGGCCGCGCTCGGAGGGACCCGAGCACGACGAGATGCTCTTCATCGTCATCCACCAGACGTACGAGCTGTGGTTCGCCTCGATCCTGCACGAGTTGGCCCGTGCGCAGCGCGTGCTCGCGGCGGCCGACGTGCACGCCTCGCTCGCCACGCTCGGGCGCGTGCGCACGATCCTCAAGGTGCTGGTCGCACAGGTGGACATCCTCGAGACGATGACGCCGCTGCAGTTCCTCACCTTCCGCGACCGGCTGGACGCCTCGAGCGGCTTCCAGTCGGCACAGTTCCGCGAGCTGGAGGCGGTGCTGGGCAGGCGCGACCCGGGCGTGACCGGGCACTTCGAGCAGGGCGGCGCGGCGCGTGCGCGCATCGAGGCGGCGATGGCGCGGCCCGCGCTGTGGGACTCGGTGCTCGGCCTGCTCTCCTCGCGCGGCCACCCGGTGCCCCCCGCGGTGCTGGGGCGCGACGTGCGCAGCGCGTACGAGCCCTCGGAGGCCGTGCAAGTCGCGGTCGAGCGCGCCTACCGCGAGGATCCCGAGGTGGCCCTGCTGCTGGAGCGACTCGTGGACGTGGACGAGGGACTCCAGGAGTGGCGCTACCGACACGTGAAGATGGTGGAGCGCACGATCGGCACGAAGCGCGGCACGGGCGGGTCCTCGGGTGCCGAGTACCTCGCGGGGACGCTGTTTCGGCCCGTGTTCCCCGACCTGTGGGCCGTGCGCGCGCGCTTTTGAGGCGCCGTGCCGACCGACTGGAATCCGCTGCTGCGCGCCGAGTGGGACAAGCCGTATTGGCGCTCGCTGCAGGAGTTCGTCGAGGCCGAGCGCGCACGCCACGTCGTGTACCCCGCGCGCGAGCGGGTCTTCGCCGCGCTGCACCTCACGAGCCACGCCGACACCCGCGTGTTGATCCTCGGCCAGGACCCGTACCACGGGCCGCGCCAGGCGCACGGCCTGTGCTTCTCCGTGCCGCCGGGCGTGGCGATCCCGCCGTCGCTCGCCAACGTCTATGACGAGATGCAGTCCGACCTCGGGATCCCGCCCGCGTCGCACGGCACGCTCGAGCACTGGGCGCGCCAGGGCGTGCTGCTGCTCAACGCCACGCTCACGGTGCGCGCCGGTGTGGCCGGCTCCCACCAGGGCAAGGGGTGGGAGACGTTCACCGACGAGGTGATCCGCGCCGTGGATGCGAAGGCCGAGCGCGTCGTGTTCGTGTTGTGGGGCGCGTACGCGCGCCGCAAGCGCGCGCTCGTGACGGGGGCGCGGCACGTGGTGATCGAGAGTGCGCATCCGTCCCCGCTCTCGGCGCGCAACGGCTTCTTCGGGTCGCGGCCCTTCTCGCGCATCGACGCCGCGCTCACCGACGCGGGGCTGGCGCCGATCGACTGGCGACTCCCCGAGCCGTAACCTCGTCGCGTGGGATCCGTGCGCCGTCACGTGCGCATCGCCCGTGACGCCGACACCGTGTGGGGCCTCGTCGGGGCGCTCGAGCGCCAGCACGAATGGTTCCCCACCGCATCCACCCGCATGGAGGGCACGACGCGCTGGGTCACGCTGGACAGCGGGCTGACCTTCGAGGAACGGATCGTCACGCACGACCACGCGCTGCGCCGCTACCAGTACCGCATCGTGGGCAACCCCGGGATCAGCGAGCACCTGTCGACGGTGGACGTGCTGGACGACGGCGACGGCGGCTGCACCGTCGTGTACTCGATCGACATGGTGCCCGACGTGCTCGCGATGGTGATCGGCGGGGCCGCGGGCGAGGGCCTCGCCACGCTCAAGCACCGCTTCGAGACCGAGGGAGCGGGGCGCTGATGGGACGCAAGATCCTGTTCGTCACCACCGACCAGCAGCGCTACGACGCGCTGGGGTGCAACGGCGGCACCGTCGCGCGCACGCCGGTGCTGGACGGCCTCGCGGCCGCGGGCGTGCGCTACACCCGTGCGCACCCGCAGAACGTGGTGTGCATGCCGTCGCGCAGCACGATGGTGACGGGCCAGCACGTCGCGACGCACGGCGTGTGGATGAACGGCGTGCCGCTACCCGCCGACGCACCGAGCATCGCCGACGACCTGCGGCGCGCCGGGTACCGCACGGCGCTCGTGGGCAAGGCGCACTTCGAGCCGTTCCTGGACCCGTTCCTGCGCTTCGCGGAGAACCGCATGGGCTCGCGCAACGAGCACGCCGAGTGGGGCACCGCGCCCGACGGCACCGCCGTGCCGCACCGCGGCTTCGAGCACATGGAGTCGGCGACGCACGGTGCCGTCGGGCCATTCCACTACGCGCAGTGGTTGCGCGCGCACCACCCCGAGGACGTGGGCCGGTTCTTCCAGGTGCTGGACCGCGCGCTCGAGGTGAGCGCACTGCCGGGCGGGGACACCGGCGCACCGCAGGTGAAGCGCAACGAGATCGCGCGCGAGCGGTACCACACCGACTGGGTGGCCGACCGCACGATCGCGTGGATGGACTCGCTCGGCGCACACGAGGACTGGTTCTGCTGGATGAGCTTCCCCGACCCGCACCACCCGTGGGACCCGCCCGCGGGCGAGCTCGGGCGCGTGGACTGGCGCACGCTGGACCTGCCCGCGGGGTACCCGGAGGACCGAGCGGAGCGGGAGCGGATCCTCGACGCCAAGCCGCGGCACTGGCGCGGCTGGTACGACGGGTCGTTCGTCTCCAACTACGAGGCCCCGGCGCAGTGGGTGCCCGCGACGCTCACCGCCGACCAGGTGCGCGAGGTCAACGCGATGGCCCACATCGAGAACGAACTGGTGGACGAGGCGATCGGGCGCGTGCTCGCGCACGCCGCGTCGCGGGGGTGGGCCGAAGACCTGGACGTCGTGTACACGACCGATCACGGCGAGATGCAGGGCGACTTCGGCCTGCTCTTCAAGGGCCCGTACCACGTGGATGCGCTGATGCGCCTCCCGCTCCTGTGGAGGCCCGCGCCGAGCGCGGGCGTGGCGTCCGCGGTGGTGGACGCACCCGTGGGGCTCGTGGCGCTCGCGGCGACCTTTGCCGAGATCGCCGGCCTCGCGCGGCCCGCCTACACGGAGTCGCCGCGGCTCCCGATCTCGGCCGACGACGCCCGCACGCTCGGCCACGAGCGCGTGCTCACCGAGTGGGACAGCGTGCTGTTCGGCAAGGTGGTGGGGTTGCGCACGATCCACCGCGACGGGTGGACCTGCACCGCGTACCTGCCCGGCACCGTGCACGACGGCACCGAGGGCGAGCTCTACGACACCGTGGAGGACCCGCTGCAACGCCACAACCGCTGGGACGACCCGTCGGTGCGGGCGCACCGCGACGCGCTGCTGGACGACCTGCGCGCGCACCTGCCCGCGGAGGCCGGGCCGCGCCGGCCCTGCGACGCGCCGGTCTGACCCGCGCCGCCGCGCGGCGGCGCGGCGCGGCAATCAGGCCGCGGGGACCTGCTGCGTGATGCAGTGGATGCCGCCGCCCCCGTACGCGAGGATCGCGCCCACGTCGAGGCCCACCACGTCGCGGCCCGGCACCCACTCGCCGATCAGCGCGAGCATGTCGGCGTCCGCGGGATGGCCGCAGGTGGGCACGATCACCGCCCCGTTGACGAAATAGAAGTTCAGGTACGGCACCGGCGCGCGCCGGCCGCCATGGGTCGAGAACGGCAGCACGGGCACCTCGCGCACCTCGAGGCCCGCGCGCCGCGCGACCTCGGCGTTGGCGCGCATGCGCCCGTGGTCGGGCTCGGCGGGGTCGTCGCAGCCCTGCATCGCGAGCACGCCCGGCGCGAGCGGGCTCGCGACGTTGTCCACGTGGCCGTCGGTGCCGTCGTCGAGCGCGAGGCCGTGCGGCAGCCACACGACGCGCGACTGGCCCAGTTCGGCGAGCAGGCGACGCTCGATCGCGGCGCGGTCGAGGTCGGGGTTGCGGTTGGGGTGCAGCAGGCACTGCTCGGTGGTGACGATCGTGCCCGCGCCGTCCACGTGCACCGAGCCGCCCTCCAGCACCATGTCGACGGTGCGCGCCTCGTGGCGCGCGTGATCGAGCCAGGCGCACGCCACGCGGGCGTCGTCGTCGTACGGATGGAACTTGCCGCCCCAGGCGTTGAACCGCCACGCGGTGCCCACCCGCCGGCCGTCCCCAACGACGTAGACGGGGCCCGTGTCGCGGAACCAGGAGTCGTCGATCGGGATGCCGATCACCTCGACGGCGTCGCCGCACGCGGCGCGGGCCCGCGCGACGGCCTCGGGCTCGGCGATCATCGTGACGGGCTCGTAGCCCGAGATGGTGCGGGCGAGCGCGGCGTGCGCGGCCTCGGCCTCGGCCCGGTGGCTACCCCACAGGTCGTCGCGGACGGGCCAGCAGATGACGGTGCGTTCGTGCGGCGCCCACTCGGGCGGCATCGACAGCGTCAACGCGCTCACGCCCCGAGCATCTGGCGCGCCCGCTCGAGATCCTCGGGCGAGTCAATGTTGACGTACGGCCGCGAGACGAGGATCGCCCGCGTCCGCGTACCGAAGATCGTGCCCCCCACGAGAATGCTCCCGGCCCTCACCGCGTAGCACATGCCGTTGCGAATGTGGGTGGGCACGAGTTGTTGGCGTGCCACGACCGTGGGGCCTGCTTCGGTGAAGAACACCGCGGCAGCATCCTCGCCGAGCCGGAACTGTTTGTCAGGGTGGTACGAGAGGGGGACCTGCGAGAGCGTCACCGCGGCGTCCCAGCCGTCGGCTTCGGTGGCCGTGACGGAACGCACGACATCCTCGGAGATGCGCATCGGTGAAGTCGGCTCGAGCAGCGCCACGGTGTCGAAGTCCATCCCCCGCGCCGCATAGGTGCCGAGGACGTCGCGCAGGACGTCGGTGGACGAGGCTCGGTCACCACTCGCCGCAGCTCCGCGCAGGAACGGTACGGCCGCACCCGCCGCCCTGCCCGCGGCTGCAACCTCGTCGTCGTCCGTCGACACCATCACCTCGTCGAACATGCGGGATGCGACCGCACACCGGACCGCCCGAGCCACGAGCGTCTCGCCAGCCACGACCTGGAGGTTCTTGCGAGGGATGCCCTTGCTCCCCCCACGCGCGGGCACGACCGCAAGCCGACGCACGACGGCCACGCGGACCCCTACGCCGGTTTCGTGCAGGTGACGGAGAATGCGGTCGGGAATGACGTCCATTGGCGCACGCGATTGGTGCGGTGGACGTCGTCCATGCGCATGAGCTCGGGCAGGTGCTCGTCGTGGAACCACCGTGCGAGACGTTCGCGCTGATCCTCGGGCACGTACTGCAGGGCCTGCAGCCAGCAGTAGACGATCGCCGAGAAGGGTCCACCCGTGCGAGAGACCCGGTTCACGACGAATCCTGCACGCTCGAGCACGTCGGCGAGCCCGTAGGGCGTGTACCTCAGATAATCGTCGGGTTCCTGGTGGAGCTCGCGCAGGAGCGGCTCGAAGACGTACACGCGGCCCCCGGGACGCACCACCCGATGTGCTTCGGCGAACATGCCGCGTTGTTCCCTCACATGGTGCACGAGATTTGGAATGACCAGGACGTCCGCGGATGCGTCACGGGCGTCGAGTCGTTCCGGGGCGCAGCGCCGCGCCTCGTGGGGTACGTCCAGGAATCGTTCGTCGGCCACCAAGCGTGCGTTGTACGCACCCCGCTCGTCCGCCGAGCGAGGCGAACAATCCAACGAGACGAATCGAGATGCGCGGAAGAACGCCGCGAAAGGATTGCGACGATAGAGCAGCGTGCGTTCGAGGGCGACGACCGTGTCGGACGGTCCACAGGAGCGTGCGAGTTCGAGCAGCTCGGCGAACAGGAGATCGAACTGGGGCAAGTTGCGTGCTGAGTCGAAGACCCGCTCACGCAACAGGTCGACATGGGCCCGTAGGTCGGCCGGCGTACCGTCGAGCGCCCGCCCGAGGTCGGACGCGGAGTCCACGGCGCTCATCGTGCCCGCGGGTTGCCGTCGAGGGTGAGGAGCGAGCCGTAGAGATCGGGGCGTCGGTCACGGAAGGTGCCCCACGCGCCGCGCAGCGCGCGGTTGCGCTCCGCGTCGATCTCGGCCACGAGCACCGCCTCGCCGTCGCG
>Ga0233424_10000765_pt1 | contig 36051 bp, 34 predicted proteins | sample Watercolumn_Towu_FD_181011 | JGI IMG/M metagenome (GOLD analysis project Ga0233424, IMG submission 181011) | Freshwater microbial communities from Lake Towuti, South Sulawesi, Indonesia - Watercolumn_Towuti2014_125_MG | ecosystem: Environmental > Aquatic > Freshwater > Lake | place: Indonesia... | reverse complement strand
CGAATACCCGACCCGCGTCGTCTTCGACGCCGTGACCCTCGGCATCGAGGAGGGCGACCGCATCGGCATCGTCGGCCGGAACGGCGACGGCAAGTCGAGCCTTCTCGGCATGCTCGCCGGCACGAAGGAGCCGGACTCCGGCCGGGTGACCGTCCGCGGCGGCACCCGCATCGGCGTGCTGGACCAGGCCGACACCCTCCCCGACGACATCACGATCGGCGCCGCCGTCGTCGGCGACATGGCCGAGCACGAATGGGCCGGAGACGCCCGCGTCCGCGACGTGATCGAGGGGCTGCTGACCGACCTTCCCTGGGACGCGCAGATCGGCTCCCTCTCCGGCGGTCAGCGCCGCCGCGTGTCGCTCGCGAAGCTGCTCACCGGAGACTGGGACGTCATCGCTCTCGACGAGCCGACGAACCACCTCGACGTCGAGGCGATCACCTGGCTCGCCGGTCACCTCAAGAAGCGCTGGCCCGCGAACGCCGGAGCCCTCCTCGTCGTGACCCACGACCGGTGGTTCCTCGACGAGATCTGTACCGAGACGTGGGAGGTGCACGATCGCATCGTCGAGCCCTTCGAGGGCGGCTATGCGGCGTACATCCTGCAGCGGGTCGAGCGCGACCGCATGGCGGCGGCGACCGAGGCGAAGCGGCAGAATCTCGCCCGCAAGGAGCTCGCCTGGCTGCGTCGCGGTGCCCCGGCCCGCACCAGCAAGCCCAAGTTCCGCATCGATGCGGCCAACGAGCTCATCGCCGACGTGCCCGAGATCCGTGACAAGGTCTCGCTGCAGTCGCTCGCCGTCTCGCGGCTGGGCAAGGACGTCGTCGACCTGCTCGATGTGGGGGTGACCTACCCTTCGACAGGCTCAGGGACCCAGACTTCGACAGGCTCAGGGACCCAGACTTCGACAGGCTCAGGGACCCAGACTTCGACAGGCTCAGGGACCCAGACTTCGACAGGCTCAGGGACCCAGGCGGGCTCAGGGACCCAGGCGGGATCAGGGACCGGCGGGAAGACCGTGCTCAAGGACGTCGAGTGGCGGATCGCCCCGGGCGAGCGCACGGGCATCCTCGGCGTGAACGGCGCCGGGAAGTCCACACTCCTGGGGCTCATCTCCGGCACGGTCGAGCCCACCGAGGGGCGGATCAAGCGGGGGAAGACCGTGCAGGTCCGTACGCTCACGCAGCGCCTCGACGAACTCCTGCCGCACTGGAACGACCCCGTGCGCGTGGTCATCTCGGGTCTGCGCACCTCGTACACGCTCGGCGCCGGGTCGAAGGCGCAGGACCTCACGCCAGGACAGCTCCTGGAGCGACTCGGGTTCTCCTCCGCCCAGCTCTCGACGCCGGTGAAGGATCTCTCCGGTGGCCAGCAGCGTCGGTTGCAGCTGCTGCTGGTGCTGCTCGACCAGCCGAACGTGCTCATCCTCGACGAGCCCACGAACGACATGGACACCGACATGCTCGCCGCGATCGAGGACCTCCTCGACTCTTGGTCGGGCACGCTCCTCGTCGTGAGCCACGACCGGTACTTCCTGGAGCGGGTGACGGATCAGCAGTACGCGATCCTTCCCGGTCCGGACGGCGCAGGGCGCCTGCGGCATCTCCCGGGCGGCGTCGACGAGTACCTGCGCCTGCGGCAGCGCGTCGAGAGCGCCCCGGCGACCTCGACGGCGGCGTCGGCCCCCGCAGCGAGCGGTCTCGACGGCGCGGCTCTCCGGGCGGCGCAGAAGGAAGCGGCCGCCCTCGAGCGTCGCATCCAGAAGCTCACGCAGCAGGTCGACGCGGCCAAGCACGCCCTCGCCGACCATGACCAGTCCGACTACGCGGGCCTCGGCGAGCGGATGAAGGCGATCACCGCGCAGGAGGCCGAGATCGAAGAGCTGGAGCTGCGCTGGTTCGAACTCACGGAGCAGATCGGCTGACGGAGGAATATCCTTCTCCCACGACTGTTGGGAGTAGCGATGGAAGGCCTCGAAGTAACCGTCCTGCTCGGACTCACGATCCTCGTCGGAACCCTGATCGCCCCGCGCGTGCGTCTCGCGCTGCCGCTCGTCCTCGTCATCCTCGGTCTGGCGCTGGGATTCATCCCGCCGCTGCGTGAGGTCCAGCTGCCGCCGGAGACCGTGCTGCTGCTGTTCCTGCCGGTGATGCTGTTCTGGGAGAGCCTCACGACATCGCTGCGGTCGATCCGCCGCGACTTCCGCTACATCGTGCCGATGAGCACCCTCCTCGTCGTCGCCTCTGCGTTCGCGGTGGCCGGCATCGGCGTGCTGTTCGGCATGCCCTGGGAGATCGCCCTCATCCTCGGGGCCGCGGTCGCGCCGCCCGACGCCACGGCCGTCGCCGCGCTCGGCCGGCTGCTGCCGCGTCGGATGTTCATGAAGCTCAAGGCCGAGAGCCTGACCAACGACGGCACCGCGCTCGTGCTCTACGCCATCGCCGTGTCCCTAGCGCTGGGCGGCCAGGTCACGCCGCTCTCGGTCACCTGGGACGTGCTGGTGTCGTACGTGGGTGGAATCGCCGCGGGGATCGCGGTCGCGGCCCTGGCCACGCTGCTGCTGCGCCGCATCTCGTCCACCATCGTCATCAACGTCACGCTGCTGCTCGTGCCGTTCTCCGCGTTCCTGCTCGCCGAGCTCGTCCACGCGTCCGGGGTGCTCGCCGTGGTCGTCGCCGGACTCATCGTCGCCTGGGTGTCGCCGCGCGTGACGACCGCGGCTTCGCGACGGCAGGCCGACGCCGCGTGGCCGTTCGGCGTCTTCCTCCTCAACGGGGCGCTGTTCGTCCTCATCGGCCTCGAGGTGCAGTTCGTCGCGCACGAGATCTCCGCCGCCGCCATCGGCCGTCTGGTGCTCGTGACGCTCGCCGTGTGGGTGACGCTGTTCGCCGTCCGGTACGTGTTCCAGCTCCTCAACGCCCTGTTCCAGCGGCGGCCGTCCGAACGACCGCCCCGCGGAGCCCGCTCCCGTGCCCGGCTCGTGTCCACGGTCGCCGGCATGCGCGGCGCGGTGTCGCTGGCGATCGCGCTGTCGGTGCCGACCGGTGTCCCAGAAGGGAGCATGGTGGGCGGGCGTGACGAGATCGTCTTCGTGACAGCCGGGGTGATCCTGCTCAGCCTCCTCGTGCAGGCGCCGCTGCTTCCCGCGCTCGTGCGGTGGGCGCGGTTCCCGGTCGACCATGCCGAGGACGAGGAGTACGAGCTCGCCGAGCGGGCGATCTCCGGAGCAGCCCTCGCCGCGCTCGACGACCTCGCCGCGGAGCACGGCATCGGCCAGGAGGTGCGCGACCGGGTGCGTGCTGAGGGGTACCAGGCGCTGGAGTTCGCGAACGCCCGAACACTCGCGCGCGAGCAGGCGCTCATCGATGCCGAGGCCGACGCGCTGGACGAGATGCTCGGCCAGCCCGATCCCTACGGCACCGGGGGAGAGGCGCGCCCGGCGGAGGAGGAAGCAGGCGACGTCGCGGTCTCGGCCGGGACCGCCCCCGACCCCGAGGCCACGGACGGCACGACGCTGCAGATGATCGCGACCTCCGCCGACGTCGACCTCGCCCAGCGCTCGCCGCTCGTGCGGCACGAGGAACACACCCGGCTCAAGCTCGCGCTGCTCGACCGCAAGCGCGAGGTCCTGCTCGGGCTCCGCGGCGCCGGCACCGTGGACGACATGGTGGTCCGCCGGATCTCCGCCCGTCTCGACCTGGAGCAGGTGCGTCTGCAGGGCATCGAAGAGTTCGACTGACCCGATCCCGCACGGCTGTGACGCCGTGTGACATACCGATTCCGCGACAGCGCGCCCTCCTGCCTAACGTTGTCGAGTCCCGCCAGGAAGGAACCCCTCATCATGTCCCGCCGCACCACCTCCGCCCTCGCCGCGCTCGCCGTGGTCCCGCTGTTCGTCGCCCTCGCCGGGTGCGCCACCTCGTCCGACGCGGGCTCCGGCGACGGCGGCTCCGAGAACGAGACCGTCAAGATCGGTGTCGTCGGGAAGGGCGACGCGCAGTGGGCGCCCTTCGTCGAGGCCGCCGCCGACGAGGGCATCACGGTCGAGCTCGTCGACTTCGGGTCCTACGAGCAGCCGAACCCGGCGCTGACCGAGGGGGAGATCGACCTCAACCAGTTCCAGCACATCGTGTACCTCGCGGAGTACAACAACGCCTCGGGCTCCGATCTCACGCCCATCGGCTCGACCGCCATCTACCCGCTCGGCTTGTACTCGACGAAGTACGACGACGTCGACGACATCAAGAAGGGCGACACGGTCGCGGTTCCCGACGACGCGTCGAACCAGGCACGGGCGCTCAACGTCCTGCAGCAGGCGGGTCTGCTCGAGCTCAAGAGCGGCGGCACGCCGTACTCCGACCTCGCCGACATCGACGCGGACAAGTCGAAGGTGAAGGTGACGGCCCTCGAGGGTGCGCTCATCCCGACCTCGCTCCCGGATGTCGCCGCCGCGATCATCAACAACGACTTCGTCGAGGACGCCGGACTGACGTTCGACGACGCGATCGCGCAGGACGACCCGGAGGACCCGAACGCCCTCCCGTACGTCAACATCTTCGCCGCGCGTGCGGAGGACGCGGACAACGAGACGTACCAGAAGCTCGTGGAGATCTTCCAGACGAACGAGGAAGTGCAGGCGGGGCTGCTCGAGTCCTCCGGCGACACCGCGGTGGCGCTGCGTACTCCGGTCGAGGACCTCGTGGCCTCGCTGGAGAAGGTTCAGAAGGACGCCGAAGAGAAGTAACCGGACGCCGGGGTGTGATCCGCCCCCTGTTCGATGAGGGAGAATCGGGTGGCGCTTCGTGCGCTGCCCGATTCTCCGTTTCCCGAGAACCAGACCGGAGCACCACATGCCGATCGTCACCCTGACGAACGTCTCCAAGACATACCCCTCCCGCAGCCAGGGCGATCGCGAGATCGTCGCCGTCGACGACGTCACCCTCTCCATCGACAAGGGCGACGTCTTCGGCATCATCGGATACTCCGGTGCGGGGAAGTCGACGCTCGTCCGTCTCATCAACGCGCTCGAGCCGGCCACCCGCGGCACCATCACGGTCGACGGCGTCGACATCACGGCGCTCAAGGAGAGCGAGCTGCGCGCCGTGCGCGGCGGCATCGGGATGATCTTCCAGCAGTTCAACCTGTTCTCGTCGCGCAGCGTCAAGGCCAACATCGCGTATCCGCTCAAGCTCGCCGGCTGGTCGAAGCCGGATATCGAAGAGCGCGTCGCCGAGCTGCTGTCGTTCGTGGGGCTCTCCGACAAGGCGAAGGCGTACCCCGAGCAGCTCTCCGGTGGACAGAAGCAGCGCGTCGGGATCGCCCGCGCGCTCGCCACCAAGCCCGCCATCCTCCTCGCTGACGAAGCGACGAGCGCGCTCGATCCGCAGACCACGCACGAGGTCCTCGACCTGCTCAAGCGCGTCAACGAGGAGCAGGGCGTCACGATCGTCGTCATCACCCACGAGATGGATGTGATCCAGACCATCGCCACCCGCGTCGCCGTCATGGAGAACGGACGGGTCATCGAGCAGGGCGACGTCTTCGATGTCTTCTCCGCCCCGCGGAATCCGGCGTCCCAGCGGTTCGTCGGCACGGTGGTGAAGGGGGTGCCCTCGCCGTCGGAACTCGCGGTGCTGCGGGACCGGCACACCGGACGCCTGGTGACCCTGTCGTTCCGCGACGGCGACTCGTCGCAGGCTCAGGTGTTCCTCGACCTCGCTTCGGCGGGTCTCGACTTCGAGCTCGTCTACGGCGGGATCAACGACATCCGGGGTCGTGCGTTCGGCCACCTCACGCTCGCCATCCGGGGTGACCGCGCGGCGATCGACACGGCACTGGCGCGTATCGCGGAGCGGGTCGAAGTCACCGTCATCGCCGGAGAGGAGGGACGCTGATGGACCGTCTGAACGAACTGTGGCCGGAGTTCTGGCAGGCCGCGCTCGAGACCCTGTACATGACGTCGTTCGCGCTCGTGCTCGGCGGGATCCTCGGCCTTGCCGTGGGCGTCCTGCTGTACGTGACGCGCCCCGGCGGACTGATGCCGAACCGCGTCGTCTCCGGGCTCATCAACTTCGTGGTGAACTTCTTCCGACCGATCCCGTTCGTCATCTTCATGGCGGTGGCGCAGCCGTTCGCGCGGCTGGTCGTCGGCAGCGGCATCGGCACCACCGCCGGAGCGTTCATCATCGGTCTCGCGGCGGCGTTCGCGATCGGCCGTATCGTCGAGCAGCATCTCGTCTCCGTATCGCCGGGCGTGATCGAGGCGGCGCGGGCGATGGGGGCCGGGCCGTGGCGGATCCTCTTCACCGTCGCGATCCCCGAGTCGCTCGGCCCGCTCATCCTCGGTTACACCTTCATCGTCGTCGCGCTCATCGACATGACCGCGATGGCCGGACTCATCGGCGGCGGCGGGCTCGGGGCCTTCGCGCAGATCTACGGCTTCCGGCAGTTCGAGCCGCTCGTGATGTGGGCGGCGATCATCCTCATCGTGGTGTTCGTGCACCTCGTGCAGCTTCTCGGCACCCGGCTCGCGCGGAAGGTCATGCGCCGCTGAGGTCGATCAGCGTGCCGGGGCCTCCTGCAGGCTCCGGCGCGTGGTGAACGTGCGCTCCTGCCCGCTCAGCGGATCGGTGAACCGGAGCTCGCGTGCGAGGAGCTGGAGCGGGCGGGTGAAGTCGTCCGGACGCTCCGGCTGCAGCACGGGGTAGAAGCCGTCGTGGAGGATACCGAGCTCGAGGGCGGCGAGGTGCACACGGAGCTGGTGCATCTTCCCGCTGTGCGGACGGAGAAGCGTGTGCACGACGCGATCGTCGGCGGCGATGACCTCGATGAGCGTCTCGGAGTTCGGCTCGCCGTCCTCATCCACCTGCACGCACACCTGACCGCGGAGCTTCTCGATCCGGTTGCGGTAGACGAGGGGGAACCGCGACGGATCCCAGTCCGCCGGGCGTGCCGAGACCGCCTCGTACACCTTCTCCACACGGCGGTCCTCGAACAGCAGCTGGTAGGCGCCGCGGGTGGCTGGACGGGCGGAGAACATCAGCAGCCCCGCCGTGGCCCGGTCGAGGCGGTGGATGGGCGTGAGATCCGGGTTGCCGAGGCGATTGCGCAGCCGGACGAGGGCGGAGTTCTGCAGGTACTTGCCGCCCGGCGTGGTGGGGAGGAAGTGCGGCTTGTCCACCACCACCAGATTCTCGTCCTGGTGCAGGATCTCCTCGGTGAACGGGATCTGCTTCTCGACCGGAGGCTCCCGGTAGTACCAGACGAACTCCTCGGCGCCGAGAGGCGTGTCCCGGGAGAGCGGCCGGCCGTCGCGCGCGACGATCTCCCCGCGGTCGAAGCGCACGAGCAGCCGCTCCGGATCGAGGTGGAAGAATCGCTCGACCATGTAGGCGGCGACGGTGGGCCACGCACCCGTCATCGGCACGTGCAGCCGGGTCGCGCCGACCCCGTCGCGCACGGGAAGCGGGGAGGGCATGCCCATGTCTCGGCCTTCGGAGCAGGGGTCGCGGGGCTGCGACCGGGTGCTCCCAGCCTAGGCGACCGGCCAGGCCTGCCCGGGGCCCCGCGCCCCGGAACCGGTCGGGGTGTCAGCGGGTTTCGGCAGCTAGCCAGTCGTCGAAGGTCGTCGCCGCCGTTCGGGCGTGGCCCCCGGGAAGCAGCACCTCGCCCGCGAACTCGACGCCGAGCGCGGCACCCTTCCACGCGGCGCGCAGCGGAAGGTCGCGGCCCCACGCCGCGAGAGTGCGGCGCGCCATGTCGACGGCGTCCTCCGTGCGGGGTCCGGCGATGTCGAAGGAACCACCGAGCGCCGGCGACTCCGCCGCGTCGACGAGGGCGGCGGCCACGTCCGCGGGCGCGATGGGCTGCAGGAGCAGCGGGGGCACGACGCCCTCACCGTCCTCGATGCTCCACTCGGCGATCATCGCGGGGAAGTCGTGGAACTGCGTCGCCCGCACGATGGTGAACGGGACGGGGCCACGAGTGACCTCTCGCTCCTGGGCGCGTTTGCCTGCGTAGTGGGGGTTGCCGCGCACGCGATCGAGCGCCGCGATCGAGAGGGCCACGTGGTGGCCGACCCCGGCTTCGCCCTCGGCGGTGAGCAGCGTGCGGCTGAGCGTGGTGAACACCCGCTCGGCCTCGGCGACGTCGGATACCGGGGGATTCGTCGCATCGACGACCGCATCCACCCCGCGCAGCAGGGCGGGGAGGCCTTCGCCCGTGGTCAGATCGACGCCCTCGCTGCGGCTGAGCGACAGCGGATCGTGCCCCCGACGCCGGGCCTCCTCGACGACCAGCCGCCCGATCCGTCCCGTGCCTCCTGCGACCGCTATGCGCATGCCCGCTCCTTGAATCATGGATATTGTGTGTCCACAATAGGGCGGTCCCGGTACGATGGGCAAGTGAAACTCCCCGAGACCTCCGAATGGGTGCTGCACACCGTCGCGGTGATCGCCCAGCTCCCCGGCGGGTCGACGGTGTCGGGTGCGCAGCTCGCCGAGCACTTCGGCGTGCCGGGGCCGTACCTCTCGAAGCAGCTCGCGAAGCTCGTCCGCGCCGGCATCCTCACCGGAAGCACGGGGCCCCGCGGCGGCTTCCGCCTGGCCAGGGAGCCCGAGAACATCAGCGTCCTCGATCTCGTCACCGCGGTCGACGGCGCCGCCGACCCCTACGTCTGCCGTGAGCTCCGTCAGCAGGGGAGAGGAGCCGCCCGTCCGGAGGACTGCACCGCGCCGTGCGCACTCGCCGTCGTGATGCGCCGTGCCCACGAGGCCTGGCGAGGGACTCTGGAGGCGGTGTCGATCGCCGAGGTCGTCGCCACGCTCCCGGACACCGTCCCGGCCAAGAACCGGCGCCTCCTCCTCGGACCCTGACCTGCCTGAACAGGACGGACCGTACCGAAGAGGACCGAGCCCGGGTCAGGTGTCGAAGCTGAGACTCAGCTTCCGCAGCAGGGCGGCCAGCCGGTCGCGGTCGGCGCGCGAGAGGGCGCGCAGGAGGTCGGCCTCGGCGTCGACGAGCCGGGTGATCGCGGCGTCCACGCGGACCCGGCCGTCGTCGGTCAGGGTCACGAGCACGCTGCGGCCGTCCGCGGGGTCGGCTTCACGGCGCACGAAGCGACGGCCGACCAGACGGTCGATGCGGTTGGTCATGGTGCCGCTCGACACGAGGGTCTGCTGCAGGAGCTGCTTGGGCGAGAGCTGGAACGGCGACCCCGCCCGGCGCAGCGCCGACAGCACGTCCCACTCCCAGGGCTCGAGGTCGCTCCTGCGGAACACCTCGCGGCGCGCGCGGTCGAGGTGCCGGGAGAGGCGGTCCATGCGGGACAGCACCTCGAGCGGGGAGAAGTCGAGGTCGGGCCGCTGCGTGTTCCACGCGCCGACGATCCGATCGACCTCATCCGCCTCGCTCATCCGTTCATTATCGCTCCCGGCGGCATCGCGACCGCGGAGGACGCGGGGAGCAGCATCGTGAGGAACGCGCTGTGCGGGTCGGGGAGGTAGGAGCCGAACGGCGGACCCTCCCGGAAGCCGGCGGCGGCGTACATCGCCCGGGCCGGATCGAAGAAGGGGTCCCGGCCGGTTTCGAGCGACACGCGACCGATGCCGCGCGCGCCGGCGTCGTCGAGCAGATGACCGAGCATCGTCCGCCCGAACCCGCGTCCGCGGAAGGCGGGATCGGTGCGCATCGACTTCAGCTCCTCATGTCCGTCCTCGACGACCGCGAGGGCGCCCGTCGCGGCGATCCGTCCGTCGACCCGTCCCGTGAAAAACCGGACGCGTGGAGTCAGCAGCCGGTCGAGCGGAAGCGCATGCTGGCTCTCGGGCGGAGCAGTGCCGTCCATCTCCGCGTGGTGTGCGGCGATGAAGGCCGCGATCTCGGGGGTGGCGACGGTGACACGGTCGATCACGAGGCTCATCGTCCCAGCATCGCAGAGCCGTGTTTCGAGCGGATGACGAGCCCACTCGGCGTGCGCCTCACGCACAGGAAGACGGGCGAGGACGTGGCAGACTTATCGGGCGGTGCCCCGGGGGCAGCGCGGTCCGCCGTGGTGTAATGGCAGCACGACAGCCTTTGGAGCTGTGAGGTCTAGGTTCGAGTCCTGGCGGCGGAGCATGACTGAGAACAACCTCGCCGTCGTCGTCCTCGCCGCGGGCCAAGGCACGCGCATGAAGTCGCGCCTGCCGAAGGTGCTGCACCGGATCAGCGGGCGGCCTCTGGTCGGACACGTGCTGACGACGGCGACTCGGCTGCACCCGTCGCACATCGAGGTCGTCGTGCGGCACGAGCGCGATCAGGTCGTCTCCGCGCTGCGTGAGGACTACCCGGACGCCGTCTTCATCGACCAGGACGAGGTTCCGGGCACGGGCCGCGCCGTCCAGGTCGCCGTCGACGCGCTCCCCGCAGACTTCGACGGCGACGTGCTCGTGCTCTCCGGCGACTGCCCGCTGGCCGATGCCGAGACGCTCTCGACGTTCCTCGCCGAGCACCGCGCCTCCGGAGCGCCGGCGACCCTCATGACCGCCCTCGTCGACGACCCCACCGGCTACGGGCGGGTCATCCGCGATGCCGACGGCACCGTGGACCGCATCGTCGAGCAGAAGGACGCGACGGCGGAGGAGGCGGCGGTCAGCGAGATCAACGCCGGCATGTACGTCTTCCGTGCTGCCACACTGCGCACCTACCTGCCCCGGATCGGCGTGGACAACGCCCAGGGGGAGATGTACCTGACCGACGTGCCCGGCCTCGTGCGCCGGGACGGCGACCGGGTCGCGGCGTCGATCGTGTCGGACGTCGAGGTCACGTTCGGGGTCAACGACCGCGCCCAGCTCGCCGAGGTCGGCCGTCGTCTGAATGCCCGCATCGTCCGTCGCTGGCAGCTCGAGGGCGTCACCATCGTCGACCCGGCCACGACGTGGATCGACGACGACGCCACGCTCGCCCCCGACGTCACGATCCTGCCGAACACGCAGATCCTGCGCGCGACGACGATCGCCGCGGGCGCGACGATCGGACCGGACACGACTCTCGTCGACTGCGAAGTGGGAGAGGATGCGGTCGTCCGTCGCACCGACGCCACTCTGGCCGTGATCGGCGCCGAGGCGACCGTGGGCCCGTTCTCCTACCTCCGCGCCGGCACCGTGCTCGGCCCGAAGGGCAAGATCGGCGCCTACGTCGAGACGAAGAACGCCGAGATCGGCGAGGGGAGCAAGGTGCCGCACCTGTCGTACGTGGGCGATGCGACGATCGGCCGTGGCGTCAACCTCGGCGCGAGCACCATCACGGCGAACTACGACGACGTCAACAAGCACCGCACGGAGATCGGCGACGAGGTGCACACCGGCTCGCACACGGTGCTGGTCGCGCCCGTTAGGCTTGGTCCTGGTGCGAAGACCGGCGCCGGCGCCGTCGTCCGCAAGGACGTCCCGGCCGGTGCCCTGGCCATGAGCGTGGCCCCCCAGCGCAACATCGAGGGGTGGGTCGAGAAGAACAGAGCAGGGACGGGCGCGGCGGATGCCGCGGCCCGGGAGAATTCGGCGGAATAGGCGGAGCATGGCCCGGAAGAAGAAGACGGTCGACCTGGATCGCGACAACGGCGTGGCCCCCGGCCTCGTCGCCAAGACGAAGAAGCGTCTGGTCATCGCTGGTGGTCGATCGCATCCCGAGCTGACGGCGGCCGTCGCCGCTTCGCTCGGCACCGAGATCGCTCCGGTCGAGCACCGTACCTTCGCCTCCGGCGAGATCTACGCGCGCTTCGAGGTCTCGATCCGCGGCTGCGACCTCTTCCTCGTGCAGACCTTCGGGGAGCCGGTCAACGAGTGGCTCATGGAGACGCTCATCATGATCGACGCCGCCAAGCGCGCCTCGGCCAAGCGCATCACCGTCGTCGCGCCGTACTATCCGTATTCGCGTCAGGACAAGAAGGGCCGTGGCCGTGAGCCCATCAGCGCCCGCCTCGTCGCCGATCTGCTGAAGACGGCAGGCGCCGACCGCGTGATGAGCGTCGACCTGCACGCCGCCCAGATCCAGGGCTTCTTCGACGGCCCCGTCGACCACCTGTTCGCCAAGCCGGTGCTCCTGGACCACTTCGAGCGCACGCTCACGCCGGAGGACCGCGAGATCCTCACGGTCGTCTCCCCGGATATGGGGCGCGTTCGCGTCGCCGACACCTGGTCGGACAGCCTCGGCGCGCCGCTCGCGATCATCCACAAGCGCCGCGACCCGAAGGTCGCCAACCAGGTCTCCGTGCACGAGATCGTCGGCACCGTGGAGGGACGCACCTGTCTCCTCGTCGACGACATGATCGACACCGGCGGCACGATCGTCAAGGCGGCGCAGGCGCTCAAGGCGAACGGCGCGCACCGCGTGATCGTCGCGGCGACCCACGCGATCTTCAGCGACCCGGCCTCCGAGCGGCTGCAGGATGCGGCGATCGACGAGGTCGTCGTCACGGACACCATCCCGCTCTCCGCGTCGCGTCGTTGGGAGAACCTCACGGTGCTGCCGATCGCGCCGCTGCTCGCGCGGGCGATCCATGAGGTCTTCGAAGACGGCTCCGTCACGAGCATGTTCGGCGGAGACGCGTAACTCATCGGGACGGCACAGCCCGTGCATAGCCGGGCTGCTTACGGTCGAGTCATCGACGGAAGAGTCGACCGACGACGACCACGGAGGACCCCATGATCCGCACGACCGTTCCGACCTCTGTCCGCACCGGCACTGCCCTCCTCGGGGTCGCAGGGCTGTTCGTCCTCGCGGGATGCTCGTCGACCGGCGACGCCGCAGACACCTCGACCGGCACCGACGAGACCGCGGGGTCGAGCTCCTCGTCCTCGTCGAGCGGGGGTGACGCCTCCGGCACCTACACCGACGGCACGTACACCGCCGACGGCTCGTACCAGACCCCGGAGACGGTGGAGGAGATCACCGTCACGCTCACCCTCGCCGACGGCGTCGTGACGGAGGTCGAGGTGACCGGCGACCCGAAGGCTCCGGAGACCGAGCGGTACCAGGGCGAGTTCATCGACGGGATCGCCGACGAGGTCGTGGGGAAGCCGATCGACGAGCTGAACGTCAGCCGCGTCGCCGGGTCCTCGCTCACGAGCGGCGGCTTCAACGACGCCGTGGCCTCCATCAAGGAGCAGGCCGCCGCCTAGGCGCGAGGCGTCCTCATGGGGGAGTGGCGATTCGAGGCGATCGGCACCGGGTGGGAGATCGAGACCGGTGCCCCGCTCACGGATGACGTCCGCGCGGCCGTGACCGCCGAGATCGAGCGCTTCGATCGCCTCTGGTCCCGCTTCCGCGACGACTCCGACGTGGTGCGTCTCGGCCGGTCGGGCGGCTCGCTGACCGCTCCGGACGCGGGGCCGATGCTCGATGCCTATCGCGAGCTCGATGCCGCGACGGCCGGTGCGGTGAACCCCCTGGTCGCCGACAGCCTGGAGGCCCTGGGCTATGACGCCGCCTACTCGCTGCGGGCGGGGCAGCCCCGCCCCGCTCCCGCCTCCTGGACGTCCCGGCTGACCTGGGCGGCGGACACGGCCGAGGCGCACGAGCCCGCCCTCCTCGACGTGGGCGCCCTCGGCAAGGGGCGTCTCGTCGATCGCGTGATGGCGGTGCTGGCCGACGTTCCCGGGGACGTGGTCGTGGATGCCGGCGGAGACATCCGGGTGCGCGGCGCCGGCGTGCGCGTCGCTCTCGAGCACCCGTTCGATGCGCGGAAGGCGATCGGCGTGGTCGAGATCACAGACGGCGCGCTGTGCGCCTCGGCCGTCAATCGACGGGCCTGGGGCGAGGGCCTCCACCACGTGCTCGATGCGCGGACGGGACGGCCCGTCCGCACCTGGGCCGCGACGTGGGCTCTCGCCCCGGAGGCGATGACGGCGGATGCCGTGGCCACCGCGCTGTTCTTCGACGGCGGCCCGGAGCTGGCCGCCCGCTGGGGCGTCGAGTGGGTGCGCATGACCACCGACGGCCGTGCGCAGCGCTCGCCCGGTTGCCACGCCGAGCTCTTCACCGCGGCACCCGCCGCTGCTGCCGGAACCCGGGGAGACAGGAACCCATGACCACCGCCTTCGCCGCCGCCCGCCAGCGCGTCCTCGCCGTCCTCGGCGCGCTGTCGATGTACCGCCTCGTGCTGTTCGCGCTGACGGCACTGGCCATCATCGCCCTCGTGCTGTCCCTGTTCGGGGTGATCGTGTCTCCGACGCCGGGGGAGCTGGTGGCGTCCTTCCTCGTGCTCGCGGTCGTGATCTCGGCCGTGGACGCGGTCGCGCAGCGCCTGCTCCGCCTGCCCTGGCGCGTGGAGTCCTCCCTCGTCACTGCCCTCATCCTGCTGTTCGTGCTGCGTCCCGGCATCGAGCCGTCGGCGCTGCTCGGTCTCGGGATCGCCGGTGCGGTGGCCAGCGCGTCCAAGTACCTCATCGCCTGGCGAGGACGCCACATCTTCAACCCGGCGGCGTTCGGTGCGGCGGTCGTATCGATCCTGGGGGTGTTCGACGCCTTCAGCTGGCTCGGCACCTCGTCGTCGTGGTGGGTCGGCACGCCGGTTCTCGTGATCCCCGTCGTCCTCCTCGGGCTGGCCGTGCTGTGGCGTACGGAGAAGGTCGGGGTCGTCCTGCTCTTCCTCGTCGTCGCCGTCGCCACCTCGATCGTGCGGCAGGCGGTGCAGGCCGTGCAGTTCGACGTCTCCTTCGACGTCGTGACGGCGCTGTCGTTCGCGGTGCTCCAGTCGCCGTTCCTCTTCCTCGGCGCGTTCATGCTGTCGGAGCCCTTGACGCTCCCGCCGCGTCGTCGGCAGCAGCTCGTCGTCGCCGTCGTGGTGGGCGTGCTCGCGGGGTGGCCGATCTCCGTGGCCGGTCTGTTCACGCTCGGACAGGAGCGCGCTCTGCTCATCGGGAACCTCGTGGCCTTCGCGTTCGCGCTCCGCGGGTCCGTGCGTCTCGTCCTGGAGAGCCGCGCCTCCGTGACGCCGACTGCCCAGGAGCTCACCTTCCGGGCGAAGGGCCGCGTGCGGTTCCTCCCCGGGCAGTATCTCGAGCTCGACGTGCCGCACCGACGGCCGGACGCGCGGGGGACCCGCCGCGAGTTCAGCATCGTGTCCGCTCCGGCCGACCTGCCGATCCTCCGCATCGCGTACAAGAACGGCGACCAGCAGCACCCGTCGAGCTACAAGCGGGCTCTCGCGGCAGCCGAGCCCGGTGCGACGTTCGCGGTGACCGGAACCTGGGGCGACTTCATCCTCCCGCGCGGTGAGCAGCCGGTGCTTATGGTCGCGGCCGGCATCGGCGTGACCCCGTTCGTGTCGCAGCTCCGGCAGCTCCAGGCGACGGGGGAGCGGCGCGACATCGTCCTCGTCTACGTGGCGTCCTCGGCGGAGGAGCTCGCCTTCCGCGACGAGCTCGCCGCGACGGGTGTGCGCACGGTCGTGTTCACCCGCGACGAGCCGGACGACCTCCCCGCGCACTGGACCTGGGCGCAGGGGGCCCGTCTGGACACGGAGACCCTGGAGCACGCGGTGGGGGACCTCTCGGCGCGGCACGCCTTCATCTCCGGGCCGCCGCGGCTCATCGCCGACCTCGCGCCCGCGCTGCAGAAGGCCCGTTCGCTCACCACCGACGCCTTCGCCGGCTACTGACCTGACCCTCTTCCTCCCTTTCGGGGCCCCGGGTCAGGCGTCGGGCGGAGTCTCGCCGGGAGGAGTCATCGGGATCCGGACCGTGAAGGTCGTGTCGCCGGGCTCGCTGTCGACCGCGATGCGGCCGTGGTGGCCCTCCACGATGGCCTTGACGATCGCGAGACCGAGTCCGGTCCCTCCGGTCTGCCGGGCGCGGGAGCTGTCTCCGCGGGCGAACCGGGCGAAGAGCTCGTCGCGGAGGGCGGGATCGATCCCCGGGCCGTCGTCGTGCACGCGGAGCACGGCCTCGTCGCCCTCCCGGGCCACGCTCAGCGTCACCGTGGTCCCCGCGGGGGTGTGGGTCCTGGCATTGGCCAGCAGGTTCGCGACGACCTGATGCAGCCGCCCTGCATCACCGACGACGGTGACCGGCTCATCCGGCACCTCGATGTTCCAGTGATGATCGACCGCCGTCGGCCGCGCATCCGAGAGGCCCTCGAGGGCGAGCTGGGCGAGGTCGACCGTGCCGTACACGAGTTCGCGTCCCTCGTCGAGACGGGCGAGGAGCAGGAGGTCCTCCACGAGCCGTGTCATGCGCAGCGACTGCGCCTGGATGCGCTCCAAGGAGGAGGTCGTGCCCTCGATGACCGCGTCTTCCTTCGTCGCCTCCGGTGCCTGACGCAGCGCTCGCAACGAGAGCTCCGAGTAGCCGCGGATCGAGGCCAGCGGCGTGCGCAGCTCATGGCTCGCGTCGGCGACGAACCGGCGCATCTGCTCCTCGTTCTTCTGGCGCGCCGCGAGGGACGTGTCCACGTGGTCGAGGAGCTTGTTGAGCGCGGCGCCGACGAGCCCGGTCTCCGTCCGCGGATCGGCCTCGCTCGCCGGTACGCGCTCGGTGATGCTGACCTCGCCGCGGTCGAGCTGCTGATTGGCGACTCTCGTCGCGGTCGCTGCGACCGCCCGCAGCGGCCGAAGCCCGACCCGGATCGTGACCGCCGTCGTCAGGGCGAGGAGGATCAGGCCGCCCGCCGTCGCGAGCAGGATCACGGTGAGGAGCTGCGTGAGCTGATTCTGGACGTCGTCGCGGGGGAGCCCCGTGACGACGACGACGCCGTTGCTCGCGGTGGTCGCGACGACCCGATACGAGCCGAGGCCGTCGAACGAGACCGTGGCAGGGGTGCCGAGCGCGACCGTGCCGTACAACCTCTGCAACTGCTCGGGAGTGAGCGACTGCGGCGTGCTGTTCAACGCCCCACGGCTCTCCTGGAACGTGACGCCGCTCGGTCCGGCCACGGGGCTCCCGAGCGAGAGCAGCAGCCCGGGGACGCGGGTGTTGAGGAGGGGGAGGATGTTGTCGACGGTCGCCTCGGAGGGCGCGACCCGCTCCACGATCCCGTCCCGGATCGTCGCAGCGTAGGTCTTCACCTTGTTGTCGAGCTGGTCCTCGAGCGTGCTGCCCAGGGTGGCGCTGGTGATGACGGCGACGATGACGAGGATCAGCGACACGAACCCGATCACCGCGGTCATCAGCCGCGTCTGCAGGCTCATGGGCCGCCGCGTCACCGTCGCTCCGCTCACTGCGGGGCCTTGATCATGTAGCCGACGCCGCGCACGGTGTGCAGGAGGGGCGTGCGGCCGGCGTCGATCTTCTTCCGGAGGTACGAGATGTAGAGCTCCACGACCGACGACTTGCCACCGAAGTCGTAGCTCCAGACGCGGTCCAGGATCTGCGCCTTGGACAGCACCCGGCGCTCGTTGCGCATGAGGTAGCGCAGCAACTCGAACTCGGTCGCGGTCAGCTCGATCTCCACGCCGTCCCGGACGACCTCGTGGCTGTCCTCGTTGAGCGTGAGATCGGCGACGCGGAGGATCGACTGCCCGTCGTCGGCGCTGGCGTGTCCGGTGCGCCGGATGATCGCGCGGAGCCGGGCGATCACCTCTTCCAGGCTGAACGGCTTGGTCACGTAATCGTCGCCCCCGGCGGTGAGCCCGGCGACGCGGTCGCCCACGGCATCCTTCGCCGTGAGGAAGAGGACCGGGACGAGGTTGCCTGCTTCGCGGAGGCGCTTCAGCACGGCCATCCCGTCGAGGTCGGGCATCATGATGTCGAGCACGAGGGCGTCCGGTTCGAACTCCTTCGCGACCTGGATCGCCTCGAGGCCGGAGGAGGCGGTGCGCACCTCCCAGCCCTCCATGCGCAGGGCCATGGCGAGCAGATCGGTGAGCATCTGCTCGTCGTCCACGGCGAGGATGCGCAGAGGGGAGCCGTCGGGGCGGCGCAGTTCGGGCAGGTCGCTGGTCATGCCTCTATTCTGCGGAATTTCCTATGTGATTTCTATGGAGCGGGCTATGGGTTCTCTGGGAGATGTCCGCCTCATAGAACCCTCATCATCCGTCCCTCGAATCCGCATAACGGTTGTCCCTAGCGTCGGTTCCGCGCCGCGATCGTCGCGGCGGGAGGAGAGACATGTACGGACGATATCTGCGGCGCGAACTCGCGGGCCGCAAGAAGCAGACGGCGATCGTGGCCATCGGGCTCGCGATCGCGATCGGACTCGTGATCGTGGTGAACGCCCTGACGACCGGTGTGCGCGACGCCCAGGCGCAGTCGTTGGCAGCGGTCTACGGAGTGGGGACGGATCTGACCGTCACGGGTGCCGCCGCGGAACCGGGCGACGGGACAGGACCGCGGTTCGAGTTCGACGAGGACGCGGGGGAGAGCGACGGCGAGACCACGACCCTGGAGCAGTCGACCCTGCGCACGGACTTCGGCCGGACGACGCTCGACGCCGCGGTGCTGGACACGGTGGCCGGTACCGATGGCGTCGCCGCCGCGACCGGTGCGCTGAGCCTGACGAACTCGACCTTCTCCGGTGAGCTGCCGAGTGGCGGCTTCGGCGGGCAGGACGGTGCGGAGGGCGGCGAGGCGCCTGCGGAGGGCCAGGCGCCTCCGCAGGGTGGCGGCGGGGGCGGAGGCGGTGCGTTCGGCATCGACTCGTTCACCGTCCTCGGCATCGACCCGTCCGCGTCGGAGGTCGGCCCGCTGGCCTCCGCCGAGATCGGCGAGGGGCGTGGGCTGGACGCCGACGACAGCGGAGCCCTCGTCGCGCTGGTGGACAGCACGTACGCGGCGACGGAGGACATCGCCGTCGGCGACACCCTGGACGTCGCGGGCTCCGACGTCGAGGTCGTCGGCCTCCTCACGTCGGCGTCCGATGCCGCAGACACCGCGGCGGACGTCTACCTCCCGCTCGACACCGCACAGGAGCTGGCCGGCGTCGAGGACGAGATCTCCACGGTGTACGTGCAGGCGGATTCGGCGTCGTCCATCGACGAGGTGCAGACGGCCCTGGCGGAGGAGCTTCCCGACGCCACCGTCTCCTCGCAGTCCGAGCTCGCTGCGACCGTGTCCGGCTCGCTATCGAACGCGACGGCGCTCGTCACGAATCTCGGCACCTGGCTGTCGATCATCGTCCTCGCCGTCGCCGTGCTGCTCTCGGTGCTCCTCACCCTCTCCGGCGTCGGCCGCCGCACCCGCGAGTTCGGCACCCTGAAGGCGATGGGGTGGTCGAACGGCCGCGTCGTGCGCCAGGTCGCCGGGGAGTCGATGGTGCAGGGACTCCTCGGAGGCGCAGCTGGTCTCGTGCTCGGCCTCGCCGGGATCCTGATCATCACCGTCATGCAGCCGACCGTGGCCGCCGGATCCACGGCCGTCGGCGGAGGCCCGGACGGAGGAGGAGGCTTCGGCGGCCCCGGCGGCATGGCCCCGGGCGCGGAGACCGCCGACATCGTGCTGCAGGCACCGCTGACCCCCTGGGTGCTCGTCGCCGCCGTGGGTCTCGCGGTGCTGGGCGGACTCGTCGCCGGCGCCTTCGGAGGCTGGCGGGCGGCGCGACTGAGCCCGGCCGAGGCCCTGCGGTCCGTCGCATGAGCGACGTCGCGAACCACACAGGAGAGAAGGAGACCGAGATGACCACGATGACGGATTCCGAGGCCCGCGTTCCGGCCTCGTCGGCGGCGACCCCGCTGTACCGGGCGACGGGCGTCACCCGCACCTATACGCGGAGGGGACGGACGGTGACGGCGCTCACGGGCGTCGACCTGGAGATCATGCCCGGCGCCTTCGTCACGATCCAGGGGCCGACCGGAGGGGGCAAGTCGACACTGCTGCAGCTGCTGGGGGCGCTCGACACCCCGACCTCCGGGACGCTGCAGCTGGACGGCCGTGAACTGTCGTCGGCCTCGCCGTCGGAGCTGGGACGGATCCGCGCGCAGGAGATCGGATTCGTCTTCCAGGGGTTCAACCTGATCCCGACGCTGACGGCGGCGGAGAACGTCGACATGGCCCTGGAGCCGCTCGGCATCGACCCGGCGGAACGACGCACGCGGGTCGCCGCCGCCCTCGCCCACGTCGGCCTGGCGGACCGCGGAGACCATCGTCCCGCAGAGTTGTCCGGTGGACAGCAGCAGCGTGTCGCGATCGCGCGGGCGATCGTCAAGCGCCCGCGGGTGCTGCTCGCGGACGAGCCGACGGGCAACCTCGACGAGAGGATGCGCGACGAGATCCTCGACCTCCTCGAGCGGCTGTGCGCGGAGGGCATCACCATGGTCGTGGTCACGCACGACTCCGCGGTGGCGCGACGCGCGACGAAGCGGCTGCGTCTGACGCAGGGGACGGTGAAAGACATCACCCGATAGCCGGCGGCGCGGGGGAGGGGCGGACGGCGAGCCGCCCCTCTTCCGCGATGTCCGACCCCGGGTCTACCGTGTGCTCATGGTCGACCACGTCGAATCCGCACAGCCCACCGTCCACCGTCCCTCCACCGTCTCCGAGGTCGCCGCGCTCGTCCGCGCCGCCGCGCAGGAGGCGGTCCCCCTGACCGTCGTCTCCGGCGGCCACGGGCCCTGGTCCCACGCCTCCGCCCGCGGTCTGCGGCTCGAACTCGGGGAGCTCTCCTCGATCGAGGTCGACGGCACCGCCGTACGCATCGGTGGCGGTGCTGTCTGGGGCGATGTCGCGACAGCCCTCGCCGCCCACGGCCTCGCCCTGAGCTCCGGCGACACGGCCAGCGTCGGTGTCGGCGGCCTCACGCTCGGCGGCGGCATCGGCTGGATGGTGCGCGCCTGGGGCCTCGCCGTCGATCAGCTCGTCGGCGCCCAGGTCGTCACCGCGAGCGGAGACGTGGTGGAGGTGTCGGCCACGCAGCATCCCGACCTGTTCTGGGCGCTGCGCGGCGGTGGCGGCAACTTCGGCATCGTCACCCGTTTCGATTTCGAGGCGCATCGTCTGCCGGGGATCGCGCTGGCCGAGTCCGTCGTCGAAGGTGACGCGACGGCCGTGCTCCGGGCCGCGCGCGAACTCCTCCGCGACGCCCCGCGCGAACTGACCGTCACGTACATGGACGTGCCGCCCATGGACCCGAGTGCTCCGGCCGGTGCCCGGCTGACCGCCGTGTGGGCAGGGCCCGACCCGGAGGCGCTGCGTGTGGAGCTCGCGCCGATCACCGCCCTCGACGGTGTCACGACGGAGATCACCGAGCCCGCCTACCGGGACATCCTGATGGAGATGCCGCAGCCCGAGGGCGGCGAGGCTCCCGCCCCTCCCGGGTTCCTCGGCGGGAACGGGCTCGTCGCCGACCTCGACGATGAGACGATCGATCGGCTGGTGGCCTATCGGCGGGAGTACCCCGCCTCGGTCGTCTTCCTCCGGTCCCTCGGCGGGGCGTTCGGCGACGTGCCGCAGGAGGAGACGGCCTTCCCGGCGCGCAGCGCGACCTGGTTCGTCATGGCCGGTGCCTTCGACGTCCCCGGACTGCTCGACGAGCAGGGGCGTGAGAAAGCCGCCGCCGACGCGCAGCGGATCGTCGAGGGCCGCCTCGCCGAGTACAGCAACTTCGTCGACCGCGAGCGACCGGACGCGGTGTCCGGGATGTACGGCCGTGACGGCTACGCGCGTCTGCGGGCGGTGAAGGCGCAGTGGGACCCGCAGAACGTGTTCCGCCGCAACCACAACATCCTCGTCTGACGCACGAAGGGCCGGGCACCGTACGGTGCCCGGCCCTTCGCAGACCCGAGGTCAGTGCGTGTCTTCGGCCTCGATCTCGGAGCGGTCGCCCGACCACAGCGTGTGGAAGGTGCCCTCCTTGTCGATGCGCTTGTAGGTGTGCGCGCCGAAGAAGTCGCGCTGGCCCTGCACGAGAGCAGCCGGAAGGCGGTCGGCGCGGATGCCGTCGTAGTACGACAACGACGACGAGAACGCCGGAGCCGGGATGCCGGACTGCGCCGCCGTGACCACCACGCGGCGCCATGCCGCCTGGCCGCGGGTGAGCGCCTCGGCGAAGTACGGAGCCGTCATCAGCACGGGCAGGTCGGGCGTCTCGGCGTAGGCGTCCGCGATCCGGTTCAGGAACTGGGCACGGATGATGCAGCCGCCGCGCCAGATCTTGGAGATCGCACCGAGATCGATGTTCCAGCCGTACTCGGCGGCACCGGCGCGGATCTCGTCGAAGCCCTGCGAGTAGGCGACGATCTTGGAGGCGTAGAGCGCCAGGCGGACGTCCTCGACGAAGGCGTCGACCTCGTCGGCCGGGACCGTGAACTCCTCGTCCGGGCCGGGAAGCGCCGCGGCGACCGCGCGCTGCTCGGGGTGCGAGGAGAGGGAGCGGGCGAACGTCGCCTCGGCAATACCCGAGACCGGAACGCCGAGCGAGAGCGCGGTCTGCACGGTCCAGGCACCGGTGCCCTTCGCGCCGGCCTGGTCCAGGATGACGTCGACGAGCGGCTTGCCGGTGGACGCGTCGATCTGCCGCAGCACCTCGGCGGTGATCTCGATGAGGTACGACTCCAGCTCGCCGCGGTTCCACTCGGCGAAGATCTCGGCGATCTCCGCGGGCGTCTTGCCGGTGCCACGACGGATGAGGTCGTAGGCCTCGGCGATGAGCTGCATGTCGGCGTACTCGATGCCGTTGTGCACCATCTTGACGAAGTGGCCGGCGCCGTCGTGGCCGACGTGCGTCACGCAGGGCTCGCCCTCGGCGATCGCGGCGATGGACTTCAGGATGGGTCCGAGCGTGACCCAGGACTCGTCGGAGCCGCCCGGCATGATCGAGGGACCGGTGAGGGCCCCCTCCTCGCCGCCGGAGATGCCGGCGCCGACGAAGTTGATGCCGGTCTCGCGGACGGCCTTCTCGCGGCGGATGGTGTCCGGGAAGTAGGCGTTGCCGCCGTCGACGATGATGTCGCCCGGCTCGAAGACCTCGACGAGGGAGTCGATCACGGCGTCGGTCGGAGCTCCGGCCTTGACCATGATGATCGCGGTACGCGGCTTCTGCAGCGAATCGGCGAACTCCTGGTAGGTCTTCGCCGGGATGAAGCCCGCCTCGGGATGCTCGTCGAGGAGGGTCTGCGTCTTCTCGTAGCTGCGGTTGAAGATCGCCACGGTGTTGCCCTCGCGGCTCGCGAGGTTGCGGGCGAGGTTCGACCCCATGACGGCGAGTCCGACGACTCCGATGTTCGCTGATGCTTCGGGCACGGAAGGCTCCTCGGTCGTGAAGAAGGGTTGAGTTCAGCGTATCGCTGTAGGGCGGATCGAGGCGCACCCGTGACGCGGCCCTGTCATCGTCCGCGGTGCCGGGCGGCCGGACGCTCGGGACCTCTACGCTGAGGAGAGCACAGGAGCTGGAGGGAGTCGGTCGTGACGGAGTCCGAGAAGAAGGTCCGCGCTGTCGTCGCGGTGCCGTTGGCGGAGGAGCTGTGCGGGCTCATCGAGGAGCTCGAGCCGCGGCTCGAGGTCGCCCACAATGCGGCGCTCGTGCCTCCTATGCGCGGCCCTGCAGACTGGTCGGGCGATCCTGACTTCACTCGCACGCCGGAGCAGCAGCGGGCGTTCGACGACCTCGTCGACTCGGCCGACGTCCTCTTCGGCATCCCCGACGTCGACCCCGACGCGCTGGCGCGAACGGTGTCCGCGAACCCGCGGCTGCGGTGGGTCATGACCACGGCGGCCGGCGGCGGGAGCACCGTGAAGGCCGCGGGGCTCGACCGGGCGGATCTCGACCGCATCGTCTTCACCACCAGCGCGGGCGTCCACGGCGGCACGCTCGCCGAGTTCGCCGTCTTCGCGGTGCTCGCCGGCGCGAAGGACCTTCCACGCCTGCGGACGGATCAGGATCGCCGCGTCTGGCCCGACCGCTGGGAGATGCGTCAGGTCGACGAGATGACCGTGCTGGTGGTGGGGCTCGGCGGCATCGGCGCGGAGTGCGCCCGCCGGTTCCACGCGCTCGGCGCGCGGGTGTGGGGGACCAGTCGCTCCGGCCGTGCGGTCGAGGGTGTCGACCGTCTCATCGCGCCCGACGAGCTCGTGGGCGCGGTGGGCGAGGTCGACGCGATCGTCGTCACGCTGCCGGGCACCGAGCAGACCAGGCATCTCATCGGCGAGGAGGTCCTGCAGGCGGTGAAGCCCGGGGTCATCCTCACCAACGTCGGACGCGGCAGCGTCGTCGATGAGACGGCGCTTCTCGCCGCGCTCGACGACGGCCGCGTCGGCTTCGCCGGGCTGGACGTCTTCGAGCAGGAGCCGCTGCCCGCCGAGTCCCCGCTGTGGGCGCACCCCCGCGTCCTCGTCAGTCCGCACACCGCGGCGCTCAGCTCGAAGGAAGAGGAGCGCATCGCGCGGCGATTCGCCGAGAACGCCACCCGGCTGCTCGACGGACGCGAGCTGCGTGCAGTGGTCGACACGGTCGAGTTCTACTGAGGATCGACGGCAGGCCGGCATGAGCGTGCGCATCGTCGTGATGGGGCCCAGCGGCTCCGGCAAGTCGACGGTGGGTGCGGCGCTGGCCGAGGATCTCGGGGCGCGCTTCGTGGACGGGGACGACCTGCATCCGCTCACCAACGTCGAGAAGATGGCGGCGGGTATCGCCCTCGACGACGAGGACCGGATGCCGTGGCTGCGGGTGGTCGGACGGACGCTCGCCGCGGAGGCGCACATCGTGGTCGCGTGCTCCGCGCTGCGGCGGCGCTACCGGGATGCCATCAGGGCGGAAGCGCCGGACGCCGTTTTCGTCGAGCTCGGCGTGGCACGGGAGACGCTCGCACGGCGGGTCGGCGGTCGCTCCGACCACTTCATGCCGGCCTCGCTGCTCGATTCTCAGCTCGACGCGTGGGAACCGCTGACGGACGACGAGTCGGGGCTCCGGGTCGATGCCGCGCTTCCGCTGAGGCGCGAGGTGGCGGCGATCCGGAAGGCGCTCACCGCGGTGACGGGAGCGCCAGGGGGCGCTCAGTCCTTGCGGTAGCCCGAGCGGCCGAGGGAGAACAGGGCGGCGCCCGTTGCGACGGCGGCGCACAGCGACATGGCGCCGATCACCCAGAGGAGGACGTGAGAGAGGAACGCGGCGTCGAGCATGGAGGTACTCCGAATTTCTGCAGAGGGGACCGGTGTCCTCAGCCTATCGGGTCATCCGGTACCATGGAGTCGTACCTCGGCGAGGGACGCTTCTGCGCGTGCGCGGACGTCCGTGATCGACGCGGCGAAGCAAGCCCGGTGGCTTTCCTCACGCGTCCGCGTTCGAGTCCACAATTCCAAGACCACCGCGCGGCGCCTTCGCTGCGTGCCCGAAGGAGAACCTCATGTCTGAAGACACCACGGTCCACGCCGAGCTGCGCAGCAGCTTCGGCAAGGGCTTCGCCCGTCGTCTGCGCGCCGCCGGCAAGATCCCCGCGGTCATCTACGGCCACGGCACCGAGCCTGTGCACGTCGCCCTGCCGGGTCACCAGGTCTCCCTGATCATCCGTCGCGCCAACGCGCTGCTCGACCTCGACATCGAGGGCACCTCGCAGCTCGCGCTCGTCAAGGACGTGCAGAAGGACCCGGTGCACCAGATCATCGAGCACATCGACCTCCTGGTCGTGAAGAAGGGCGAGAAGGTCGCCATCGACGTCCCCGTCGTCGTGACCGGCGAGCCGGCTCCCGGCACCATCGTCAACCTCGACGCCACGACCATCCAGGTCGAGGCCGAGGCCACGCACATCCCCGAGAACATCGAGGTCTCGGTCGAGGGTCTCGAGGAGGGCGCGCACATCACCGCCGCCGACGTCACCCTCCCGAAGGGCTCGACGCTCCTCACCGACGCCGAGGTCCTCGTGGTCGCCATCTCCGTCCCGGCCGCTCCGGTCGAGGACGAGGAGACCGAGGGCGAGTCCGCCGAGGGCGCCGCCGAGGCGTCCGAGGAGGCCGCCGCGGAGTGATCTCCGCCTGCTTCATCACGGAGGGGACGCGATCGGATCGCGTCCCCTCCGTCGTATCCTGACCGGGGTGACGGCTCCGGCGAGAGAGGACGAGGAATGGCAGCGACCTGGCTCGTGGTCGGTCTCGGCAACCCCGGACCCCGCTATGAGGCGACCCGCCACAACATCGGCCAGATGGTCGTCGACGAGCTCGCGGCCCGTCGCGGCGAGAGCTTCCGGGAGCACAAGGGCGGCGCGCGCGTCGTGGAGACCTGGCTCCGCCCCGGCGCCGACAAGCTCGTGCTCGCGAAGCCGAACACGTTCATGAACGTCTCGGGTACGCCCGTCGCGGCGCTCGCCCGGTTCTACTCCGTCCCCCTCGATCACGTGGTCGTCGTGCATGATGAGCTCGACATCCCGTTCGACACGGTCAAGCTCAAGACCGGGGGAGGCCACGGCGGGCACAACGGCGTCCGCGACATCGCGCGAGCGCTCACGAGCCCGGACTTCCCCCGGGTGCGCGTGGGCATCGGCCGGCCGGTGGGGCGTCAGGACCCCGCCGACTGGGTGCTCTCCCCGTTCGGCAAGGACGAGCGCGCGAACCTGCCCCTCCTCGTGGGCGACGCGGCCGACGCCGTCGAGCTCCTCGTCGACGAGGGGCTGCTCGCCGCGCAGCAGAAGCACCACGCCCCTCGCTGAGGACGCGGCGCGCCGCGTGTCAGGTGGTGAAGGTGGCGTACCCCGCCGCCCCGCCGACGGCGAAAGCGGTGAAGACGGCGACGAAGAAGATGATCGCGCCGAGGACGGCGACGATGAGCGCGGCAATGCCCGCTCCGCGCCCCTGCTTCCGGCGGATCGCGATGATCCCCAGCACGATCGCGGCGATGCCGAGCACCGTCCCGGCCCAGAAGGACAGCTCCGTCCACAGCACCTGGTCGCGCGCGGGGGACAGGAACCCGAGATTGCCCGTGGAGCCGCTGAAGCCCTGCGGGATGCGGCGGCCGACCTCGAACGCGCTGACGCCGCCGATGATCGGCATGACGACGGCCGCGAGGATCGAGAGGCCGAGAGCGAGCAGGCCGAGGAATCCCGAGGGCTTCGGCGCGGCGTCCGGCGCGGTGTACGTGCCGGACGGTGCCGCGTAGCCGCCCACGGGCACCTGATACGCCCCGGGAGGCGCGGCAGGGGGTGCCGGCTGGCCGTATCCGCCGGCGGGCGGGTACGTTGCCAGAGGAGCAGGCGGCGCCGACGGATACGCGGGCGGCGGGACCGCACCGGATGCCGGCTCCTGCGGGACCGAGGTCGCCGGGGGCAGGGGTGGCACGGCGCCGGGCGGAGGGGGCAGCTGCGGATCGGTCACGATGTCATCCTAGGGTCGGCTGCGGCTCACACCCGGCGCAGCAGTCCGACGCGGTCGTACACGTCGGACAGCGTGCGGTCGGCGACGGCGTCGGCACGGGCGGCGTTCTCGGCGAGGATCCGGTCGAGCTCCGCCGGGTCGTCGAGGAGCTCGAGGGCACGGTCGCGCACCGGGGCGAACTCCTCCACGACGATCTCGGCGAGGCCCTTCTTGAAGTCGCCGTAGCCGCGGCCCGCGTACTCGTCCTCGATCGCCGGGATCTGACGGCCGGTCAGGGCGGCGTAGATGGTCAGCAGGTTCGAGACGCCGGGCTTGGCCTCCCGATCGAACCGCACGGTGCCCTCGTTGTCGGTCACCGCGCGCATGATCTTCTTCGCCGACTTCGCCGGGTCGTCGAGCATCCACAGCACACCGGCGTCGCTCTCGGCCGACTTCGACATCTTCGCCGTCGGGTTCTGCAGGTCGTAGATCCTCGCCGTCTCCTTCTGGATGACCGGGACCGGCACCGTGAAGGTCTCGCCGAACCGCGAGTTGAAGCGCTCCGCGAGGTCGCGGGTGAGCTCTACGTGCTGCTTCTGGTCGTCGCCGACCGGCACGACGTCGGTCTGGTAGAGCAGGATGTCGGCGGCCATGAGCACCGGATAGGTGAAGAGGCCGACGCTGGTCGCATCGGCGCCGTAGCGGGCCGACTTGTCCTTGAACTGGGTCATGCGTCCGGCCTCGCCGAAGCCGGTGATCGTGCTGAGGATCCAGGCGAGCTCGGCGTGCGCACGGACGTGCGACTGCACGTACAGCGTCGACTGCGACGGCTCGATGCCCGCGGCGATGTACTGCGCGGCGGTACGGCGGGTCTTCTCGCGCAGCTCGGCCGGGTTCTGGGCGACCGTGAGGGCGTGCAGGTCGACGACGGAGAAGAACGCGTCGTACGAGGTCTGGAGCTCCCGCCACTGCAGGAGCGCGCCGATGTAGTTGCCGATCTGGAGGGAGTCGGCGGAGGGCTGCATTCCGGAGTAGAGACGAGGCTTGTTCACCCGTCAATCCTATGCGTCCGCGCGGCGAAGCCCGGCGTCGCCGCATCCTCTACGCTGACGTCATGACGGACGGCATGCCGCTGAGGCGCGGACAGGTGTTCCTCGATGCGCTGGGCGCGGAAGCGGAGCGTCTCCATCCGGAGATCCTCGCGCAGTACCGCGCTCCGGCACCGGCGGGGCATGCGGAGGGGATGTTCGCGGTCGCGGGGAGCCGGTTCGGCCGCTGGGCGGCTCTCGCGCGTCCGATCGTCGGACCGGGGCTGCTGGTGCCGACATCGGGACGAGACGTCCGGTTCGTCCTCCGCACGACGACCGGACGCGCGGAGACGGGCCGCGCGACACTGGACTCCACCCGCGAGTTCCTCTTCCCCGGGCGGACCGCACGGATCGTGGACCGGCTGACGGTGAGCGTGCGGCCGGGACTGGTCCGGAATCTCCTCGGCGCCCGCGGCCGCGTGGAGCTCATCGAGGAGTGCAGTGTGACGGCGGAGGGCTTCCTGCGGATGCGCACCGTCCGGGTCGCCCTGCGGCTGTTCGGTCGGCGGTTCGCTCTGCCCGGTCCGCTCGGGGTGCACGTGGACCTCGTCGACGGCTGGGACGCCGAGCACCGCCGTCGCACCATCGACATGCGCGCCGTGAACCCCCTGCTCGGCACCGTTCTGGAGTACCGCGGATGGTATCGCGAGTCGCCGCCGTCGCCCTCCGAGCGGCCGGAACCGGGTCAGTAGGTGTAGTCGACGACGACCGGCGCGTGGTCGCTCCAGCGCTGGTCGTACGCGGCCGCACGGGCCACGTGATACGCCTGGACGCGCCCGGCGAGAGCGGGCGTGGCCAGGTGGTAGTCGATGCGCCATCCCGAGTCGTTGTCGAAGGCCTTCCCGCGCATGGACCACCAGGTGTACGGCCCGTCCACCTCGCCATGGAAGCGGCGGCCGACGTCCACCCAGCCCAGACCGGTGCCGACCGAGCCGTCGACGCCGGTGACCGAGGCCCCGGCCTCACCGAGGAAGCGATCGAAGTAGGCGCGTTCGCGCGGCAGGAAGCCGGCCTTGGTGCGGTTGCCGCGCCAGTTCTTGATGTCGAGCTCGCGGTGCCCCACATTGAGGTCTCCGGTGACGAGCGCGAGGGCGCCGTCGGTGTTCAGACTCGCCAGTCGAGCCTCGAACGCATCGAGGAACTTCCACTTCTCGTCCTGCTTCGGGGTGTCGGCCTCGCCGGAGTGCACGTAGGCGCTGACGACGGTGAGCGGACGGTCGCCGATCAGGAAGTCGGCCTCGATCCAGCGGCCCTTGGAGTCGAAGTCCTCCGGGCCGAAGTCCACCCGGGAGGCGAGCGCGGGGAGGCGGCTGGCGATCGCGACGCCCGCTCGCCCCTTGGCCGTGGCCTCATCGTGAACGAAGGTCCAGCCGGGGAGGGCGGCCTCGATGTGCTCGTCCTGCCCGCGCACCTCCTGAAGGGTGAGGATGTCGATGTCCGCGGCGTCCAGCCACGTGCTCATCCCGTTGCGGGCGGCCGCCCGGATCCCGTTGACATTGACCGAGGCGATACGCAGGTGAGGCATTCCTCCAGCCTAACGAGCACCGCCGACATCGCGGTTCTGACGGTGGTCGAGCTCGGAGAGCAGGCGCTGCGCGAGAGGGGAGGTCGGGGGTGCGGGCGGGGGAGCGGAGGCCTCCAGTCGCGCGACCTCGTCCTCCGCCGCGCGGACGGCGTGCCCGGCGGCCCAGCTCCGGTACCACGGGGCCTCGTCGCGCGCGGCCCGGGCGTCGCGCAAGCGGATCCGTGCCGCGGAGAGCAGCGTGGCGTGTTCGGCCACCCGCCGCTCGGCCTCCGTCGGCAGCAGGAGCGGGAGGTCGCGGTCCTGGGCGGCGACGGCGATCCACGAGGCGGCGACGAGCATGACCACCCCGTTCACCCGGAACCACAGCAGCAGTCCGACGAAGATCGCGAAGGTCGCCAGCAGCGGGTTCGACGGCGTGTAGCTCAACAGGAACCCGACCCCGAACTGCAGCACCGTCATGGCCGCGCCGCCGAGGAGGGCGCCGGGCCAGATGGTGCCCCAGTGCAGCGAGGTGCCGGTGAGGAAGCGCACCATCGCCGCCAGCGCTCCCGTCAGCAGGACGAACGACACCAGGACGGTGCCGATCCGGATGCTGATGTTGAGGCCGTCGGAGCCGGCATCCCAGCCCAGCAGCGACAGCACCCAGCTGAGGACCGCGGCGCTGGCCGAGCTCAGTGCGGAGCCGACGATGAGAGCGACTCCGAAGATGAGAGCGGCGAGCAGGTCGCGCGCCTTGAGGAGGAGGTAGCTGCGCCGGTCGGGCTCGAGGCCGAAGATGTCTCGCACGGCCCGCCGGGAGAAGGTCACCCACCCGATCGCGGTCCAGATCACCGTGCCGAGGGCGATGAGACCGGTGATGCCGAGGAACCCGCTGGTGTTCGACGCGATCTCCTGCACCTGCGCGGGGGTGAAGACGCCGCCCTCGTCGAGGATGAGGTTCGGGATGTAGTTGTTGATGATGTCGATGAGGCCGTTCACCGCCTCCTCGCTGCCGCCGAGCCAGAGGCCCGCGATGGCGAACGCGAGGTAGATCGCGGCGAAGATGGCGAACAGCGCCTGGTAGCTCACCCCGGCGGCGAGCAGGAAGCCGTTGTGCTGCAGGAAGTGCCGCCACACCCGCACCGGGAAGAGGCCGAGCGTACGCCGGGTCAGCGCGGTCGCGCGCTCGACCGCGGCATCGAGGCGACCGTCGGTCGCCGAACCGGGCTCGGACACGCCCCCACCCTACCCAAGCGCGGGCCCCGCCTTCGCGCGCCCTGCCTGCCTCCGCGAGAACAGGCGCAGACACGAGAACAGGCGGCCCCGTCCGGGACCGCCTGTTCTCGCGTGAATGCCTGTGTCGGCGTCAGGGACGGCCGCGGAGGACCGCCTGCTTGACCTCGGCGATGGCCTTGGTGACCTCGATGCCACGGGGGCAGGCCTCGGAGCAGTTGAAGGTCGTGCGGCAGCGCCAGACGCCCTCCTTGTCGTTGAGGATGTCGAGACGCACCGCGGCGTTGTCGTCGCGCGAGTCGAAGATGAAGCGGTGCGCGTTGACGATCGCGGCCGGGCCGAAGTACTGCCCGTCGGTCCAGAACACGGGGCACGACGAGGTGCACGCGGCGCAGAGGATGCACTTGGTGGTGTCGTCGAAGATCTCGCGGTCGGCGATGGACTGCGTGCGCTCCTTGCCCTTCTCCGGCACGGAGTTCGCGACGAGGAACGGCTGCACCTCGCGGTACGACGCGAAGAACGGCTCCATGTCGACGACGAGGTCCTTCTCCAGCGGCAGGCCCTTGATGGCCTCGACGTAGATCGGCTTCGAGATGTCGAGGTCCTTGATCAGCGTCTTGCAGGCCAGGCGGTTGCGGCCGTTGATGCGCATGGCGTCGGAGCCGCAGATGCCGTGCGCGCAGGAGCGGCGGAAGGTCAGCGAGCCGTCGACCTCCCACTTGATCTTGTGCAGGGCGTCGAGGACGCGGTCGGTGGAGTAGAGCTCCACGTCGTAGTCGACCCAGTGCGGCTCGGCGTCGACCTCGGGGTCGAACCGACGGATGTTGAAGGTGACGATGAAGGACTGGATCCCGGTGTCTTCGGTCGTCTCGGCCGGCGCTTCGGCGATGGCGTTCGACATGCTCAGTACTTCCTCTCCATCGGCGGGTAGTTCAACTCGCCCTTGTCGTTCTTGGTGAAGACGACCGGCTTCCAGTCGAGCTTGATGTGGTCGCTCGGGTCGGAGGAGTGCGGGTCGCCCGTGAGGTACGCCATGGTGTGCTTCATGTAGTTCTCGTCGTCGCGCTTCGGGAAGTCGTCGCGCATGTGGCCGCCGCGGCTCTCCTCGCGGTTCTGCGCGGCGTAGACGACGACCTCGGCGATGTCGAGCAGGAAGCCCAGTTCGACGGCCTCGAGCAGGTCGGTGTTGAACCGGTGGCCCTTGTCGTCGACGTGCACGTTCTTGTAGCGCTCGCGGAGCTCCGCGATCACGCCGAGGACGTGCTGCAGCGACTCGTGCGTGCGGAACACCTGCGCGCCCTTGTCCATCTCGTCCTGCAGCGTCTTGCGGAGGACCGCGATCCGCTCGGTGCCCTGGTTGTTGCGCAGGCCCTCGAGCATGTCGGAGACGAAGGCGGCGGGGTTCTCCGGCAGCGGGACGAACTCGGCCGTCTTGACGTACTCGACGGCGTTGCGGCCGGACCGCTTGCCGAACACGTTGATGTCGAGCAGCGAGTTCGTGCCGAGGCGGTTGGCGCCGTGCACCGAGACGCAGGCGCACTCGCCGGCGGCGTAGAGGCCGGGGACGACGGTGTCGTTGTCCGCGAGCACCTCTCCGTTGTTGTTCGTGGGGATGCCGCCCATGGCGTAGTGCGCGGTCGGCATGACGGGCACCGGCTCGACGACCGGGTCGACGCCCAGGTAGGTGCGGGCGAACTCGGTGATGTCGGGGAGCTTGGTCTCCAGCACCTCGGCGCCGAGGTGCGTGCAGTCCAGCAGCACGTAGTCCTTGTGGGGACCGGCGCCGCGGCCCTCCGCGACCTCCTGGACCATGCAGCGCGCGACGATGTCTCGGGGCGCCAGGTCCTTGATGGTGGGGGCGTACCGCTCCATGAAGCGCTCACCCGAGGCGTTGCGCAGGATCGCACCCTCGCCGCGGGCGCCCTCGGTGAGGAGGATTCCGAGGCCGGCGAGGCCGGTCGGGTGGAACTGGAAGAACTCGAGGTCCTCGAGGGGGAGGCCCTTGCGCCAGACGATGCCGACGCCGTCGCCCGTGAGGGTGTGCGCGTTGGAGGTCGTCTTGAAGATCTTGCCGAAACCGCCGGTCGCGAAGATCACGGCCTTGGACTGGAAGACGTGCAGCTCGCCCGTGGCGAGGTCGTAGGCCACCACGCCGGCGATCTGGGTCGCGCCCGCCGCGTCCTTCACGGTGATGAGGTCGAGCACGTAGAACTCGTTGAAGAAGTTGATGCCGAGCTTGACGCAGTTCTGGAACAGCGTCTGCAGGATCATGTGACCGGTGCGGTCGGCGGCGTAGCAGGCGCGGCGGACCGGGGTCTTGCCGTGCTCGGCCGTGTGACCGCCGAAGCGACGCTGGTCGATCTTGCCCTCGGGGGTGCGGTTGAAGGGGAGACCCATGTTCTCGAGGTCGATGACCGCGTCGATGGCCTCCTTCGCGAGGATCTCCGCCGCGTCCTGGTCGACGAGGTAGTCGCCGCCCTTCACGGTGTCGAAGGTGTGCCACTCCCAGGAGTCCTCCTCGACGTTCGCGAGGGCCGCCGCCATACCGCCCTGCGCGGCACCGGTGTGCGAGCGCGTCGGGTACAGCTTGGAGATCACGGCCGTCTTCGCGCCGGGGCCGGCCTCGATGGCCGCCCGCATGCCGGCGCCGCCGGCGCCCACGATGACGATGTCGAACTGGTGGTAGTGCACGCCGTCACGGACGACGGAATCCTGCGTCTGGGTAGTCACTTCTCGTTTGCCTCTTCTTCTAGCCCTGCGCCTGGCAGGTCTCCCACAGCGTGCTCGACTCGGTCACACCCAGGCACGGGTCGAACGTGAAGACGACCAGGGTGCCGAGGAGGATGAGCAGGCCCGCGGCCAGGCCGAGGGCCCAGACGAGCGCCTTGCGCGCGGTCGGGTTGGTCACGTAGTCGTTCACGATCGTCCGCATGCCGTTGGCACCGTGGATGAGCGCGAGCCAGAGCATCAGCACGTCCCACCACTGCCAGAACGGCGTGGCGAACTTGCCGGCGATGAAGGCGAAGTCGAGGGCGTGGATGCCTTCGCCGACCATGAGGTTGACGAAGAGGTGGCCGAAGATCAGCACGACGAGCACGACGCCCGAGACGCGCATGAAGACCCAGCCCCACTTCTCGAGGTTGATCCCGCGCTGGCGGCGGGCGGGGGCGGCGACGGTCTGGGCGGTCATCAGTGTCCTCCTCCGAAGCCGGCGAACGCGAGCATCAGGTGGCGCGGCACGAAGCCGGCCATGATGATGCCCCACACGAGCAGCACGCCCCAGAAGAGCTGGCGCTGGTACTTGGCGCCCTTCGACCAGAAGTCGACGGCGATGATGCGCAGGCCGTTCATGGCGTGGAACACGATGCCCGCCACGAGCACGACCTCACCGATCGCCATGACCGGGTTCTTGTATGTGCCGATGACCGCGTCGTACGCCTCCGGCGACACCCTGATCAGCGCCGTGTCGAGCACGTGCACCAACAGGAAGAAGAAGATGGCGACTCCGGTGATGCGGTGAAGCACCCACGACCACATGCCTTCGCGACCCCGGTAGAGGGTGCCGCGGGGGGTCTTGGACGTGGTTTCCGAAATCGACGGTGTCAAGCGAGCGCTTGTGGACACGGTCGTCCTCCCTGGATCGATGTGTTTCGGTCGCGTGCGCTGCTTCGTCCACATCTGGCCTGGAGGAGGGTCAGGCACGCCCGATCGGTGTCCATCCTATTCCCGCGCGGACGCCCCGGGCGACGAAGGGGAGCCTAAGTCGGACCCGCCGCTACGCTGGCCTGCATGAGCGAGCCGATCGAAGACTTCTACGCGGTCATCCCTGCCGGCGGCATCGGCAGTCGGCTGTGGCCGCTGTCCCGTGCGGACGCCCCGAAGTTCCTGCACGACCTCACCGGGTCCGGGCATTCGCTGCTTCGCGACACGTGGGACCGTCTGGAGCCGCTCGCCGGTCCGGACCGGATCGCCGTGGTCACCGGGCGTGCGCACCGGGCGGCGGTGGAGGCGGAGCTGCCGGGCATCGCCGACCTCAACGTCTTCCTGGAATCCGAGCCCCGCGAGTCCGCGGCGGCGATCGGGTTGGCGGCGGCCGTGCTGCACCGGCGCAACCCGGACGTGATCATCGGCTCGTTCAGTGCCGACCACGTCATCCGGGGCACGCGGGTCTTCGAGTTCGCCGTCCGCGACGCGGTCGAGGTGGCGAGGGAGGGCTACATCTGCACGATCGGCATCGCGCCGACCGAGCCGGCGGTCGGCTTCGGCTACATCAAGAAGGGGCCGGAGCTGGTCGTCGAGCGCGCCAGGGAGGCGGCCCTCGTCGAGAGCTTCGTCGAGAAGCCGGATCTGGAGACGGCCAAGGCCTACCTCGCCGAGCGCACCTACCTGTGGAACGCGGGCATGTTCATCGCGAAGGCGAGCGTCCTGCTGGACGAGCTCGCCGCCAACGAGCCCGCGCTGCACGCCGGTCTGCTCGAGCTCGCCGAGGCCTGGGACGACCGCGAGCTCCGCGGGCCCGCCGTCGACCGCATCTGGCCGCGGCTGAAGAAGATCGCGATCGACTACGCCGTCGCGGAGCCGGCGGCGCGGCGGGGGCGCCTCGCCGTGGTCCCCGGGCACTTCGACTGGGACGACGTGGGGGACTTCGCGTCGCTGACGAAGCTCATCACGAACGGCCGCAAGAACGACCTCGCCGTCCTCGGGCCCCGTGCCCGGGTACTCACCGACGCGGCCAGCGGCATCCTCGTCAGCCAGACCACCCGCGTGATCAGCCTCGTCGGCGTGCAGGACATCGTCGTGGTCGACACCCCCGACGCGCTCCTGGTCACGACGGTCGAGAACGCGCAGCGGGTGAAGGGCGTGGTGGAGTCGTTGAAACTCAACGGACAGGGCGACGTGCTCTGATGAGCATCAGCGCGTGCTCATCGGCAGGGTTGATTTCAGCTTTGTAACCATTGGCCCGGCCGCCCGGGGCCGACGTGCACGAACGTCGAAACACTAGGTAACTTTGATCGATCCGCGATGGCCGCGGGTTCGTTGAGGG
>Ga0233424_10000764_pt1 | contig 36064 bp, 32 predicted proteins | sample Watercolumn_Towu_FD_181011 | JGI IMG/M metagenome (GOLD analysis project Ga0233424, IMG submission 181011) | Freshwater microbial communities from Lake Towuti, South Sulawesi, Indonesia - Watercolumn_Towuti2014_125_MG | ecosystem: Environmental > Aquatic > Freshwater > Lake | place: Indonesia... | reverse complement strand
TCCGCGAGGTTGTATTTGGTGTAGCGGCAGTGGGCGGCGGGGTTTTGCGAGTCGGCGTTGGCGACCCAGAAGTCCAGTGTGTCGGGCGCGAAGAGCACCGAGTGGATGTTCGAGCCCATGCACACGGGGCGCGTCATCAGGTCACGCGCGCGGTCGGCGTCGAACCTGCCGAAGCCGGCCTTCACGCGGCGCGCGAGTTCCTCGTAGCGGTCGCCCGCGCTCATCAGCACGGTGTCCTTCACCGGGTGCGGCAGTTGCGGATGCGGCGCGCCGGGCAGCACCACGTCGAACTTGTCCGGCGTGGCCGCGATGCCGACGGCGCGCTTGGTCCGGCCGTCGGAGATGACGTAGTAGTATTCGCACGTGCGCGGGCCGCGGCGCATGATCTCGACGGCCTCGTCGAGGGTGTTCGCCTTTTCCATCACCTCGCGCAGGAGCTGCGCCATGGGTTTGCCGTCCCAATTCCCCTCGCCGCGCCCGCCCATCTCGCCGATGGAGATGTGCTTCGAGTTCATCGCGGTCACGGAGCCGACGAAGCCCGCGTAGCCGACGTTGACCCACGCGTTGCCCGCGTCGGGCTGGAAGACCATCACCACGGCGTTCTGTTCGAGGCCGACGCCCTTCATGTAGTCGAGGATGCGCCCGTGGAACATGCGTCCGCCCGCGGTGGCGTCGCCGAAGAGCGAAAAGCCGCTGCAATGAAACAGCTCGGGGAAGAAGTTCGCGAGGCGCGCCTCCTCGCGCGACACGCCCGCGGCGGCGGCGAGCGCATCCATCTCGCGCAGAGTGCGCGGGTCAATGAACTTCCCGATGCGCGCCTGGCAGGACTCGATCTCGCCGAAGAACCAGCGGCCCTTGTCGAAGCTGCTACCCACGCCGACGCCGTAGAGCACGCGGTTCACGAGGTCGCGCACTTCCTTCTTCATCAGCACGCCGTGCTGCCGGCCCATGTCCTCGGGCGTGCCCTTGAGGAACAGAACCTTCGTGCCGTCGTGAATCTCCAGCCTGCCCGCGCCCTCGGTGGCGACGACGCGGCGCTCGCCGGTCGCGGGGCCGAGCGTGGGAATCTGGTCCGTGAGCATCGCAGGCGCGATGTCGAGGAAGCGCAGCAGGTGCGCGAGCGCAACGCGCTCGATCTTGTCGCCGGGCGCTGCGGCGAGCTGCCACGTCGCGGCGGGGACTTCGCCGAGCTTCGCATCGTGGAGTTCGAGGACGACGTCGAGTTTCTTGCCGTCGCTGTAACCGACGCGGACGGGGAAGCGGTCGGCTTTGCGCAGCGCGAGCGTGAGCGTGAAGGGCTGGAGCTTGAGCGCTTCGAGCGCCTGCGGTTCGGGTCGCGCGACGAGCACGTGGCAGTCCGTGCCCGCGACTTTTTCATCCGCGCGCGACTCGACCTTGAAGAGCAGCGGCAGGATGGCGACCTGGTCGCGCGGCAGCGGTAGCTTGAACGGGCCGAGCTTCGAGGTGTCCTTCGAGTCGGGCGCGGTGGAGAACTTCACGACGCCGGGCTCGCCGATGACGCCGAACTTCTTGCCGGGCACGTGCGCCCACAACTGCTGCCCGTCGCGCCCGAGCGCGGCGTGCGTGCCGTTGATGTCGGCGGAGAGCCGCAGGCGGTCGGGCGCTTGGAAGGCGAGGTCGAGTTCGCGGTTGAGCAGTTGCGACGGCACGCCATCGGCGCGGGTCACTTTCACCTTGGCGGTGAGCGTCTGCGGCGCGGCGCCGGCGGGCGGCTCGACGAGCGTGGTGACGTGCTTGGTGGCGCTGGTGAACAGCGCGACGGGCGTGGGCTGCTCGGGCTGTTGCGGTTTGGCATCCTGCGCGCGCGCGGCGAGCGCGAGGGCGAGGCAGATGACCTGTGCGAGAAGGAGTGCGGTTCGAGGTCTCATGGCGGTTGGGTGGCGCACGTTAGCATTTCGGAACGACAGCGGAAGGCGAATCTCTCCGCAGCCACGCGCGGGGGCGCATCTCACTTTCTTGCAAGCGACTCAGGCGTCGGAAACTGACAGCAAGAAGGAGGCAGAAAAACCGGGGGGTCTGAGCCCATGTCAGGACTCATGAGGCTGGCAAAATGAATGGGGACAAACGAATGCGCGGCCAACGGAGTGGATGCGCCTTCCTTCCTTCACCTGCCGTCCGTGCTGCGCCGTTTGCCAGTCCTTCTTTTTGCCCGCTTCGTTCTGTCAGTTCGTCCGCCCTTCCCTCTGTGCTGCAAGAAACTGAGATGCGCCCACGCGCGGCTTTACACGCGCGCGGCACCTCATTATCGTCGCGCCATGCCGGCACCTTACGATGCCTCCGAGTTCGTGGACACGGAAGCCGTCGTGTCCTCGCCGCGCGCCACGCCTGCGCCCGTTCAGCGCCCGCCTTCGCGCGAGGAACTCGAAAGCCAGGTGTTGTCCGCGCAATCGCGGCTCGCGGAATTGCGCCGTCAGCAGGAGGAACTCGAACGCGAGCGCGCGGCCGTCGAGGAAGCGCGGCGGCGGCGGGTCGAGTTTCAGACCGGGCGCGAGGAAATGCTGCACCACCTCACGCGCGGCGTCGGGCTGATGGAGGAGGCCGAGCTCTCGGCGCGACGCGACGCGGAGCAGCTCGCCAGGTCGCTCGACGGCTTGCAGCGGGCGCTCGCGGCGGTGCGCGCGCTCGATGAGAACGCGTGGACAAAGGAGAACTGCAGCACGGAGCTGACGCGCGCGCTCACATCCATCGAGAACGCGCGGCTCGAATGGAACGCAGCCCGGCTCAAGTGGCCGTTGCTCGATGGCGCGCCGGTCACGCCGGGCGCGCCCACGCCGAACGCGCCCGCGGTTTCGCCGGTTCCGGCGATGGCGACGATGAGTTTTGGCGCGCTGTGCCGGATGGGGTTCGCGCTGACGTGGCCGGTGGCGCTGGTCGTGTTGATCGCCGTCGTGGTCATGCTCGCGCGGTAACGAGGCAGCGAACGCATGGGATTCTTTACCAAACGCGCCGACCCGCTCACGGAGCGGGCGCGGGATTTGCAGGCCGAGCTGGCCGCCGTGCAGGAGGAAATCGAGCGGCTCGAGTCGGGCGCGTTACCGACGACTGCCACGCCGAAGTTCACGTCGGGGCAACCGCGCTTGCGTTCGACGGCGTTGCCCGGGGGTGCGCGCGTGGTCGTGCATGGCGGGGAAACCGCGGCTTGCGAGCCTGCGGTCGCTGCGACACCTGCCGCGCCCGCGCCGAGGCGCGAGCCGGTGCTGGAGGAAGTTTCGCCGCGACCGTTGCCCGAGGCTCCAGTGCGGACGGGCGCGGCGCATTACAACGAACTGGGTGTGCGCAAGTTTGACTTTTCCGCGTGGGCCAAGTCGTTGAGGGACCGGCTCTCGGGGAATCCGGGCGGCGCGTCGAGAATCCTGCCGCTGCTCAATGCCGGCGCGCTGCACGGGGCGCGGCCGTTGCGACGCGAGCAGCGCGTCGCGCGCAACCGCTTTCTCGCGCTGTTCGCGGTGCTGCTCCTGGTGCTGTTCGGGCTGTTCGTGGCGGTGCTAAAGCAATTCTGACTCCATCATGCACGTCGTCGCCATTGCCACGCCCGCGGGCAAGTTCACTGCCGGCTTGACCTCGCGCGGACTGGCGCGGCTCGAATTCCCCCGCAAGCTGGGTCCGGGTGCGGATGCCAGAATGACACTCGACGACGACGACTCGCCGAAGCTTGCTGCGTGGCGCGAACTCACGGCTGCGGCGCTGCGCGATTCACTGGCGGGGAAACGTCCGCGGCGGCTGCCTCCGCTGGACTTGCGCGGCGGGACGCCGTTCCAATGCCGCGTGTGGCGCGCGCTGCGCGGCATCGCGGCAGGGCGCACGCGAAGTTACGGCGAACTGGCGGCGCTGGTCGGCACACTGCGCGGGGCGCGAGCGGTCGGGGCTGCGTGCGGCGCGAACCCGGTGCCGGTGCTCGTCCCGTGTCACCGCGTGCTGGCCGCGAATGGCAAACTGGGAGGTTTTTCCGGCGGGCTGGATTGGAAGCGACGCCTGCTGTCAGCCGAGGGCGTCGCATTCCGCGCGATGTAGCAGGGCGGCAACCGCGGGCCCGGAGGTCACTTCTTGCCGGGATGTGCCGAAATCACCTTGAAGATGGCCGTCGCGTCGGACGCGTCCTCGAGTGCCGCGCGAAATTCCTTGTTGTGAAGTTTCTTGGCGATGTCCGCGAGTGTGTGCAGGTGCTTTTGGAACTGCCCCTGCGGGACGAGGAAGAGCATGACGTGGCGCACGGGCTGGTTGTCGAGCGCGTCAAAGTTGATGCCATTGCCCGATCGCCCGAAGGCGCCGGTGACCTCGCCGATGACGTCCGTGGATGCGTGCGGGATGCCGATGCCGAAGCCGATGCCCGTGCTCATGGAGGTCTCGCGCTTCTTGACGACGGCGGTGACGTCGTCGCGGTGCTCGGGCTTGATTTTGCCGCAGCGCACGAGCAGGTCAATAAGCTCGTCAATGGCCTCCCATCGGTTGGTGGCACGCAGTTCGGGGACAATCTGCTCGGTCGTGAGGATGTCGGCCAACGTCATAACGCGCGCGAAGCCCCGGCATTTCGCCGAAACACTGCGGCCATTTCAAGGCTGAATTCGCGTCATCGGCGCGGGCTTTTTCCGGCGGACCGCCGCGCGCGGATGAAGCGGCGTGCAGGGCTCGCACTCACTTCCACGTTGTTTTTGGCGGTCGTGCGCCTACGCTGGCGGCGTGGCCGACCCCTTTCCCAAACCCATCCGCGCCGCGACGCAGCTTTGCGGCGTCTATGGGCATCCGGTGCGGCACTCGGCGTCGCCTGCGATGCAGAACGCGGGGATCGCGGCGCTTGGGCTCGACTGGCGCTACACGGCGTTCGAGGTGCACCCGGACCATCTCGCCGCCGCCATCGCGGGCGCGAAGGCGATGCGGTTCATCGGCTTGAACCTCACGCTGCCGCACAAGTTGCTCGCCGTCGGGATGGTGGACGAGCTCGACGCGTCCGCGAAGATGTGGGGCGCGGTGAACACCATCCGCTTCGAGGCGTTGGATGGCGCCGGCCAGTGGGTTCCCCTTTCCGACGCGGGCACCGATGATTGCGCGACGGTGCGCGCGCATGGCTTCAACACGGATGCCGACGCCATCGCCCGCGCGCTGCACGAGGATTTGCACTTCCGCGCGAGCGGGGCGCGGGTGCTGGTGCTTGGCGCGGGCGGCGCGGGGCGCACCGCGGCGCTCAAGCTCGCGTCGGACGGCGTCGCGGAGCTGTTCATCGTCAATCGCACGGCTTCAAAGGCCGAGGAGATTGCCGCCGAAATCCGCCAGCGGTTCCCGCAGACGACCGTCGCCACCGGCTATCCGCTCGGCCCCGTGGACCTGCTGCTCCACGCCACGTCGCTCGGGCTCGAGGCCGGCGACGCGTTTCCGCTGGACAAGGCGCGCTTCGCCATCACGCGGGCGCGCGCCGTGTATGACGTGATTTACCGGCCCGCGGAGACGGCGTTGTTGCGCACGGCCAAGACCTCCGGCTGCCGGGTCGCCAACGGTCTCGGGATGCTCCTGCATCAGGGCGCGCGCGCGCTCGAAATCTGGGCGTCCAGGCCGGCGCCCGTCGAGGCGATGCGCAAGGCGCTCAAGGAGGAGCTGTATGGCTGACGCCGCGCCGCCTCCCTTCGATGGAAGTTGGATGTCGGGCGCCGGGCGTTGCGAGTTTCCGTGCCCGCAGCCGGGACTCCCGGATTGAGCCGCTCTTCTCCCGCCACGATTCATGCCCACCGACCCGAGCCCGATTGAGGCGCTGCCGCCTGCATTTTGGGCGGCGGTGTTTTTCGTGTTCGGCGCGATCGTGGGGAGCTTTCTCAATGTGTGCATTCATCGGATGCCGCGGGGGGAGAGCTTGTGGTGGCCCGGGTCGCACTGTCCCGCATGCGGCGCGGCGATTCCGTGGAGCCAGAACATCCCGCTGTGGTCGTGGGTCGCGCTGGGCGGCCAGTGCGCGAACTGCCGGGCGCCCATTGCCGCGCGTTATTTCCTCGTGGAACTGCTCACGGCGCTGCTCTTCATGTTCACGTGGCTGGCGTTCGGGCCGGGTGCGCCGTGGATTGCCGTCGGCTCGTGCGTGCTCATCGCCGGGCTCATCGTGGCGACCTTCATTGACTTCGAGCACTACATCATCCCCGACGAAATCACGCTCGGCGGGATGGTGGCGGGCTTCGTGTTGTCCCTGCTCATCCCGGGCTTGCAGATGGAACAGACGCCCGCCGCCGCGTTGAAGTCCAGCGCGGTGGGCATCGGTGTCGGCACGGGAATCATTTACGCCATCCTGCGCGCAGGAAAGTTGTTCTTTGGCCGGCAGCGGGTCGCGCTCGAGGGCGAGCAGCGCATCGTTTTCGGCGAATCGGCGCTGCATCTGCCCGCGCAGGAGGTGCCATACGAGGAGCTGTTCTACCGGACGAGCGACACGGTGCGTTTCCACGGCCGCACGGTCGAGCTTGTGGACCGATGCTACTTGAATGCCGACGTGGCATTGCGGCAGGACCAGCTTGTGATTGGCGCGGACACGTTCGACCCGGAGAAGGTGCTGCACTTCGAGGCGCGCACGTCGAACATCGAGCTGCCGCGCGAGGCGATGGGCTTCGGCGACGTGAAGTTCATGGGTGCCATCGGCGCGTTCCTCGGGGCGAAGGCGGTCGTGTTCTGCCTGCTCGTCAGCTCCATCGTGGGCTCCATCGTGGGCGTCACGCTCATCGCGCTGCGGAAGCAGGAGTGGTCGAGCAAGCTGCCCTACGGCCCTTACATCGCGCTGGCGGCGGTCGTGTGGGTGTTCGCAGGAGGGCACATCCTCAACTGGCTCCTGCTGGCGAAGTAGCGCGCCGCGCCGATTACTGCTGCGCGGGCTTGGTGGATGCGGGCGCGGGCACGAGCTCGATGAACGTGCCTTCCGCCGTGCCGGGCTTGGTGGCGCCCGTGTTCGCGCCCTTGGCGGCGCGCGCGCCCTCGCGCGGCTTCATGTTCTCGGAGGATTCGCCCTTGAGCGCCTTGCGGATTTTTGGGGTCTCCTGCTCGAACTTCTTCACCTGCTCCGGCGTGAGCTCGGCGCGGATGCGCTCGCGCATCTTCTTGAGCTCGTCACGCATCTTTGGGGCGATGGGCTCCCACACAGCGCGGATGTGGTCGTTGCCGTCGTGGAGAATCTCCTCGATGGATTCGTATTGCTCCTGCGTGAGGTTCAGGTGGCGGTCCAACCGCCCGAGGTATTCGCGCTTCTGGACGGTGTTGAAGGGGAATGGCGGCAACGGCAGGCGCGGCGCGGCGGGCTGACGCGGGGCCTTCTTCTGCTGGATGTTCACAACGGAGGCGCCGGTGACCACGCCCGCGCAGAAGATCACCGCCGTCGCCAGGATGACACGCCACTGGTTCACTGAAGTTCGGTTGAAGCGTCGGCTCCGGGCTCGGTCGTGAGCGCGAGGACATGCTCGCTGTCGGCGGCGGCCTCGGTTTCGCGCTGCGGAAGCGTGAGCGAGAGCGCGCCGGCGACGACCATCACCGCCACGCACGCGCCCGCAGCCCGCCACAACGCGCCGCCCCACAGCGCCCACGGGTCGGGCACGGGCAGCGCGGCGATGCGCGCCATGATGCGCTTCTCAAAGGCGTAGGGAACGCGGTCGCCCGGCGCGTCGCGCTTCGCGGCTGCGATGAGTTTGTCGTGGAGTGGAGCCAGGTTCATGGTCGGCAATTCCGCAGACGGGACTTTTTTTTGACGGGTTACAGATACTTCCCGGTCGCGAGCTTTTCGAGCAGCTTGCGCATCTGCGCGCGCGCGCGGAAGGCGCGGACCTTCACGAGCGGGATGCTCCATCCGGTGATGCGCGCGATGTCCTTGACGGAGCGGTCCTCGATCTCCAGCAGCACGATGACGAGCCGGTTCTCGGGCGAGAGCTGGTCGAGGAGCCGCTGCACCAGCAGCCGCGCCGCCGCGGCGTCCTCGGGCGCGGAACCGGGCTCCTGGCGGAACTTCTCGAGCCAGTCGCTCTCCTCGTCGGACAGGTCGGTGAAGTGCATCTCGCGGTTGCGCTGATGGGCGCGCAGGAAGTCGTAGCACGTGCGCAGCGCCATCCGCATGAGCCAGTGCTCGAACGGCGCGTCGCCGCGAAAGCCCGGCAGCTTTTGGAACGCCTTGATGAACACCTCCTGCACAATGTCCTCGGCCTCGTCCTCGCGCCGCGCGTAGCGCCGCGCGGTGGCGCACACGCGGGACTGGTAGCGCGCAATCAGCACCTCGAAGCTCGCGGTGTCCCCCGCCAGCACGGCCGCGATGAGCTCCGGGTCCGTGCGTTCCATCGCGCGCAACCATGCCAGAAGCGCGCGCCCGTCAAAAGCGCAAAGCCGGGCGCGGCGCCCGCGCGCGGCGTGCCGGAATTCCCTGCTTGAAACCCTTCGCGGAACATGGTGTTGAATTGCACCAACTCAGCCGGTTCCCATGAAGACGAGACTCCTGCCCATCCTGGTCATTTCCATCGCCGCCACCCTCCACGCGCAAGCACAGGGCAACTTCCCGCAACGCGGCGGCGGCGGCGGTGCTGCCGCCGCCGCGGGCGACGCACTCCCACCGATGCGCATGCTGCCCGCCGATTGGGCCTCGAAGCTCAAGTGGCGCAGCATCGGCCCGAGCGTCACCGGCGGCCGCATCGTGGACCTCGCGGTGAACGAATCCGACCCGGCCAACTTCTTCATCGCGTCCGCGTCGGGCGGGCTGTGGAGGACCACCAACAGCGGCGTGACGGTGGAGCCGGTCTTCGAGAAGGAAAACACCGTCTCGCTCGGCGACGCGGCGGTCGCGGCGTCCGACCCGCGCATCGTATGGGTCGGCACCGGCGAGCACAACGCACGCAACTCCGCGTCATGGGGCGACGGCGTATACAAGTCCACCGACGCTGGCAAGACGTGGAAGCACATGGGGCTTGAGAGGACGTTCCAGACTGGGCGCATCGCCATCCATCCGAAGAACCCGGACATCGTGTATGTCGGCGCGCTCGGGCGGTTATGGGGGCCGAATCCGGAGCGCGGCGTGTATCGCACGAAGGACGGCGGCAAGTCGTGGGAGCGCGTGCTGTTCGTGGACGACAAGACCGGCTGCATTGACCTCGTGATGAACCCGGCCAACCCGAACGAGCTGTTCGCCGCGATGTATGAGCGGCTCCGCGACGGCTTCGACGGCAACGATCCCGTCAAGCGTTACGCTCCCGGCTCCGGCCTTTACAAGACCACCGACGGCGGCAACTCGTGGAAGAAGTGCACCAACGGACTGCCCACCGTGAACATGGGCCGCATCGGCGTGACCTACTTCCGCAAGAATCCCAAGACGGTCTTCGCCATCGTCGAGTCGGAGAAGATCGGCACCGGACCCGCGTCCACCAATCGCACCGGCACCGCCTACATGGGCCTCACCGGCGAGAACGCGGAGGGTGGCGCGAAGCTGCTCACTGTCATCCCCGAAGGCCCCGCGGATTCCGGCGGGCTCAAGCCCGGCGACATCATCACCACACTCGACGGCAAGAAGATTGATTCTTACGAGGCGTTGCTCGAACGGATCCGCGACCATCAGCCGCAGGACAAGGTGAAGTTCATCGTGAAGCGCGACGACAAGCCGCAGACCATCGAGGTCACGCTCGGCCAGCGCCCGGCGGGCTTCGGTGGCGGTGGTGGCGGCGGCGGCGGCAACGCCTTCGCCGCGCAACTCGGCGGGCAGAACGCAAACGTGCACGAACGGCAGGGCAAGGACGGCTTCCAAACGGGCGGCGTTTACAAGTCCACCGACGGCGGCGAAAAATGGGGGCGCATCAACAGCCTCAACCCGCGTCCGTTCTACTTCAGCAAGCTGCACGTGGACCCGAACGACGACAAATATCTCTACGTCCTCGGCATCTCGCTCCACATGTCGAGCGACGGCGGCAAGACGTTCCGCGCGGACGCCGGGCGCAGCGTCCACGCCGACCACCACGCGATGTGGATCAACCCGCGCGACGGACGCCACATCATCCTCGGCGGCGACGGCGGCTTCTACGAATCGCACGACCGCGCGCGCACTTGGGAATTCGTGAACACGCTCCCGATCGCGCAATTCTACCACGTCGCTGTGGATTCGCGCCGGCTCTACCACGTTTACGGCGGCTTGCAGGACAACGGCTCGTGGGCCGGCCCGAGCATGCTGCGCTCGCGCACCGGACCGACCGCGGAGGACTGGCTGCCCATCGGCGGCGGCGACGGCTTCATGTGCGCCGTGGACCACAACGACCCGGACCTTGTTTACTTCGAGTCGCAGAACGGCGTGATGGGACGCGTGAACATCCGCACCGGCGAGCGCGGGCGCATCCGCCCCGAGGCGCCCCGTGGCGCGACGCTGCGGTTCAACTGGAAAACGCCGTTCTTCCTCTCGAGCCACAACTCGAGAGTTTTCTACTGCGGCGCGCAGTTCGTCTATCGCTCGCTCGACCGCGGCGAGAAGCTCCGCCAAATCTCGCCCGAACTCACGCGCACGCGCCGCGGCGCGATGAGCGCGCTCTCCGAGTCGCCCGTGAACCCCGACGTGCTGTGGGCCGGCACCGATGATGGCTGGCTCTGGCTCTCCAAGGACGGCGGGCACACGTGGAACAACCTCACCGCGAATCTCAAGGATCTGCCCGGCCCGCGCTGGGTCAGCACCATCGAGGCCTCGCGCTTCAAGGAAGGCCGCTGCTACGTCGCGTTCGACGGCCACCGTTCCGACGACGACAAGCCGTGGATTTTTGCCACCGAGGATTTCGGCGCGACTTGGAAGCCGCTCATGGCCAACCTGCCCGAGCACACCACGCGCTGCCTGCGCGAGGATTTGGAGAATCCCAACCTGCTCTTCCTCGGCACGGAGTTCGGCGTGTGGACGAGCGTGGACCGCGGCCAGTCCTGGTCGAGCCTCAAGTGCAACATGCCCACCGTCGCCGTGCACGACTTCGCCATCTCGGCCAAGGCGGCCGAACTCGTCGCCGCGTCGCACGGGCGCGGGCTGTGGATTCACGACCTCTCGCTGCTCAGGCAGGTCACAAAGGACACGTCGCTCGCGGAGGTGCAGCTCTTCAAGCCGCAACCGGGCGTGCTGTGGGCCGGCAGCATCACGCGCCGATACTACGGAGAGCAGTTCTTCACCGGACAGAATCCGGCTTCCGGCGCGAACCTCTTCGTCTCGCTGCCGGCCGACGCAAAGGCCGCCGCGCTCAAGATCACCGACACCGACGGCAAGACCGTCCGCACCTTGCAAGTCCGCACCAACGCCGGACTGCAAACCATCCCGTGGGACTTGCGCCGCGACCGCACTGGCGGTGGCGGTGGACCCGGAGGTGGATTCGGCGGGGGCGGACGCTTCGGCGCGCGCGCGGAGGGCGCAGACCCGCAGGCTGTCCCGCAACGTCCGCCCGGCGGCCCCGGCGGTGGCGCCGGCCAGGGCAAAGGCAAGGGACGTCCCGGTGGCGCGCAACCCGGACAACCGCAGGGCGGAAACCAACCGCCTGCCGGTGCAGGCGGCGGTGGTGGTGGCTTCGGCGGCCTCTTCAGCGGCCGCGGCCCCGGCGACTTGTTCGACCGCCTCGACACCGACAAGAACGGCACGCTCACACCGGACGAAATCGCCGCCGACCCGATGGCCGCGGAGACCTTGCAACGCTTCGGCCTCGACCCCGCGCAACCCCTTACGAAGGAAGCGATGGAACGCGCCGTGCAGGAAACGATGGGCCGCCTCGCGGGTGGCGCGTTTGGCCGTCCCGCCGAGAGCGGCAAGTATCGCGTGGTGCTGACCGTGGACGGCGTGGAGAAAACCGCCGACCTCCTCGTGCAGGTTGACCCGGACTACCCGGAGGCAACGACGATGCTGCAATTGCAGGAGGAGGAGTTCTTCCTCTGGCTCCGCAAGCGCGGCAAGACGGCGGATTAAGCGGGACCGCGCTCGTTCTTGTTTTGCTCCCGTTGTTCGAGGAAAAACTGCTTGAGCAACGCCCGCGATTCCTCTTCGCGCACACCAGGGGTGATGTCGCAGCGGTGGTTGAGCGTGGGGAATTGCAGCAGGTTTATCGCGCCCCCGGCTGCGCCGCCTTTCGGGTCGGGCGCGCCGAACACGACCCGCGCGAGGCGCACGTGCACGATGGCGCCCGCGCACATCGGACACGGCTCCTTGGTCACGTAGAGGGTGCAGTCGGTGAGCCGCCAGTCGCCGACGGCGGCCTCGGCCTGCGTGAGCGCGAGCATCTCCGCGTGGGCGGTCGCGTCCTTGAGCATCTCCACCTGGTTGAACGCCCGGCCGATGATGCGACCGTCGCGAACCACGACCGCGCCGACCGGCACCTCGCCCGCCTCGAACGCCTTCGCTGCCTGCCGCAGCGCTTCGCCCATGAAGTGCTGGTCGCTGTGCAGGTCGGTGACGGGCGAGTCCATCGGCAGTTTAACCAATCGCGCTCGCGGGCGCGATGAAGACGGGCGCCACGCGCGATTCCTCAAGCGTCCACTCGTCGCGTCCGTCGCCGCGGCAGCGGCAGTGGGCCGCGAAAAACCCGCCGCGGTGCTCCCAGTAGAGCGGCCAGATTTGCTCACGGTCGGAGCCCGGCAATGGCAGTTCGCCGAGCCGCGCGCGCGAGACGAATGCGAACCGTCCCTCGTCGCATGCCGGCGGCAGCGCGTTCACGCGGCGTCGGATTTCGAACAAGAACATCAGCCAGTGCGCCTGACCTTCGTAGCCGTGTTCGCTGATGATGCCGGTGAGGTGCAGGTCCCGCGGGCCGAGGTCGAGGCCGAGTTCCTCGCGCGCCTCACGGCACGCGCAGGCCCACGGCGATTCGCCTTCGCGGGTGTGAAGCTTGCCGCCGGGCGGGCTCCAAAGGCCGCGGTTCGGCTCCTTCGCGCGTTCGAGCAGCAGCACGTCGTCGTCGTTGTTGAACGCGTAGAGCAGCGTGGAAATCTTGTGCGGCAGCGCCACGACACGCAGTGAAGCAACCCGGCGCAAGTCCGGCAAAGTGAAACTGGCCGTTGGAGCGAGACGCTTGCGACTTCGCGAAGAACCGAAGCACAGGCGGAAAAGATTTGTGCACTGGGCGATTTGCTAATATCAAAGCCGCATGAGCAGCCCCGCGAGCGGCATGGCCAGCCTGTCCAACGGCCTCGGCCTCACGCCCGACAACACGTCGGCCATGGTGCTGCCCGTGGACGACCAGGTGATGGTCGCCGAGGCCATCCGCCGCTGCCTCGCCAACCAGCCCAGCATCGCGTTCCACTATTGCATTGACCCGAACGAGGCTGTCCGGCTCGCCAACCAGATCAAGCCCACCGTCATCCTGCTCGACCGGGTGATGCCCGGTGTGGACGGGCTCACACTCGTGCGCCATTTCCGGGCGAACGGGAACACGTCCGAGACGCCCATCATCGTGCTCTCGACGAAGGAGGAGCCCACCATCAAGAGCCAGGCGTTCGCCGCGGGCGCCAACGATTACCTCGTGAAGCTGCCCGACAAGGTCGAGCTCACCGCCCGCATCCGCTATCACACGAAGGCCTACCTGAGCCAGATCCAGCGCGACGATGCCTGCCGCGCGCTGCGCGAGAGCCAGCAGCAACCCGTGGACAGCAACACCGCGCTCATCACGCTCAACCAGAAACTCGAGGAGGCCACGCAGGCCAAGTCGCAGTTCCTCGCCAACACCAGCCACGAAATCCGCACGCCGATGAATGCGGTGCTCGGCATGACGACGCTCCTGCAGGACACCGAGCTCACGGCCGAACAGCGAGACTTCGTCGAGACCATCCGGATGTCCGCCGAGGGGTTGCTGGACATCATCAACGACATCCTCGACTTCTCGAAGATCGAGTCCGGCACGCTCGACCTCGAACATCAGCCGTTTGAATTGCGCGCCGCCATCGAGGAATCACTCGACCTGCTCGGCCCGCGCGCAGCGGAGAAGAAGCTTGAACTGGCCTACCTGCTCGAGGACCGCATCCCCGCCGAGCTGGTCGGCGACGTGACGCGCGTTCGGCAGGTGGTGGTCAACCTCGTCGCCAATGCGCTCAAGTTCACGACCGACGGCGAGGTCGTCGTGGATGTCCGCGCGGGCAGCGCGTCGGACGAACCGCCGTCCGAGGAGCCCGTCGCGCACGACCCGTCGAAGTTCCTCCTGCACGTCGCCGTGCGCGACACGGGCATCGGCATCCCGCAGGACAAGATGGACCGGCCCTTCACGTCCTTCAGCCAGGTGGACGCGTCCACCACGCGGCAGTTTGGCGGCACGGGACTCGGGCTTGCCATCTGCAAGCGATTGACCGCGCTCATGGGCGTGCGCGTATGGGCCGAAAGCCAGCCGGGCAAGGGCGCCGTGTCTCATTTCACGCTGCGGCTCGACCCCGCTCCCGGCGCGCCGCCGCGGGCGAAGCCACCGGCTGTGCTCGCCGGCAAGCGTCTGCTCGTCATCGAACCGAGCGGGACGCAACGCGCCGTCGTCACCGCATTCGCGACCCAGGCCGGCATGACCGTTCACGCGGTCGCCGCGGCGCAAGAGGTTCAGCCCTTGCTGTCCAAGCCCGGCTCCTTCGACGCTGCTGCCGTCAGCGCGCGCATCCCCGGCGATGACGGGCTTTCGGTCGCCCAATCCATCCGCAAGTCGCCGGGCGGCACCGCTCTGCCACTGGCCCACCTCACCGACAGCCGGCCGCGAGAAGTGCCTTGCCGCGGGCATGGACGATTACATCGCCAAGCCAGTCCGCATCGCCGAGTTGCAGGAAGCCATCGCGCCTGTCGGCCAGTCACGCGCGCCGCGCGCACCCGCCCGGCCTGCTGCTCCGGCGCCAAACCCAGCCCCTCCCACGACTTCGGCCGCCCCTGCGCCGTCTGCGGCGGCGTTGCCGAAACTGCCCGACGAGATCATTGACCTCTCCGTCGCCAACGCACCAAAGCATGTCACGCAGGTCAAGGCCGCGGCCGACAACCCGACCAAGCTCGTCTTCGCCAGCCACGTGTTCCGCGGCATGTCGCTCAACCTCGGCGCGTCGCGCCTCGGCGCCATCTGCCAGGAAATCGAGACCGTCGCCAATTCCGGCAGCACCAGCGGCGTGCCGGCGCTCGTGGTCGAGATGGACCGCACGGTCGATCTCACGCTCGCCGAGTTCCGCAAGCTGCGCGAGTCGTGAACGCCACGGTCCCGCGGCCGCGCCCGCCGTGCCCGGCCTTCGTCAGTCCTGCCGCCATCGTGAAGCGCATTGACCAGGCCCTTGTGGAGCGCGGCCTCTCCGAGTCCCGCGAGAAGGCCCGCCGCGCCATCATGGCCGGCCGCGTCCTCATCAACCGCCAACCCGCGCGCAAGCCCAGCGACACCGTCCGCGACTCCGACGCCGTGGCGCTGACCGAGCCGGAGAAATTCGTGAGCCGCGGCGGTCACAAGCTCGATCACGCGCTCGCGCACTTCGCGCTCGAAGTGAGGGGCGCGGTCGCCGTGGACCTCGGCGCCTCGACCGGCGGGTTCACGGACTGCCTGCTCCAGCGCGGCGCGGCGCGCGTGTTCGCGGTGGACGTGGGCCACGGCCAGCTCGCGTGGCCGCTCCGCAACGACCCGCGCGTGGTCGTGATGGAACGGACGAATGCCCGCACGCTTTCGCCCGACGCAATGCCGCGCCCGTTCGAGGGAGCGGACATCGTCGTCGCAGATTGCTCGTTCATCTCGCTGCGGCTCGTGCTGCCCGCGGCCGCGGGGTTGCTGCGGCCCGGTGGCAAAGCTGCTGCACTCGTGAAGCCGCAGTTCGAGGCGGGCAAGGAGGAAGCCGACCGTGGCGCTGGTGTCATTCGTGATTCTGAGGTGCACGAGCGGGTGCTCGCCGAGTTGGAGTCGTTCGTGCGCTCGATGGCCGGCCTCGCGTGGCGCGGTGTCACCGAATCGCCGCTGCTCGGGCCGGCCGGAAACAAGGAATTCTTCGTGCTGCTTGAAAATGCTCGCTGACCAAGTCCGCCGCGTCGGCCTGCTGGCCAACGCGGGAAAGCCCGCGGTCGCATCCGCGGTGCGCCGCGCCGCCGCGCTTGTCGCGGCAGCCGGGCGCGAGGTGCTCACCGAGCCGTCCACCGCGGACATCGCGCGCCTGCGCGTGCCGCGCTGCGACAGCCCCGCGGCGCTCGCGGCGTCGTGCGACCTCGTGCTCGTGTTCGGCGGCGACGGCACGATGCTCCGCGCCGCACGCGAGCTGGCCGGCTCGCGGACGCCCATCCTCGGCGTGAAGTTCGGCGGGCTCGGCTTCCTCACGGCGTTCTCGGCGGACCAGCTCGCGCGCGGGCTCAAGCGCGTGTGGGCGGGGGACTTCACCATCGAATCGCGGCCGCTCATCGAGGTGGACGGGTTTGCGAGCGGCGAGCCGGTGCGCAGCCTCGCGCTGAATGACTTCGTGGTGAGCCGCGGCGCGACGTCGCGGCTCATCGAACTCGGCGTGGCGGTCAACGGCGAACCGCTCACGACCTATTTGTGCGACGGGCTAATCGTCAGTTCGCCGACAGGCTCGACGGCTTACTCGCTCGCCGCGGGCGGGGCCATCGTCAGCCCCGAGGCCGAGGTGTTCACTCTCACTCCCATCTGTCCGCACACGGTCTCGAACCGTTCCGTCATCGTGAGCTTGCGCTCCGAGGTGCGCGTGACGCTGCACAGCCGCCAGCCCGATTCCATCCTCGCCGCCGACGGCCAGGTGCTCGCGGCGCTGGACCCGGGCGAGAGCATCACGGTGCGGCGCAGCCGGCGCTCGGTGCGGCTGCTGCGGTTGTCCGGCGCGTCATTCTACCGGACGCTGCGGCAGAAGCTGAACTGGAGCGGGTCCAACGTGTGAACCATGGTTCGCCTGAAGGACATTGCCGCGCGCGCGAAGGTCTCGGTGATGACCGTCTCGAAGGCGTTGCGGAACGCGAAGGACATCTCGCCGCAGACGCGCGAGCGGCTGCAGGCGCTGGCGGCGCAGATGGGCTACGTGCCGAACACGGCGGCCAGCGGCCTGCGCACGCACAGCACGCGGCTCTTCGGGCTCATCATCTCGGCGATGACCAACCCGCTGTTCGCGCGCGTCATCATGGCCATCGAGGAGCGCGCGCACGAGATGGGTTACGAATTGCTCATCGCGCATTCGCTCAACAACCCGTCGCGCGAGGAGACCTGCATCCGCCGCATGCTCGCCCGCCGCGTCGAGGGGCTGTTCATCTTCCCCGCTTACCGGCCGCAGGAACAATCTGCCGTGTATGACGAGTTGCTCGCGCGCGGCGTGCCCACGGTCATCCTCGGGCCGAAGGCGGCGTTCTGCGCGCGCTTCCACAACGTGGAGACGAACGACCTCGCGGCGAGCCAGGCGCTCACGCGGCTGCTGCTCGAACTCGGGCACAAGCGCATCGCCTTCTTCGCCGGGCCTGCCGTGTCGCCGTGGGCGATCGAGCGCTTCGAGGGCTACCGCCGCGCGCTGCGCGAGGCGTCGCTGGACGTGGACGATGCGCTCGTGTTCAACGCGGGCGCGACCATCGAGGAGGGCGCGACCGCGGCGTTGCAGATGGTGCAGGAGAACCCCAAGGCCACCGCGGTGCAGGCGGTGAACGACCTCGTCGCCATCGGCGCGACCGAAACGCTGCTCAAGCAGGGTTTGCGCGTTCCGCAGGACTTGTCGGTGGTGGGATTTGGCAACGTGCTCGTGAGCGAGCACTTTCGAGTCCCGCTCACGACGGTGCGCCAGCCCAAATACCGGCTCGGCGTCGCCGCCGTCGAAACCATCCGCAAGCTGATCGCCGGAGAATCGCCGCCGCCGCAGCGGTTGTCGGCGGAAATCGTGCAGCGCGAGAGCACGGCGCCGCCGAAGGCTTGAGCACCCGGGCGGTCCGGCGCGCTACTTCTTCTTGACCACCGGCGCCTTCTTGTCCGATGAGATTGGCGCGGGCGTGACCGTGGTGGCCGGGGCAGGCTGGGCTTGGGGAGCCGCCTGCGGGGGCGTGGCCGGCCGGTTGTCGAGGAGGGGGACGATCTTCGCGTCGTAGAATTCCTTCGCGCGGCGCTGCGCCTCGTTGAGATCGTCGGGCTTGAGGCGCGCGGCGACGGCGTCGCGGTTGCGGATGGCGTTGGTGTTGCCGAGCGCGGCGGAGACGTTGAACCACTTGTAGGCCTCGACGTAATCGGGCTTGGCTGCGGCCTTGTCGTCGGCGAGCAGCACGCCAAGGTTGTCCATCGCGCCGTTCTCGCCCGACTCGGAGGCCATCAACAGCCACTTTTGCGCCTCGGTGCGGTCCTTCTTCACGCCGCCGGAGCCAACGAGGTGCAGCCGGCCGACTTCGCCCTGCGCGCGGACGCTTCCGCCCTCGGCGGCCTTCTTGAACCACTTGAGCGCCTCGACCTCGTCCTTCGGCACGCCCTTGCCCGCGGAATAAATGACGCCGAGGTTGGACTGCGCGATGACGAGTCCCTGGTCGGCGGCGGCGCGATACCACTTGAGCGCCTCGGCGGGGTTGGGCGTGACGCCGCGCCCGTTCTCGTAAATCCAACCCAGTTCGTTCATCGCGTTGACCTCGCCCGCCTCGGCGGCCTGCTTGTAGTATTTGAGTGCCTCGGCCTCGCTCTTCTCGACGCCGCGGCCGTAGAAGTAGGCCTGCGCGAGGTGATAGAGCGCCTGCGGATTGCCGCGCTCGGCGGAGGCCTTGAAGAGCTTGAACGCCTCGGCGTCGTCCTGCTTCACGCCCTGCGCGCCCGAAAGGAGGATGGCGAGGTTCTTTGCGGCCGCCGTGTCGCCCTGGTCGGCGGCGGCCTTGAACCATTTCGCGGCCGCGGCGTTGTCACGCGCGACGCCCCGGCCGTTTGCGTAAAGCACGCCAAGTTCGTGTTGCGCCTGCGCGTTGCCGGCCTCGGCGGCCTTCGCCAACCACTTGGCGGCCTCGGCGAGGTTGGCCGGCGTGCTGGAAGCGCGGAGCAAAAGCACGGCGAGGTTTTTCTGCGCGACGGTGAAGTTCTGCTCGGCGGCCTTGCGGAACCATGCCGTGGCCTCGGTCATGTTCTCCGGCACGCCTTGACCGGTGGCGAGCATCCAGCCGAGCTCATTCTGCGCCTGCGCGACGCCCTGCTCCGCGGCCTTGCGATACCAGCGGCCGGCCTCGGCGAGGTCCTGCTTCACGCCCTGTCCCTGTTGATACATCGTCGCGAGATTCTTCTGCGCGAGCGAGTCGCCGGCATCCGCGGCGCGGCGGAACCACTTCGCCGCCTCGGGAAAGTGCTGGAGCGTGCCCTGCCCGGTGTAATACGCCACGCCGAGGGCGAGCTGCGCCTTCACGTCGCCCTTGTCAGCGCGGTCGGTGAGGGTCTTGAGGTCGGTGGGCTGGGCTTGGACGCCGAGGGCGAGCGCGCCGGCGAGCGCTGCGGCGGCAAACAAGCGGGTCCGGGGAAGGGGTTTCAAGCTCATAGTTTTCATGCGGCGCGCAGGGTAGGGGAACGTCGGCGCGGTTGTAAACTGCAATCCCCGGAACGAGAACCGGCACGCGCCACGCTTGGAACGCGACGGAGAAATCACGGCCAGTCGTCGCGCTCAGGTCACCGGCGGGAATCCTTTGCGGATGGAAGCCCACGGCTCCTGCGTGGACACGTCCACGATGCCCGGCTCGGCGGCCCTCGCGGGCGACAGGATGGCGAGGAACACGAGCTTCTCATCGTGCGGGTTGAACGTGCCGTGCACTTCCCCCATCGGGATGAACGCCATCTCACCCGGGCCGAGGATGCGATGCTCGCGGCCGACCCATTGCTCCGCGCGACCGGAGACGATGTAGATGAGCTCCTCGCGCGTGGGATGCGTGTGGAAGGGATGACAGCGTCCGGCATCCATGTTTGCCCGCACCAGCAGCAGGTGTTCGTTGTTCACCACGTCGCCGCGGCACATCCATTCCTCCAGTGTCCATGGCGAAAGGAACCGGACGGCATCGGCGGCGGTGACAAAACGGCGGGCGGGCTTGTCCATGCGCGGAGGAATAGCAGCGCCGTGATTCGCCGGCAGCAAATTTCTCCGCAACGGCAACGTCTGGTTGCGGCATGGCCTTCCTGCGCCGCGCGCCTTCGCTGTTCAGTTCAAACCCAGAATCTTCCGCCCCTCCGCCGAGATCATGGACTGGTGCCACGGCGGGTCCCAGACAACTTCCACGCTGGCATCCTCCACGCCGGGCAGGGTGAGGATTTTCTGTTGCGCGTCGCGGGCGATGACCGTGCCCATGCCGCAGCCCGGCGCGGTCAGCGTCATTTTCACGAACACCTTGTGCCCGCCGGACGGAATCGCCTCGATGCCGAGGTCATACACGAGCCCGAGGTCCACGATGTTCACCGGAATCTCCGGGTCGTAGCACGAGCGCAACACGTCCCACACCGACTTCTCGTCGAGCTTGCCCGGCGCGGGTGGAGTGGGCGCGGGCGAATCCTCCGGCTTGAGACCGAGCGCGTCGGCATCCTTGCCATTCACGCGGAACAGCCCGCCCATCGCGAACACCGTGTAGCTGCCGCCGAGGTGCTGCACGATGTCCACCGGCGTGCCGGACTTGAGCGTGACGGCGTTGCCGACGGGAATCTGGATCGCCGCGCAATCGCGCGCGAGCTGCACGGAGGTCGCCTGTTGTTCCATGCCGCGAAGCTAGCGGACGCGCCGCGTTTGGCAACGCGGAACGCGGACGCGAACCACGGATTACACCGAACACACGGAATGAACCGCGGATGACCTTGGTCATCAGTGTGCTCTGTGTGTTCCGTGGTCATTCAAACGATTCGTGTCCATTCGTGGATTGCGTTTGCGGGATTGAAATTGCGCCGCGCATTTCGCTCTGCCCAAATCCGCCCGTGCAAAACCCCGCGTGGAAGTCCGCCGTCGCCGCTTGCGCCGACCCGGCGCGGGCGCAGGCGGGACTCGACCGGCTCAAATCCGCCGGCGCAACGGGCGCGCTCAAGAAAGCCTCGGCGGAACAGGCCCGCATCGTCGCCGCGGTGCTTGCAGGCTCGCAGTCGCTCGGCGACGCGCTCGTGGCCAATCCGCAGTGGCTCGGCGAAGTGCTCGACCCCGAGGCGCTCGCGCACCCGCGCCTTCCGCAAGGTTTGCGACGCGAGGTGGACCGCTTCCTCCGGCCTGCGCTCGACGCGCGCGACTTCGAAACCGCGCTCACGCAGCTCCGCCGCTTCAAGCAGCGCGAACTGCTCCGCATCGGCGCACGCGACCTCGCCCGGCTCGGCGACATGCCGCACATCACGCGCGAACTCTCGGATGTCGCCGACGTCTGCCTCGACGCCGTGCTGCGCGTGTGCCGCGCGCAGATCGAATCGCGATTCGGCGCTCCATTCCATCCCGATGCCGAGGGCGAGTGGCAGCCGACGCGGTTCTGCGTGCTCGGCATGGGCAAGCTCGGCGGGCAGGAACTCAATTTCAGCTCCGACGTGGACCTGCTGTTCGTTTACACCGACGAAGGCCATGCTTTCCGAGAACCACCTCGGGGCAGTGAAGCCGCGGGCAAGGGCGCGACCAACCACGCCTGGTTCAAGCGGCTCGCGGAGTCCTTCATCGCCGAGGTCACGCGCACGACGGCCGAGGGGTTTCTCTATCGCGTGGACATGCGCCTCCGTCCCGAGGGCGACGCCGGGCCGCTCGTGCGGTCGCTCGAGAGCTACGGCAACTTCTACGCGCAATGGGGCCAGTCGTGGGAGCGCATGATGCTCATCAAGGCCCGCTGCGTCGCGGGCGACGCCGCGCTCGCGGGCGAGTTCATCGAGACCGTGCAGCACTTCCGCCTTCCTCGCTCGCTGAACCCGCGCGCCCTCGACGACGTGGCGGCGATGAAGCTGCGCATCGAGAACGAAGTCGTCCGCGCCGGCGAACTCGACCGCAACGTGAAGCTCGGCCGGGGCGGCATCCGCGAAATCGAGTTCATCGCGCAATCACAGCAACTGCTTCACGCGGGCCGCATGCCGTTCCTTCAGCTCCCGCAGACGCTGCCCGCGCTGCAGGCGCTCGCGCGCTACAAGCTCCTGCCGCGTGACGAGGCGGACACGCTCGCCGACGCGCTCGTGTTCCTCCGCGACGTCGAGCACCGGCTGCAAATGGAGCAGGACCAGCAAACGCACACGCTGCCGACCGAGCGCAAAGCCCGCGAGCGGCTTGCGCGGCTGATGGGCTTCGACACGCTGGCTGCGTTCGAGTCCGCGCTGAAGCAGCACACCACGCGCGTGCGCGCGAGCTACGAAAAGGTGTTCGGCCCTGAACGCGAGACCGCGGGAAGCGCGCTTCCAGCGTCGTTCGACGGCTGCGAGGAGCAGTGGCGCACGCTGCTCGCAGCGCGGCGGTTCCGCGACCCCGCCAAGGGCGTGAAGCTGCTTCGCGAATTCGTGGAGGGTCCCGGCTATGTGCACGTCTCCGCGCGCACCAGCGAACTCGCGATGCGGCTCATCCCCGTGTTTCTCGATACCTGCGACGGCAAGCGGCAGTCGGCCGTCTCGACAGTCCCTCGTGGCGATTCCGCGGCTCCACAATTGGCAATCGGCAATCGGCAACCGGCAATTCTGTCGGACCCCGATCGCGTGCTCGCCCGGCTCGACTCCTACATCACTGCCTACGGCTCGCGCGCGATGCTCTACGAGGCTTGGTCGAACCGGCCCGCGCTGTTCGAGTTGCTGCTGCTGCTCTTTGACCGCTCGGAGTTCCTCGCCGAGTCCGCCATCCGCACGCCGGATCTCGTGGACGAATTGCTCGCCAGCGGCCGGCTGCGCCGTGCGAAAACCCTGTCGGAGATCCTCGACGAGTTGCGCCACGGCCAAGACGACGCCGACCAGCACGCGTGGCTGCGGCGTTATCATCAGGCCGAGTTCATGCGCCTCGGCTTGCGCGACATCCTCGGGCTCGTGGACTTCGAGGTGAACCTTGCCGAACTGTCCGCGCTCGCCGACGCGTGCCTCGGCTACGCGCTCGAAGTCGTCGCGCGCCGGAACAAGCTCAAGTCTGCGCCGTTCGCCGTCATCGGCCTCGGCAAGCTCGGCGGCTCGGAACTCACCTACGGCTCGGACCTCGACGTCCTTTTCGTCGCAGACGACAAGGCGCGCGACCTGCCGCGACTGCAAAAGCTCGCGGCGGAATTGATGGAACTGCTGACCGCGCAAACGGAGCACGGTGCCACCTTCGCGCTCGACGCGCGACTGCGCCCCGACGGCGAGAAGGGGCTGCTCGTGAACACGCTCGCCGCCCACGAGGATTACTACCGGACGCGCGCATTGCTTTGGGAAATCCAGGCGCTGAGCCGCGCACGGTTCGTCGCAGGAAATGAGGCGGCCGGGCGCGAGTTCGAGCGGCTCGCGGCGGCACTGAGCGACTTCAGCATCGAGGGCGTCTCGCGCGGCTTCGCGCTGCGCGGACGTCGCGGGCTCGCGTGCTACACGCCAGACTGGAAGGCCGAGGTCGCGCACATGCGCGAGCGAATCGAGCGCGAGCGCACGCCCGCCGGACACGAGGCGCTGGCGTTCAAGACCGGCGCAGGCGGACTGGTGGACGCGGAGTTCATCGCGCAATCGCTCGCAATGGAGCACGGCTGGACCGAGCCGAACACGCTCCGTGCGCTCACACGCGCGCGGGACGAGGCGGCGCTGCCGCGTGCCGATGCGGATGCGCTGCTCGCGAACTACCGCGAGTTGCGCCGCGTCGAGGGCATCCTCCGACGATGGAGTTACGAGGGCGAAGCCGAACTGCCGGACGACCCCGCGCCGTTGTATCGCGTCGCCGTGCGCTGTGGTTTTGCCAACGGGGAGGATTTTCTCAAGGCGATGAACTCCGCTCGCGCCGAAGTGCGGCGTGTTTTCACGCCGGTCTTTGCTGACCGCGAACGGCCGCGCGGGCTGTGATGAAAAGGCGCGGGTTGAGGCCGCCCGCACACGCCGACACGATTCAAGTCCACCTTGCAACGCACGTTCAGCCGCCGAAATGCCTTGCGGCTCGCCGCCACTAGCTTCCTCGGCGCCATCGTCGCTGCCCGCATTCATCTCCGCGCGGCGGAAAGCGCGACGAGGTTCCCGCACGGAGCGGTCATTGGCGAGCCGCTCGCCGCGAAGGCCGGCATGGACGTGCTCGCGGACGGCGGCAGCCTCGTCGTCACGCTGGCGCGGGGTCGGAGAGTGTTCGCGCTCGACTTCAATTCCGCCGCGCCCGCGGCCATGCGCGCGGACAACTTCAAGCCGGGCGCCGACGGCCGCGTGCGCGACCGCGTCAATGAGTTCGGCTGGCTCGCGACCGGTGTGCCCGGCACGCTTGCGGGGCTCGATGCGGCGTGGCGTCGCTTCGGCTCGCGGCCCTTTCACCAGGTGTTCTGGCCCGCGCTCGCCTTCGCGAGGGACGGCTTCACCGTCAACGCGGGATTCGCCGACGCCGTTCGCGCCACGGCCGCGCATCTCGCGCGCGACCCCTCATCGGCGAAGCTGCTGCTGCCCGGCGGCGAACCGCCGAAGGTCGGCGACACCTTTCGAAACCCCAAGCTGGCCGAAGTGTTCAAGGCGTTTCTCGCGAGGAAATCCGTCCGCGACTTCTACAAGGGCGACATTGCATTGCGCGTGGCGGAGGCGTTCGAGAAGCGCGGCGGGCTGGTGACCGCGGGCGACCTCGCGCGCTACGAGGCGAAGTGGCCGCAAGACGAGCGCGAGTTCTTCGCGGCTGTGGGCTACACGGCGACCACCGGCCCGATCGCACGGGTGAGCGCGGTCGGTTTCGATGCGCGGACGGGTGAAGCCCGGGCGGCGTCGCGTTGAAGCCGGTCACGCGGCGGGTTTTTGAACGAGTTGCGCCGCGAACTTCTTGAAGAACTCGTCCATCATCCGCTTGGCAGCGGCCTCGACGAGGCGCGAGCCGACCGCGGCAACCATCCCGCCGACTTGCGCGTCGGCATCGCAACGCAGTTCGGTGTGGCCGGGTTTCTTCTCGGAGAGCGTGATCTTCGCCGTGCCCTTCACGAAGCCGGGACCGCCTTTGCCCTCGATGTGCAGGGTGTAGGACTCGGGCGGCTTCACGTCCTTCATCTGCACCTTGCCGACGTAGCTGCCCTTGATGCCCGCGAGGCCGAGCTTGAGATGCGCGTCATAACTGCCCTCGCTGGTCTTGACCATCTTCTCGCAACCGTCAATGCACTGCTGCAACGCGGCCGGGTCGGTGATGGCGGCGAAGACCTTGTCGCGTGGCGCGGCGAGCGCGTAAGTGGCGGCGAGCTTCACGGGTTTGTCACGAATTACATGAGTGATTCGTTACATCGTTACACCGGAAGCTGGCTGGCGCTCCGATGTAACTTTGCAACATTGTAACCAATCAACCGTGTCACTCTACCCCGGCGCCGCCTGTCCGAGCGCGCGCCGTGTGTTCACGCAAGCCAGGTGCAGCCGGAACTCCGCCGATGCGTGGATGTCGCCAAGTGCCTCGACGTCTTTCGCCACTCGCGCCGCGGCCTTCGCGATGGCGTCGGCGTCGAGGTCCCTGCCTTTCAAGTAGCGCTCTGCCGCAGTGGCACGGAACGGTTTGGCTGAGACACCCGTCACGCCGATTCGCACGGTCTTCGCAAACTTGTCCACGACGACGGCGACTCCGGCGATGGCAAAGCCACTGGCCTTCTGTGCTGCCTTCACGTAGGCGACGGACTTCGCAGTCAACGGCACCCGAATGTCGGCGAGGATTTCATTCGGCTGCACCGCCGTTTGCATCATCTCGACGAAGAACTGCTTCGCGTTCACTTCGCGGCGTCCGCCCGGTCCTGCGATCACCATTACGGCATCGAGCGCGAGAATTGCCGCGGGCCAGTCAGCCGCCGGGTCCGCGTGAACGATGCTGCCGGCCAGCGTGCCGCGATTGCGCACCTGCACGTCGCCGATGACCGCGGCGACCTCGGGCAGCAACGGACACCTTTCTTTGAGCAGGGCGGATGACTCGATGTCGTGATGCGTCGCCATCGCACCGATGGAAATGTGCGCGCCTTCGTCGCGGATGTAGTTCAGGTCTGCGATGCGGCTGATGTCCACGACGGTCTTCGGCTGCGCGAGCCGCAGCTTCATCGCGGGAATCAGGCTGTGCCCGCCGGAGAGGATTTTCAGGTCTTCGTTCGAAGCGAGCGCGGCGATGGCTTCGTCGAGCGTTGCCGGGCGCACGTAGTTGAAGCTGGCGGGAATCATGTTGGTTACATGAGTTGAATGGTTACATGAGTTACAAGGGGAGCGCAGCGAGCCAGGCTTCAAGCTCGTCGTCCCCATCGCCGTAAGGGGGTGAGTCTTCGCGCAGCGCCATGGAGTCGCCGGCCTTTCTATCGCGAAGCCAACGCATGTAGCCGTTCAGAAGTTTCAGCACGTGCCAGCCTTGCTGCTTGCGCGGAGCAACTTCAGCAGGTGGCCGATAGGCTTCGTCCTCGCAGACATTCAAGTCGTCGAGCAATTCCTGCAACGACCCGCGCGCCTGCAACATGAACTTAATCTGATCGAGATAGTGAAACCGGCCGTGCCCCTCCGAAATGTTGTTCATGAGCGACACTGCAGCCCGCCGGATCTGGCTGGCCAGCTCAAACTTCTCGAACGCAGGCAGCTTGCGTGTCACCGCATACATCGTTTTCCGAAACTCGCGAGCGGCCTCGTAAACTTCCAAATCTTCGAAGGTGCTAGACGACTTCGCTGCTGCCTCCGTCGCTGTGCTCATGTAACTCATGCAACCTTGTAACCATTGTAACTCATTTAGCCCCTCGCCGACGCAATCGCCCGCCACACCTTCTCCGGTGTGAACGGCAGGTCGAGATGTTTCACGCCGAGCGGCGAGAGGGCGTCAATGACGGCGTTTGCGATGGCGGGCGTTGCGCCGATGGTGCCCGCCTCGCCGACGCCTTTCACGCCGAGTGGATTGCTGGGCGAGGGCGTTTGCGTGAAGTCCATCAGGTAGTCCGGAATGTCGCGCGCGCGCGGCACGGCGTAGTCCATGAACTCGCCGGTCAGGAGCTGGCCGTTCTCGTCATAGACGCAGCGCTCCATCAACGCCTGGCCGAGCGAGTGCGCGATGCCGCCCTGCACCTGGCCCTCGACGAGCAGCGGGTTGATCTGCCGCCCGCAATCGTCCACCGCCACATACTTCACGATCTTCACCTCGCCGGTCTCGCGGTCCAACTCGACGGCGACGATGTGCGTGCCGAATGGATACGTGCAGTTCGGCGGCTCGAAGAAGGTGCTCGCCTCCATGCCCGGCTCGAAGTTCTTCGGCAGGTTCTTCGCGACGAAGGACTCCTCGGCAAGCTTCTGAATCGTGATGAACTTCTTTGGCGACCCTTTGACTGAGAACCTGCCGCCGCGGAGGAGAACATTCTTCGGTTTTGTGCCGAGAATGTGCGCGGCGAGGCGTGTGGCCTTCGCGAGGATCTTCTCAATGCACAGCACGATGGCCGTGCCGCCGATGGCGGTGGCGCGGCTGCCGTAGGTGTCGCGACCGTAATGCGCAACCGCGGTGTCGCCGCGATGGACCACCACGTCCTCCATCGGCACGCCGAGGCGGTCGGCGGCGATTTGCGCGAAGCTCGTCTCCTGTCCCTGCCCGTGCGGCGTCGCGCCGGTGATGACGGTGACCTTGCCGCTCATCTCGACGCGGACGCAGCCCCATTCCCAGCCGCCGGAGGACATCATCTTCGAAGGGCCGAGCGCGCAAATTTCGACGTAAGTGCTGAGACCGACCCCGAAGACCCTACCCTCGGCGCGAGCCTTCTCGCGCTGCTTGAGAAGCTGTTCCCACTTGGCGACCTGCTGGGCTTTGCGGAGCGCCCCCTGATAATTCCCGCTGTCGTAGGTGAGGCCGCACGGCGTGTTGAACGGGAACTCGCTCGGCTTGGGGAAGTTCTTCAACCGCACCTTCACCGGGTCGAGGCCGAGTTCGTCCGCAATCAAGTCCATCACGCGCTCGATGGTGTAAGTGCCCTCGGGCCGGCCCGCACCGCGGTAAGCGTCGGTGCACATCTTGTTCGTGTAAACGGCGGTGAGGTCCATGCGCATGGCCCTGGCCTTGTAACAGCCGGTGAGCATGAGGCCCGTGAGCGTCGGGATGGCCGGTGTGTTGAGCTGAAGATACGAGCCGAGGTCCGCGATGGTGCGGGACTTGATGGCGAGCAAGGTGCCGTCGTTCTTCACGGCAACTTCGTATTCGCCAATCTGGTCGCGCCCGTGAATCGTGGTCGAAGCATTCTCGCGGCGCGATTCGATCCACTTCACCGGCGCGCCGAGCCGCATCGCGAGGTGGCAGCAGAGGGCTTCTTCCGCGTAGAGATTCAGCTTCGCGCCGAAGCCGCCGCCGACTTCGGGCGCGACGATGCGCAGCTTGTTCTCCGGCACGTTGAGCATCGCCGGCAACAGCGTGCGGATGAGATGCGGAATCTGCGTCGAGGTCCACAGCGTGAGCTGGCCCTCGCCCGCGTGCCACGAGGCGATGCAACCGCGCGGTTCGATGGGCATCGGGATGAGCCGCTGGTGGACCATGCGGAGCTTGAGCACGCGATCGGCGTCGGCAAATGCGGCGTCGAGATCGCCGTTGGCGTTGGTCCATTGGAAGGCGACGTTCGTGCCGAGGTCGGGATGCGCAAGCGGTGAGTCGGCTTGAAGCGCCTTCTCCGGGTCGCTCACGACGGGCAGCGGGTCGTAGTCCACTTCGATCAAGTCGAGCGCGTCACGCGCGGCGTAGCGGTCGGTTGCGACAACGACGGCGACGGGATGGCCGACGAAATAGACGCGGTCGCTCGCAAGCACGGTGTGCTTGGGCGCCTTCATGTCCGGCATCGGCGAACCGCATGGGACAAGTCCGCACTTGTCATTCACATCCGCGCCAACGAAGACGCCAACCACGCCCGGCGAAGCCTTCGCCGCATCCGTCTTGATCGAGTTGATCTTGGCATGCGCGTAAGGGCTGCGGAGCACGACGGCGTGGAGCAAGCCGGCGAGTTGCAGGTCGTCCACGTAGGTGGCGATGCCCTTGATGAGGCGCGGATCCTCGACGCGCTTGATGGGCCGGCCGGTAAAGGCTTTGGATTTGGTGGCTGTGGCCATGTTGTGCTTGTTACATGGTTAAATTGGTCACATGAGTTACATGGTTGCATCGGGTTTGGGCATCGCCCACGTAACTCATGCAACGATTCCACTTATTGAACTACTTTCAGTTTGGTCGCCGCGCACTTCACCGCGTCAATGATGTGCGAGTAGCCGGTGCAGCGGCAGAGGTTGCCGTCAATCGCGTGGCAGATGTCCTCGCGCGACGGGTCGGGGTTGCGCTGGAGCAGGTCCACGGCGGACATGATCATGCCCGGCGTGCAGTAGCCGCACTGGAGACCGTGACATTCCCAGAAACCCTCCTGGACGGCGTGGAGTCTGCCGTCCCGCGCGAGACCTTCGACTGTCGTGACCTCGCAGCCGTCGGCTTGCACCGCGAGCAACGTGCAGGACTTCACCGATTTGCCGTCGAGCAAGATGGTGCACGCGCCACAGAGCGTCGTCTCGCAGCCGACATGCGTGCCGGTGAGCTTGCACTGGTCGCGCAGGAAATGGACGAGCAGCGTGCGCGGCTCGACTTCGTGCTTGTGGAGGACGCCATTGATGCGGATGGAGACGTTCGTTTTCACGGGAGGAAAACTCGGTTTACGTTGAGGACGGGCCCAGCTTACTGCCACGCTCCGGACGGGCAACTGCAAACTCGCAGTGAGTGGGGATTGAAATCGGATGGTAGCAGCGAGAGCCGCTACGGCTGCTCGATGGCGCCGGATTGGACGAGCACCTTGCGCACGCGCGCGACGAGTTCCGCGGGGCTGAACGGCTTGACGATGTAGTCAGCCGCGCCGAGTTCGAGCCCGGCCACGACGTTTTTGTCCTTGTTCTTCGCCGTGAGCATGATGACCGGGATGTTCTTGAGGACGGGGGACTCCTTCACGCGACGCAAGACCTCGAAGCCGTCCATCACCGGCATCATCGCGTCGAGCAGGACGAGGTCGGGCATGACGCGCGGGAAGGTGTTGATCGCCCCGTCGCCGTCGCGGGCGTGGAGCACCTCGAAGCCCTGCTGCTTGAGCTTGAACTCGATGAGCTGGGCGGTCTGGGGCTCGCCCTCAGCCACGAGGATCTTGATCATGGGCGCAGCGTATCGGCGCGAGCGCAGCGGCTCAACGCGCATCTGCCCGAATGCCCCGGAAGCAGCGAGACGCAGCCGCGCTACGAATTGTCGCCGTCGAGCAACCGCCCGACGCCGCCGAGCAAGGATCCCTCCTCGCGCCCGCGTCCGCCAGCACTCGGCGCGGCCTGCACGATGCGGTCGGCAAGCCGGCTCAGCGGCAGCGATTGCAGCCAGATTTTTCCCGGCCCGCAGAGCGTGGCGAAGAACAACCCCTCGCCGCCGAAGATGGCGGACTTGATGCCGCCGACAAACTGGATGTCAAACTGCACGGTCGGCTGGTAGGCAACGACGCAGCCGGTGTCAATGCGCAGTGTCTCGCCCACTGCCAGTGTGCGCTCGAGCAGCGTGCCGCCGGCGTGGATGAACGCCCATCCGTCGCCCGACAATCGCTGCATGATGAAGCCCTCGCCGCCGAACAGGCCGACGCCGATCTTCTTCTGGAACGCGATGCCGATGCTCACGCCCTTCGCTGCGCACAGGAACGCGTCCTTCTGCGCGATGAGTTCGCCGCCGATTTCCGCGAGGTGCACGGCGACGATCTTGCCCGGATACGGCGCGCCGAACGCGACCCTCTTCTTGCCCGAGCCGCGGTTCTCGAAGACGGTCATGAACAACGATTCGCCCGTAAGCAGGCGCTTGCCCACGCCACCCAGCGCGCCCCAAAAGCCTTTGTTCTTCGACGAGCCGTCGCCGAAGATGGTCTCCATTGCGATGCCGTCCTCCATGTAGAACATGCCGCCAGCCTCCGCGACCGCCGCCTCCTGCGGATCCAGTTCCACTTCGACGTATTGCATTTCGTTGCCGAAGATCTCGAAGTCCACCTCGTGCATGACGCGCTGTGCCGTGATGGGTGGCGGCATGCCGGCTCCCAGCGCGGGCGCCCCCGCGAGCCACGGCACGACCGTGTTGAGCGCGGCCCAGCCTTCCATGCCTTGCGTCCAGCCGAGCGTCCCCGGTGCGACCGCGCCGGAGGCCATGAGTTGCTTGAGCGCGGACTCGCGGTGCGGCCCCTGCTGTTTGCCGGCAGCGTCCACCACGAACCACGAACGATTGTCGTCGGGATTGAGTTTCATGTGAAAGTGTGCGGCAGAGTAACGACCGATGCACACGCTGCCAGCCTGAAAGTTGCAGTGGAACCGAGCCGGATTGGTCCGGCCGATTGACGGCGCAAGCGCCCGCGCTCGCCACTGTCGCAGGCCTCTGCCATTCTCGGCGCGATGACCCCGACCGGGCCCGGCACGATGCCGCCGACGCGCACGCGCTTCTTCGTCCTCACCGGCCTGTGCGTCGCCGCCGCGCTCTCCTACGTCGCGCGCAACGCCATCGCCGTCGCCGAGAGCACGGTGCGCGCGGACCTCGGGTTGACGAAGGAACAGTCCGGCTGGCTGATGAGCGCGTTCTTCTTCAGCTACGCGCTCTGCCAGATTCCCGGCGCCCAAGTCGGTAAACAACTTGGCTCGCGTCGCGCGTTGCCGCTCTTCGCCGCCGTGTGGTCCGTTGCCACGGCGGTCTCGGCCTTCGCGGGCGGGCTGGCAAGCTTCGTCGCCGCGCGCATCGTGCAAGGCGTCGCGCAGGCGGGCCTGTTTCCCGTCTGCACTGTCACGGTGGCAAAATGGTTTCCCAAGACCGGCCGCGCGTTCGCGACCGGCGCGCTCGGCAGCTGCATGTCGGTGGGCGGCGCGCTGTGCGCGTGGCTCACGGGCGTGCTGCTCGAACTGCTCGAACCTCATGTCGGTCCCGGCTGGAACTGGCGGCTGACCGTCCTGCTCTTCGGCGTGCCGGGCTTGCTCTGGGCCGCGTGGTGGTGGCAGTGGTTCTGCGACGAGCCGCGCGAGCACCGCGCGGTCAACGCAGCGGAGCTGGAGTTGATTGAAGGCACCAGCGCCCGTGCCGGCGACTTGCCGTCGCCGTCCGTGGCTCCCGTTGCGTCACGGCCGAGCGGCGATTGCAAATCGCCGGCACCGTCTCCGGCACCGCCCACGCCCTGGCTCGCGCTCTTCTCCAGCCCGGCGCTGTGGTGGATTTGCGCGCAGCAAGCCTGCCGCGCGGCGGGCTATGTGTTCTTCACCAGTTGGTTCGCCACCTACTTGCAGGAAACGCGCGGCGTGGGCATCGCCAAGAGCGGCTTCCTCAACATGGTGCCGCTGCTGGCCATCGTGCTCGGCAGCTTCGCCGGCGGCGCACTCTCCGACTGGCTGCTCGCGCGCACCGGCAGCCGCAACCTCGCGCGCCGCTGGATGAGCATCACCTTCCTCTCGATTTGCGCCGGCCTCATCTTCGCTGCGCTCGCCATCGAGGACGCGCTCACGGCGGTGCTCGTCATCAGCGCCGGGACGTTCAGCTTCGCGCTCGCGTCGCCGTGTTCCTACACCATCCCGATTGACATGGGCGGCGACCAGGTCGGCACCATCCATGCCACGATGAACATGACCGGCAACCTCGGCGCGTGGGCCTTCCCCATCGCCGTGCCGTATCTTCTGCGATACTCAGGCGGCAGTTGGGACGCGGTGCTGCTGGTGTTCGGCTGCCTGTTCCTCGCGTCCGCCGTGTTCTGGCTGCTGCTCAAGCCGGAGGGAACGGTGCTCGAACAGTCGCTGCTCGGTAAGAAAGCTCCAAATCCCAAGTTCCAAGCTCCAGAGAAGCTCCCATGAACAAATCCCAAAGCAACGTCGGCGTCCGTTCGCTTCCGTTTGGAAGTTGGAGCTTGGCGGTTGTCAGATGAAGCTCGCGCATCTGAACCAAATGGAAACACCCCAAAGCCGCTGCCGCTTCGCCCTCGCGTGGGGCGACATCACGCCGCCCGCCGACATCTATCACCGCATGTGGGGCGCGGCGAAGCACGAGCGCGCCACCGGCATCCACCGTCCGCTGCGTGCGACGGTGGCGGTGTTTGAGGCCGCCGACGATGACCGCGAACGCGTCCACCCCCTCACCCCGTCCCTCTCCCCCAATGGGGCAGAGGGTGCCCGAAGGGCGGGTGAGGGGGAGGCCGCGCAGGTCGGCAGGGCCACGAGTAGCCAAGGGCTTGCTACATCGCGCCGGCAAATCCTCCTCGCGCTCGACCACTGCGTGCTCGGTGCGGTCGAGCATGGGCAACTCGTTGCCCATGTCGCCCAGGCCACTGGGCAGGCGGCGGAGAGCATCCTGGTCGTCTTCTCGCACACGCACGGCGCGGGCTTGATGGGCCTGGAGCGCGCCGCGCTCCCCGGGGGCGATTTGATTCCCGACTACCTCCGCAGTCTGGCGGAATGCGCGACGGATTTGGTGAAGGAAGCCTTGGTTCAGCTCGCTCCCGCCGACATCACTTACGGCCACGGACGCTGCCATCTCGCGGCGCACCGCGACTTCTGGGACGCCGAGCGGCGGCTCTGGGCTTGTGGCTTCAATCCCGCTGGCCCCGCCGATGACACGGTGCTCGTCGCGCGCGTGACCGGTGCGGACGGCAAGCTGCTCGCCAGCGTGGTGAACTACGCCTGCCACCCCACCACGCTCGCGTGGGACAACACGCTCATCAGCCCGGACTACATCGGCGCGCTGCGCGAAACGGTCGAGCGCGAGACGGGCGCGCCGTGCCTCTTCCTGCAAGGCGCGAGCGGCGAGTTGGGGCCGATCGAGGGATTCGTGGGCGACCCGGCGGTCGCGGACCGCAACGGCCGCCAGCTCGCCTACGCCGCGCTCTCGGCGCTCACCGCGCTGCCGGCGGCGGGCACGCGCTTCCGCTACACCGGGCCGGTCGTCTCCGGCGCGACGCTGGGCGCGTGGGCGCACGAGCCGTTGCCCGCCGACGAACTCGCGGCGAAGGCGGCGTGGCAAGTCACACACTGGCATGAGCCGCTCACCTACCGCCCCGGCCAGCCGACGGCGGCGCAGGTCGAAGCGGAGTTGAAGCAATTCCTAGCCGACGAAGCCGCCGCCCGCGCCGCCGGCGACCCGGCCAAGGCCGCCGATTGCCGCGCGATGGCCGAGCGCAAGCGCCGCTTGCTGCACCGGCTCTCGCAGTTGCCGGCGGGTGAGAAGTTCCCGCTACAAGTCACGCTCTGGCGCATGGGCGATGCCTTCTGGCTCGGCGTGCAGGGCGAATTCTACAGCGTGCTCCAAACCGAGCTGCGCCGACGCTTTCCGGGCAAGGCCATCGTCGTCGCGACCATCGCGGGGGACTGGGGCGCCTCGTATCTGCCGCCGCGCGAGCTTTACGGGACGGGCATTTACCAGGAGACCATCGCCGTCGTCGCGCCGGGCAGCTTGGAACAGGTGGTTGAGTCGGTCGCGCAGCGGATGAAGACTTTTTAGCCACGGATGAAACACAGATTGAACACGGAAGCGGCGAACGGAGCGCGGGGTTTACGCCGCTTCGATGAACTCCGCAAGCGGGTGCCTGGCGAGTCAGTGAACCTCACTTCATTCGAACGTAGAAGCGGCGTGAACGCTGCGCTCCTTTCCGTGTTTCATCCGTGTTCAATCCGTGGCTAAAACCAACTCATGAAAATCAAAAAGATTGAAACCCTCGTCTGCCACGCGCGGATGCGGAACTGGGTGTTTGTGAAGGTCGTCACCGACCAGCCGGGGCTCGTCGGCTGGGGCGAGGCGACGCTGGAATGGCACACGCGCAGCGTCGTCGGGGCCATCGAGGACATCGCGGAACTCATCGTGGGCGAAGACCCGACGCGCCCCGAACACCTGTGGCAGATGATGTATCGGCAGCATTTCTGGCACGGGCACGGCATCGTGCGCGCCACGGCCATCGCGGGGATTGACCTCGCGCTGTGGGACATCGTCGGGAAGGTCGCGGGGCTGCCGCTGGCGAAGGTCTTCGGCGGGCCGGTGCGCGATTACGTGCGGACTTACTGCCATCTCGGCGGCGGGAAGATGGAGGACTTTTACCAGACGCCCGCGGACAATGCGAAACGCTTCGCGGAACTCGCGCAGCAGGCCGTGGCGGACGGCTACACCGCGTTCAAGAGCATGGCCGTGCCGAGCACGATGCCCATCGAGGGCCAGAAACCCGTGCGCGCCGCCGAGGCTGCCGTGGCCGCGATGCGCGACGCCGCGGGACCGGACATTGACATCATGGTGGACTGCCACGCGCGGCCGTCGCCGGCGATGGGCCTGAAGTTCGGCAAGGCGCTGGACCCGTATGGCCTCTACTTCTTCGAGGAGCCGTGCTGGCCCGAGTGCGTGGACGGCCTGGCGAAAATCAACGCCGCGCTCACCACACCGGTCGCGAGCGGCGAGCGCGTGACGAACCTGGAAGCCTTCCAGGAACTCTTCAACAAACGCGCCGTGGAAATCTGCCAGCTCGACCTGACGCATTGCGGTGGCTTCACGGCGGCGCGGCGCATCGCGGCGCTGGCGGAGGCGCACCGCATCGCGCTCGCGCCGCACAATCCGCAGGGGCCGGTGAGCACGGCGGCCTCGCTGGAGTTTGGCTTCTCGCAGCCCAGCTACATCATCTGCGAGACCGTGCACAACGACGTGCCGTGGCGCGCGGACGTGGTGCAGGAGGGCTTCACGGTGGAGAAGCAGGGCCGCATCGTGCGCCCGAACACCAAGCCCGGCCTCGGCATCACCATCAACGAGAAGGCGGTGAAGAAGCACCCGTTCCAGCAAGAGATCGTGCTGCGCGAGTTCAACCGCGACGGCGCGGTGACGGATTGGTGAGGGCGTGGGCGTGCCCGGCCACACCTCCCATGAGGAGCGAGGGGATCGGGCAAGACGGACGCAGCCTTCTCCATTGGGCACGGGCGGCACATCTGTTTTACTTGCAGCCTTGGCTCAGTAGAGTAGGCGGAGCGGACGGGTTGAAGAGGCGCAAGGCCAATGACCGTCTCGCTCCGCCCCTCATCAAACCGGACGGGCGGTTTTCCCGCATCCGGCTTTCCGAGGGTCATTCACTCGC
>Ga0233424_10000763_pt1 | contig 36098 bp, 31 predicted proteins | sample Watercolumn_Towu_FD_181011 | JGI IMG/M metagenome (GOLD analysis project Ga0233424, IMG submission 181011) | Freshwater microbial communities from Lake Towuti, South Sulawesi, Indonesia - Watercolumn_Towuti2014_125_MG | ecosystem: Environmental > Aquatic > Freshwater > Lake | place: Indonesia... | reverse complement strand
TTTCGAGCGCCACATGTATCTGCCTTGCCAATTGACCGAAATCCAGGTTTTTGCGTGCAAACGATGATCCCGGCGTGATTCGAATCTTGATGGTGGAGTCGGATAAAGTCGCGGCGATTCAGCGTTAGAACCGCACGGCCCAGTTCAGTAGCGCGCCTGAGTATCTCCGAGTCCGGCCAGGCCGGCGTGCCCATCTTCCTGAACGGTTCGCACATCGTGACCCAAAGCGCGCAATTCGCCCACGGCTGGCGCAGGGAAATGCTCGTCGGCGTTCATTCGCTTCTTTTCTATCGCCCCCGACGCGAATTCGTCGCTGCGGGGATATTCATTCGCTGGGCCGCGCACTTCGCCGTAAAGACCTTCGGTTTGAAGCCGCGGGGCGGTTTCATCAGCTTGAAGTTCTCGTCCCCCGCCGTCGCTAGATAAAGCCCTTCGCGCATTACTCGGTCCGCCTGCGCACCCCGGACATCCACCGCCGAGACAATGCCGTAGAGTTTCATCCCCCGGTAGATCGGAAAGTAATCGAAAAAGGCCTCAAGTTTTTTCAGCGTGTTTTGCAGTTCCGCTTCATTGAGTTCGCTTTTGATCTCCACCACATACACGGTCTGGCGCTCACCGTTGGCCACGCCGATCATGTCAAACTCCTGCGCGTGTCCATTTCGGCGAGAGATACGCCGAAACGAGATTTCATCCACGTGGAAGCGCTGCAAGAGGATGCGATGCATGGAAGCAAAGGCCAAACCTTCGGTGAACGAGCCGAACTTATTGCCCAGGCCGCCGAGTTGCTTGGTGACCTGTCGCAAGGTTTCCTCAGTCCGCTGTTGCGCAGCCTCGGTCCGTTGTTGGGCGGCCTCGGTCCGTTGTTGGGCGGCCTCGGTCCGTTGTTGGGCGGCCTCGGTCCGCCGCTGGGCGGCTTCGGTTTTGGCGTGATCCTCGGCTTGTTTTTTGGCCAAGTCTGCAAGCAAGGTTTTCAACTCCTCATCGGTCATGCTCGCACACTATTTTGGGCAACCTTCTCTGTCAACCGCCGGGCCGAACGGCCGAACACCTCTTTCCCGATCAGTTATGGAATTCGCTTTCGGCAGACCCGACAGTCGGACGTAATTCCAGCGGAATTCAGCGGAATCCGGCCAAGCCAGGGAGAGTCGTTCGCTGACCCGGTTCATTTCGCCGTGAACACTTTGGGTCTGAAACCACGCGGAGGCTTGGCCAGCTTGAAGTTCTCGTCGCTGGCCGTGGCCAGGTAGAGCCCCGCGTGATGGACGCGGTCAGCCAGCGCGCCCCGGACATCCACCGCCGAAATGATGCCGTAGAGTTTCATGCCCCGGTATTGCGGAAACCAATCGAAGAACTCCTGAAACTTCTTCAGCGACTTCTCCAACTCCTCCGCGTTCAACTCGCTCTTGATCTCGACCCAGAAGACTTCGCCGTGACGGCCATTGCGGACGCCAACGAGATCGTACTCCTGGGCAAAGCTGCCTTTGGCAGGCTTGGCCTCGTGCGTCGAAACGTTCGTGAAGCCCGCGATGCTCTGGGCCTGTTCCCCGTGGGTCCGGGAAAGTTGCTCGATCTCGGATTTGAGCGTGGCGAGCAACCCGATCAGTTCGGCCTTGTTTTCATCCTTGATCGTCTCCGCCTTCCGGAGGCGCTCTTCAATTTCCGCAATCGTTTGCCGGATCATAACGGGTTCCAAGTCTTGCGGTAAGCCCTGTAACAGATTTCCACCGCGGCTTTCGCCGCGCTGCCTCACATGTGCGCGATGATGTTATCGCCGAATTCCGAGCACTTGATTTCCGTGGCGCCTTCCATCAAGCGGGCAAAATCGTAGGTGACGCGTTTGGAGGCGATCGCGCCGTTCAGCCCTTTGAGGATCAAATCCGCCGCTTCCGTCCAGCCCAGATAACGGAGCATCATTTCGCCGCTGAGCACGACGCTGCCCGGGTTGACGCGATCCAGGTTCGCGTATTTGGGAGCCGTGCCATGCGTTGCCTCAAAGATGGCGTGGCCGGTGACGTAGTTGATGTTCCCGCCCGGCGCGATTCCAATGCCGCCCACCTGCGCCGCCAGCGCATCGGACAGATAGTCGCCATTGAGGTTGAGCGTGGCGATCACGTCGAATTCGTCGGGCCGGGTCAGCACTTGCTGAAGTGCGATGTCCGCGATCGCGTCTTTGATCAGAACGGCGCCAGATTTCAAGGCCGCTTTCTGCTCGTCGTTCGCCGCGGCTTCGCCTTTCTCCTTTTTGGTCCGCTCCCACCGCCCCCAGGTATAAACCTTGTCGCCAAAAATGCGCTCGGCGGCGGCGTAACCCCAATCGCGAAACGCGCCCTCGGTGAATTTCATAATGTTTCCCTTGTGAACGATGGTCACGCTCCGGCGCTGGTGCTGCAGGGCATAATCCACAGCCGCCTTGACCAGGCGGATCGTACCGACCGCGCTGACGGGTTTGATCCCGAGGCCCACGCACACCGCGGCGCTCCGGGGCGAGTGATCCGGCGCGGCAAGCTTGAGGTATTCCTCACCCTTGGCCTGGGTTCCAAAACGAATCTTGTTGAAGTCCTTGGGGAATTCCCTGGCCAGGAAGTCGAGGACCTTTTGGGCTTCGGGTGTGGCTCCCGCGAATTCAATCCCGGCGTAAATATCCTCCGTGTTCTCGCGGAAGATCACCATATCGACCTTCTCGGGGTGTTTCACTGGCGAGGGCACGCCTTTGAAATACTGGACCGGCCGCAGGCAGACGTAGAGATCGAGCATCTGCCGCAAGGCCACGTTCAACGAGCGAATCCCGCCGCCGATCGGCGTGGTCAGCGGACCTTTGATGCCGACCAGAAACTCTTTGAAGGCCGTGATGGTGTCGTCAGGGAGCCAGTTGTCGAACTTGTTCTTCGCCGCCTCGCCGGCGAAGACTTCAAACCACGCGATTTTCTTCCGGCCGGCGTATGCCTTCTGGACCGCTGCATCCAAGACGCGCTCGCTCGCCGCCCAAATATCCGGCCCCGTGCCGTCTCCGCGAATGAAAGGGATGATGGGTTGATCCGGAACCGTGAGTTTGCCGTTGCGGATAGAAATTCGTCCGCCCTGCGGCGGAGTGACGTCTTGGTTGGCCATGGTGAATTACCTTTGCGCGTTAAAAATGTCCGCTGGGTTTATCGATTCTGCCAGTGAGCAGCAAGATAATTGAATCACCGCGCCAGAATGGATGAGGCCCGAGCCTCCGGCTCAACATTTCTTGTCCGGAACTGCACAGAAGTGGACTCCGCCTCCGTCACGCTGAGGCTTTCCATGAACTTGGTAAGGACGGCTGGGCTTCCCAAACCCCGCCAGGTTTTGGACTGCGGCAACGGAGCCTGCGGAGTCGCCGCTTTGAATTTCGCCTCGACCGTTTCGGCGTGGTCCGGCGCGTTCGGCAGAACCAAACCAAAGCGGTGAATCGCTTCGCTCCTCCCCGCAGTCCAAGGCGCTGGCGCGCACGAAGCGGATCATGGGCCGGGAGCGGGTCTTTTTGGAACAGGAGGCTTCCCCTAAACCGAGACCTCAGGAAAACAAAAGATTCGGGTCAAGGAAGCGAGCCGATCCAATTCCCTCCAATCCCGAACTCCTTCGTTTTCTTCGTTGCCTTTTGTTCAGAAAACAGAAGGAAACGGAGCAAACGGAGAGGGCAAAGAAGGGAATTCAGTTTCCACCTCTGGACTTAACCAATATCGCCCTTTAGTGAGTTCTGAAACCCGACGGTAGGGCTGTGCTGCCGCGCAGCCGGTATTCTGTCCATAACTTCCACACCCCGCTCCATTTGGGAGCAGTGTCAATTTGCGCCCGCCCGAATCCCGCTAATCCCGCTCTGAAAGCTTTGCTCTTCCAAGCCACCCGCGTATGCTAGGTTTCGTCCGCTCTAAATATGCAAAATCGATTATCCATCCTCAGCGTGCTCTTCGCGCTCGGCTTTTTCCTCGCTTCGAGTCAAGCGGCTGACCCGGTCTTTTCCGGGCCTCAACCTGGAGAAAAAATCACAGCCTTTAAGGTCGCTGACTTCACCGCCTCCCCAGAGGCCAAAGAACGCGATCCGATCACGGATAACCAGGGCGCCCCGACTGCGCTGGTCTTTCTCCACGGCCTGGAACGCTCCATGGTGCCGCTCATGACGACCATCGACATCTATGGCGCGGATCAAAAGGACAAATTGAAAACCGAATTCATCTTCCTGTCCGCCGACCGGTTGAGCGGCGAACAGCGCCTTAAAGCCGCGGCGAATTCCCTGAAATTGCAATCGCACCGGGGCGTGTCGCTCGACGGCGCTGAAGGCCCTGGGAATTACGGGCTGAACAAGGAATGCCTGATGACCATCGTCGTCGCGAAGGAAAACAAGGTCACCGCAAATTTTGCGCTCGTCCAGCCCGGCATCGCCGACGCGCCGAAGGTCATTAGCGCGCTGGCCGCGGCCTGCGGTGACAAGGCGCCTCTGACGGTGGAGGCGTTGCAAGCTCGCCGGGGAATGCGCCCGGGCATGGCCGACGGCCGCGCCATGCCGGCGGAGGGCGGCGTGGCACGAAGTGAAAAGCCAGAGAAACCGAAAGAGGATTTCCCCGGCAAACCTCCGACGGATGCGAAAATGTTGGGTCTCTTGCGTCGCTTCATCCAACTGGCCAATGACGACGCCACCGTGGATCAAGTGCTGAAAGAAGTTAACGATTACATCGCCCAGGACGCCGCCCTGCGCCAGCAAGCGATCGATGGCTGGACACGGATTCTGCATTTCAAAGACCGCTACGGAACCGCTTACGCGCGCCAGCAAGGCCAGGCCGCGCTGGAGAAATGGAAGCTGCAGAAATGACACGCGACACGCGAGGTTGGAATACAGTGGAGCCATCCCGCGAACCCGGTAGGGACGAACCTGGCCACAACCGACGACCCTATGGAGTGCGGGGGCAAGCGCAGCGCGACCCCGCTTTGGTTTGGAGACCGGAAGGCACGGCCCACGCTAAAGCGCCGTCGCCGCTGCGCTCTGCCGGCGCACTCCACAGAGATCCCGATGTGGCGAGGTCCGTGGGCCGTGAGCAGGTCTTTTTGGAACAGGGAGCGTTCCGCGGATCTGGTAGGGACGGATGGGCTTCCCAAGCCCCGCAAGTCAGTTTCCTCAAAGAGACGTTCGCTTCGCGAAACGCGGACCACTTCGTGCGTGATTTTACTCTGCGATGGAAGAGCAATTTCAGGGACGCTGTGGAACGCGTCGTTACCAGTTCATGGGCCCTGCGCATGGCTCACAGGGCCAAGGAGACACTCCCTGAACCTGGCCCAGAACCCGGCGGGGCTGCGCTGCCGCGCGGGCTGATTCCCGTCGATGCGGCGGCACAGCAGCACCGCCCTACCAGTGAAGGGTTCGACGGTGGGCTGCGCCGGCGTTTCGTCGTTGCGGTCCTTTCCGCCTTTGTCTCGACAGCTTCCGCCGAGGATTTCGAGCAGCCACGCCTCGATTTCCCCACCCGCATCTTGCCCATCCTCACCAAAGCCGGTTGCAACGCGGGCGCGTGTCACGGCGCAGCCGTGGGTCAGGGTGGATTCAGATTGAGTCTCCTCGGCTATGATCCGGAGAAGGATTACGAGATCATCACGCGCGAATTCTCCGGCCGGCGAATCGACCCGGCGGCTCCCGAAGAAAGCTTGTTCCTCCGCAAACCCACGCGCCAAATCGATCACGATGGCGGCCGTCGAATCAAGAAGGACTCCGACGCCTACCAGTTGCTCGTCCGCTGGATCGCCGCAGGGGTCCCTTATGGCCCGCCCGCTTTGCGCGTTACCGGCATTGAAGTCGCGCCAAAAGACCTCCTCCTCGAAACCACAAACCAAACCGTCGCGCTGCGCGTCCGCGCATTTCTATCGGATGGAACCCGCGAAGATGTTACCGCCCTGGCCCTCTACACCTCGAACGACGATGCCGTGGCCGAAGTGAACGGCGCCGGCGTCGTCACCACACGGGACCGCGGCCTGACCGGCATCATGGTGCGTTATTCCGGACAAGTGGCGGCCGCGCGCGTGGGAGTGCCCTTCAGCAACGCCGCGGTGAAAGCCGCGGACTTTCAACCGCAGAATTTCATCGACGAGAAAATCCTGGCTGAACTGCGCCGTCTGCGGATTCCGCCCTCCGCGTTGAGCGACGACGCCGAGTTCTTGCGGCGCGTTGGACTGGACGTCATCGGCTGCCTTCCCTCTCCGGACGAAGTCCGCGCCTTTCTGCGCGAGTCGCCTTCTCCGGCGAAACGCCAGCGCGTCATCGATGCATTGCTGAAACGCGACGAGTTCGTCGATTTTTGGACGATGAAGTTCGCGGACCTGCTCTTGATGAGCGGCAAACGCGGCTCGGAAGCGGCCACGCAGACTTATCACACCTGGCTCCGCGAGCAAATCGCGAACAACCGGCCATTCGATGAAATCGCGCGCGAGTTGATCACGGCCGTGGGAGAAATTTCCAAGGTGGGTCCGGCGAATTTTCTAACGCTGGCCAGCGATCCGCGCGATCTGGGCGAGCACGCCAGCACGATTTTTCTCGGCACTCAAATCGCCTGCGCCCGCTGCCACGCGCATCCCTACGCCAAATGGACGCAGGACGATTATCATCGCTTCGCCGCGTTCTTCGCCCGCGTCAGCCAGGAAAGCGGCTTGGTTCGCGTCCGTGACCAAGGCGAGGTCGAACATCCAAAGACCGGAAAAAGTCTGCGGCCGACACCTCTCGGAGGCGTGGCGCCCATCGAAGCGGCGTCACGGGACCGCCGAATCGCCCTGGCGGACTGGCTGACATCGCCGAACAACCCGCTCTTCGCGCAGGCCATCGTGAATCGCATTTGGCAACACCTGCTGGGCCGGGGGCTGGCTGAGCCGGTGGATGATTTGCGTCCCACCAATCCGCCAGCCAATCCGGAGTTGATGGAGGCGTTGGCCGCCGACTTCGCGGCCCACGGCTACGATGTCCGCCGACTGATTCGCATGATTGTTTCGTCGCGGACCTACCAACTTTCGTCCCGCGCGAACGAGATTAACCGGCGCGATGACCGCTTCTTTTCGCGCGCTTACTTGAAGCCGCTCGCCGCGCAGGTCCTGGCCGATGCCATTGCCCAGGCCAGCGGCGTGCCCGAAGAGTTCGCCGGTTATCCCGCCGGCACGCGGGCGGTGCAATTGATCGGCTCGCAGACGCCGTCGTTTGCCCTCGACGTGTTCGGCCGGTGTTCGCGCGAGCGCGCCTGCGAGTCCTCGGGCCGGAGCGGCGGCGGACTGGCGCAGGCGCTGCACTTGATCAATGGCTCGACGGTCAATGGAAAACTGCGAAACGGATTTCTCACCGCCGCGCTGGCCGGCGCGCGCGCGGATGCGGAGTTGATCGATGAACTGTATCTGCGAACGCTGAGTCGCCCGGCGGACCAGCCAGAGATTGCCCGCTGGAAAACGATGCTGGCCGATCCGGCCGAACGAGCGGAAGTCGCGGAAGACCTCCTCTGGGCGCTGCTGAATTCCCGCGAATTTGCTTTTAACCACTGACCCTGCCATGAACGCGTCTGCCATCGGATACTTGCTGGGGAGCGCACGCGCCCCGCGTGCCGGTTGCGGCGCTGCGCCGCAACCCTTCCGTCCGCGAATCTCAAAACCCTCTCCCGTTCGGAGACGGAGGGCAGCCACAGAAACAGCAGAAACCGACCTGGGGCGGCGATGGCAAAGCCGACCGGCGAGGGCGCCGGTCGGAACACGCGAGGCGCGTGTGCTCCCCAGTGAATTATGAAAAAACCTGACCTGTTCTCCAACTGTCGCTGTGACGGGGTGTCGCGCCGGGACTTCCTGCACCTCGGCGTGCTCACCACGCTCGGCCTCAGCTTAAGCGACTTGTTTCGCCTTCAAGCGCAGTCCACCGCTTCGGCAGCCCTCAGTTCCGCACGAGCCAAATCGTGCATCCTGATCTGGCTCGACGGCGGGCCCAGCCATCTGGACACATTCGATTTGAAGCCCGACGCCCCCAGCGAAGTTCGCAGTCAGTTCAAATCGATCAAGACCTCCGTGAGTGGCATCGAGATTTGCGAGCACTTGCCGCGCACCGCCGAGGTCATGCGCGACGTCGCATTGGTTCGTTCCTTGACGCATGAGCTCGGCAATCACGACACCGGCGCGCGCTTTCTTTTGACCGGCCATCGCCCAACGCCCGCCGTGGATTACCCCAGCCTGGGCAGCATCGTGGCGCACGAGACCGGATTCGCCGGAACGCTTCCGCCTTACGTGGCCATTCCCAATGACGGAGTCGGCGGGAGTTCGGGCGCGGCGAAATCCGGCTACCTTCCCGCCGCCTACTCCGCGTTCAGCGTCGGCAATGATCCGTCGCGCGTGCGCGATCTCGAGGCGCCGGAGGGCGTGCGATTTGACCGCACGGAGCGGCGCCGGCAAATGCTGGAAACGCTCGACGGTTTCACCCGCTACGTCGAGGAAGGCCCCCCGACGCAGAACCGCGACGCTTTTTACGAACAGGCCTACCGCCTTCTCGCTTCGCCGCAATCAAAGGCGGCGTTCGATTTCTCCAAGGAAAAACCGGCGACGCGCGATCGCTTCGGCCAGAGCCGCATCGGCACGAGCTGTCTGCTCGCGCGGCGTCTCGTCGAAGCGGGTGCGCGCTTCATCACCGTGGTGGACACCGGCTGGGATACGCACAACCAGATTTTCCGCGAGTTGCCCGACACGCGCTTTCCCGGCAGCGGCAAATTGCCTTCGCTGGACAAGGCCTACGCTTCGTTGATCACCGATTTGCGGGAGCGCGGCTTGCTTGATTCGACGCTCGTGGTGCTGATGGGCGAATTTGGGCGCACGCCGAAAATCAACGCCATTGCCGGGCGCGATCATTGGCCGCGGGCGGGCTTTGTCTGCCTGGCGGGTGGCGGCGTCAAGGGCGGACAGATCATCGGCGCGACCAACGCCTATGGCGAAGTTCCTGTAGATCGTCCTGTCACCCCGCCGGACCTGGCGTGGACCATCCTGAAACTGCTTGGCGTCGATCCGGAAAAGGAATACCACGCACCGAATGGCCGACCGTTGAAGATTCTGAACGAGGGCGGATTCATTTCCGGGTTGGTGTGACCACCGACGCTCACAGAACACCCGGAACAGTGCCAAAGCAGCCCGGATTTCTACAGAAGGCAACGGAGCCAACGAAGTCTTTGTTCTCTTCGTTTCCTTCGGTGGGTGCGGCTCTTTTCATTGGTTCATGCATCGCTTTCGCATTGCCTGTTTCAGCGCAAAGGGCGCCCGTCGCGGCGCTGGCCTTTAGTCCGGGCGGAGAGACGTTGTGGCATGGCGGGAGCAAAGAGCTAATTGTTCGCTCCACCCAAGACGGCGCGATCCAGCGCCGGATCCCATTGGATTTCCCCCGGGTCAGTTCGCTCGCGTTCAACTCCGATGGCCGGTTGGTGGCCGCGGTAGGTGGGACGCCTGGCATTAGCGGCGTCGGAGTGCTGTTTGATCAGAAGCAAGAGAACATTCTCGCGCGTTTCACCAATTTCACCGACCTGGCAACTTCGGTTGCATTTAGTTCGGACATGCGCTTTCTCGCCGTCGCGAGCGCAGATCATTCGGTGAAGGTTTTCCAATTGAGGACCGGGGCCACCGGCGCGGAAAGAGCTTATGAATTGGAGGGCCACGCCGGGCCGGTGCTGGCCGTGGCGTTCAGTCCGACCGGGCGCAGCGTCGTCACGGCGAGCGCGGATCGCTCATTGAAGGTTTGGGAACCTGGAACCGGCCAGTTGATTCGCTCCTTCAATCATCACACGGAAATTGTCCATGCGCTGACTTTCCGGCCGCTGGAGAAGGACACGGACCCGCCGCGCCCGGCCTATTGCGCCTCCGCCAGCGACGATCATACCGTTCGCATCTGGCAACCGGAAACTGGCCGGATGGTCCGGATCGTCCGCAAGCACGAGGGACCCGTCTTTGCCGTGGTCTTCAGCCGGGACGGCTCACGGCTGTTTTCAGCGGGCAAGGAAGGATTCGTTCGCGTCATCGATGCCGAGAGCGACGAGATCCTGGAGCAATGGCGCGCCTCGGACGATTGGATTTACAGCCTCGCGCTCAGCCCAAACGGCGCGACGCTCGCCACCGGGGATTGGGTCGGACAGGTGAAGTTGTGGGATGTCACGGTAATTCCTGCTCGACTGAAGACACCGCAGTAATTGGGGATCGCACGCGCCCTCGCGTGCAGCGGTCGGTGCCCCGCCAACCGCATGCGTTCGCACTGAACACTCACCGTTTCGTGAGAGGGTTTCAACGACGCTCCGACCGGCGGGGCTCCGGTCGGGACACGCGAGGGCGCGTGTGCTCCCCAGCCGATTGCGGACTTCCACGCTGCTAACTTGGACTGGCTTTGCTCGGCAGTTTCTGACTAACTTCCCGGCCTTGTTTGGTATCAGTAATCAGTGACCAGTGGAGAATGTTCGGAAGGCAGATTTCGGACGGGAAATGAGGATCGGTTGCTCCGATTACTGATCACTGACAACTGATAACTTGGAACAAATGACCAGTGCCGAAATTCGCCAGTCGTTTCTCGACTTCTTCAAGTCGAAGCAACATACGATCGTGCCGTCGTCGAGCCTGATGCCGGACGCGCCGAACCTCCTTTTCACCAACGCCGGCATGAACCAGTTCGTGCCCATCTTCCTGGGCCAGCGCAAGGCCGATGTCAGCAAATGGTCCGACGCCGTGCTCGGCCTGGACACGCGTGCTGCCGACACGCAAAAGGTCATTCGCGCCGGTGGCAAACACAACGACCTGGAAGACGTCGGGCTCGACACGTATCACCACACGTTCTTCGAGATGCTCGGCAACTGGTCGTTCGGCGATTACTTCAAAAAGGAGGCGATCGAATGGGCGTGGGAATTAGTGGTGGGCATTTGGAAATTCCCGCCCGAGCGGCTCTACGCCACAGTTTACTCTCCCGACAAATCCAAAAGCGATCCGAGCGAATTCGATCAGGAAGCTTACGATCACTGGGCGCAGCTCTTTCGTGCCGCCGGCCTCGATCCCGCCATCCACATCGTCAACGGCAACAAGAAGGACAATTTCTGGATGATGGGCGACACCGGCCCGTGCGGTCCGTGCAGCGAAATCCACGTCGATCTCACGCCCGCAGGCGACACGCGCGGCGCGCTCGTGAACCAAGGCGATGCGAGGTGCATTGAGATTTGGAACTTGGTCTTCATCCAATTCAACGCGAATCCGGACGGCACGTTCTCGCCCTTGCCCGCGAAACACGTCGATACCGGCATGGGCTTCGAGCGCGTCACGAGCATTATCCAAGGCACAAAGGGGTTCAAGGATTTCGCCAGCGCGAAGATTTCAAACTACGAGACGGACGTGTTCCGCCCGATTTTTGATGAGCTGGAGAAGTTGAGCGGCAAACGCTACCGCTCGACGCTGCCCGATGGACGACACGCCCTCTCGCGTGTCCTCGGGGAGCACACGCGCCCTCGCGTGTCGCCATCGGCGCCCCCGCCGATGGCTCTCGCGTCGTCCGGTCCGGTCGAAGCGAAGTATTCTCGCCGCAACCTGCCACACTTCGAGCGTCCCTGGGCTAAATACATGGTGACGTTTTCCACGCGAGACCATCGCTCATTGAGCCCAAGAGAGCGCGATCTCACCCTGAAGAGCGTTCTTTACGCACACGAACACCGGCAGATTCAGCTCTACGCCGCGTGTGTCATGCCCGATCACGTGCATCTCTTGTTTGAGCCGCAGATCAAAGAGCAGGACAAGGAGGGCAAACCTGTCTTCTGGTTGCTCAGCGAAATCCTGCAAGGAATCAAATCCGCCAGCGCTCACAATATTAATCAGGCTTCCGGTCAGAAGGGCGCAGTTTGGGAAAACGAATCGATGGATCGCATGATTCGCGGTGATTCAGACATGGAAGAGAAGTTTCATTACATCTGCCGCAATCCGTGGGATAGCGGTGTGGTGCCGACGACTGAGAATTATCCATGGTTGTGGACTCCAGAGGTTGGCGCTTGGCAAGAAACTCAGGCGTCTCGCGAGAGTGAACGCCCTTTGCCGACTGCGGGGGCGCAGTCGGCGGCACGCGAGGGCGCGTGCGGTCCCCAGGGAGCGGCTTCGCCGCTTCCTCAAACCGAGCAGGAGCAGATCGACATCGCGTTCCGCGTCATCGCGGACCATATCCGGACGCTGAGTTTCGCGATTGCGGATGGCATTCAGCCAGGGAACAACGACCGCAATTACGTTTTGCGCCGCATCCTGCGACGCGCGGTGCGCTATGGCCGCACGCTCGGATTCCACGAACCGTTCTTCTGCAAGCTCGTGGACGTGCTGGCGGACACGATGGGGCAGGTGTTTCCGGACATTCGAGAGAAACGGAAGCACGTGCAGGAGGTCATCCGTGTGGAGGAGGAGGCGTTTAACAAGACGTTGGATCGCGGGATTGCGCTCTTCGAGCAAGAGGTTGCGCTTTTGTTGGGTGGAACGGGCTACCAGCCCGTTGCGGCGGGCAACCTGCCCGCCGCTCCCGGCGCAACGTACAGCAAACGCAATCTTCCACACTTCGAGAAGCCGTGGGCCATCTACGTGGTCGATTTTCGCACGTCTGAAGGGCGCTTGTTATCGTCACCAGCCCGCGACATCGTCTTTGATTGCATTCACCATTGGCGAAACAGTCGCTACCGCCTCGTCGCCGCCTGTGTCATGCCGGATCACGTTCACTTCATTATTCAGCCGGGCGTGAAAGAGGAGGACCAGGAGGGCAATCCAATCTTCTGGTCATTATCCTCCATTCTCCACTCGATCAAGTCCTTTTCCGCAAACGAAATCAACAAGGCTGAAAAAGGTTCAGGACCTGTCTGGCAAGAGGAACGGTTCGACCAATACATTCGTTCGGATCGAGATCTCGAAGAAAAGTTTCATTATGTGTGTCGCAACCCATGGGCTGCCGGACTGGTGGATCAGACCCAATCCTGGCCCTGGCTCTGGAGTGAAGACATTGAGGCTTCAAAACCATATGTGCAGCCTACGGGTCTGCCGTACGCGAAGGCCGCCGGGCAAGTTGCCCGGCAGAACGGGCTGGTAGCCCGTTCCACCCAACTCAGCGGCGCCTTTGCGTTCAAGCTCTATGACGAGCAGGGATTCCCGCTCGACCTCACCCAGTTGATGGCGCGCGAGCACGGCTTGACGGTCGATGTCGAGGGTTTCAACAGGCTAATGGAAGAGCAGAAGGCCCGCGCCCGCGCTGCGCAGAAGAAACAGGTCATCGAGATTTCCCAGATCGAAACTGCAACGCCGACGCGTTTCGTCGGTTACGACAAACTGGAGACGCCCGCGAAGGTCCTTGAAGTCGTCAGCGTGAAAGACAAGAGCGCCGTCATTCTCGACACCAGCGTCTGCTACGCCGAAATGGGCGGTCAGGTGGGTGACACAGGCGAGTTGAGCGGCAGTGGTCAACTCTGGCGCGTGGTCAACACCCAGAAGACCGGCAACGCCTGGCTGCACTTCATCGTCGAGGGGGAGCACACGCGCCCTCGCGTGTTGCAATCGGCGCCCTCGCCGATTGCATCTGCGGACGTCGAGGAAGCGGTTGGCGAGGCGCCAACCGCGGCACGCGGGAGCGCGTGCGGTCCCCAACCAGAGAGTTCGACGTTTCCGATTCCTGGAAGCACGGTCACGCTTGGTGTCGAAGTGTCCCGCCGTTTCGCCATCCAGCGTCACCACACGGTCACGCATCTGTTCCACTGGGCACTACGCGAGGTCGTGAGCAAGGACGCGACTCAGAAAGGCTCCTATGTCGGCCCGGAGAAATTGACCTTCGACTTCAACAGCGCGCCACTCACGCCTCAGCAGATCGCGGACATCGAGAAACTCGTCAACGAACGCATCGTCGAGAACGGCTGCGTCAGTTGGATCGAGGTTCCTTACTCCGCCGTGAAGTCGCGCAAGGACATCCTTCAGTTTTTCGGTGACAGATACGGCGAGGTCGTCCGCGTGGTTCAGATTGGCGGCCAGGCGGGAGTAATGAACGGTTATTCGATGGAGCTTTGCGGCGGCACGCACACACGCGCGACCGGCGAGATTGGGTTATTTCGCATCGTCGCCGAGAGCGCCATTGCGGCCGGCGTCCGCCGTGTCGAAGCGGTGGCCGGGTTGACGGCGTATGATGTGATGAAGCTGGAGCGCGAGTTGATCAAATCGGTGGCCGGCAAAGTCAATTCACCGGTTCACGAACTGGAGAAGCGGATCGAAAACCTGCTCGAACAGCAGAAGACGCTGGAGAAACAGCTCAAGGCGATGCAGCAAAAAGAAGCGGCGAACGCGGCCAAAAACCTCATCGCGAAGGCGGCTGCGATCAACGGCGTCCCCGCGATCATCCAGAACATGGGCGCGCTCGACGGCGACACGCTGCAAGGAATGGTCAACGAACTCAAAGGTCAGTTCAAGGGCGTGATCGTGCTGGGCGGCGCAGCGAACAACGCGGTCGCCTTGATCGCAGCGGTCACACCCGAATTCACCGCCAGATTTCAAGCCGGCAAAATCATTCAGCAGATCGCCCCGATTGTCGGCGGCAAAGGCGGCGGCAAACCCGACAACGCCCGCGGCGGCGGCAAGGACGCGAGTAAACTGGACGAAGCGCTGGCCAAGGCGAGGAGCTTGCTGGGGTAGAAACGTCGGCGCATAATCCCGCCATGTTGCCGGATGAGCAGACCAGCCCAGAACAGTTTCAAGCTTTTCGGCGGATGCCTCCGGCGCGTCGCCTGGCCCTCGCGGAGCAGCTTTACTGGACGGCACGCGAGCTGAAAGCGGCGTGGCTTCGGCAGCAGCACGCAAATTGGTCAGAAGCTCATGTTCAGCGCGAAGTGACGCGCATTTTTCTCCATGCCCGAACCTGAGCTCTCCCTGCTCTTCGTGCGCCCCTTGAATCGGCTCGGCACCCGATACATCGTCAGCGGCAGCGTGGCAGCTATTCTTTACGGTGAGCCGCGTTTGACCCATGACGTGGATTTCGTTGTTTTCCTTCGGATAGAGGATATCCCCAAACTCGCGATGACCTTTCCGCATCCGGAGTATTATGTTCCCCCAGCCGAGGTGATTGCCGTGGAAATTGCCCGGGAGCAGAGAGGACACTTCAATGTCATTCATGCCGACACGGGATTTAAGGCGGACTTCTACACCAGCGGTCGCGACGAGCTTCACGGCTGGGCTTTCCGGAATGCACGGCAAGTGGAATTCAGGAATGAGCCAATCAGGGTCGCTCCGCCCGAGTATGTCATCATCCGCAAACTGGAATATTTTCGCGAAGGCGGCTCGGAGAAACATTTGCGCGATATCCGATCCATGCTGGCCGTGTCGGGTGACCAAATCAATAGATCGGAGTTGGAGGAATGGATTCAGCGCCGCGGCCTGGAACCACAGTGGAAACAGGCCAATTCCTGAAACCGTTAGGAGGGACTTCTCAAGGCTTGCGCGACTTTGGACGGCGTTTCGGGGTTGTTCGGCGACGGTGTTTTTGTGTTCTCAGCCGGTCCGCCAACCGCAGCGTGCGCTCCAGGATGGGTAACACCGCGATGTCCTTATCCCGGGCCGCCGCCCGTTTACTTGCGATGACACGCTGAAGTGGCAGAATACGCAGCGGCACGCCTTCCAGTTTGCCGTGACGGCATTTCTCCCATTCGCAGGCAAAGGAACGCAGTCCATCGGGGTGGAAGAAGGCGTTGACCTGTGTGCCGTCACGCAATTCGTACAGCGTTTGCGCCCTGATGGTCCCTCCCTGCCGCTGGACAATCGTCAGGAGACGGACGTATTGACGCTCAGGAAGCCGCACCCAGAAGTCGTAATCCACCGTCATCAACGGCGCGCCTTGCTCGATCGCCGCCATCGCGCCGATGAGAATGCAATCTATCCCTTCTTCGCGGAGCGCCTTAAGGAAAGCGCCGAGCGGGCTGTCTGGAGGCTGAAACGGCATCGTTCTTGCGGGGTCATGGCAAAAAACAACGCGTGCTGCCACAACTCGTCGTCATCCAACCCACGCGCGCCCCGGAGACGCCGATAAATTCGGGCGGCGGCATCGCTTGGTCTTTTGACCGTTCTCTTCGCTGGCACGCCTTCATCTTGCTGAACGTCGCGGATTCTGACAAGCATTCAGCACGAATTCCGTACGGAGTGGACAGGAGTGTCCGCCTTGTAAGAAGCCGGTTGCAATTGGCAATCCTCAATTGCAAATCGCACAAGGAGATGAGAGCTGTAAACGAATGAATGACTCGCGATTCCTGTTCTGCAGCCGGTGCGGTGGGCCGAAGATTCGGAGGCGCTCGCCCGTGGAGTACGAATGTGAAGCGTGCGGGTTCAAGCACTTCACCAATCCCACGGTCGCCGTCGCGGCGATCATTGCCAATCGCGTCGGCGAGATTCTATTGATCCGGCGCGAGAGAGAACCGGGGAAAGGCAAGCTGAGTGTGCCGGGGGGATTCGTCGATCCGGGCGAGACCGGGGAGGAAGCCGTGCGGCGCGAGGTTCGCGAGGAAGTGAATTTGGAAGTCGAGAACCTCGAGTATCTCGCCTCGTTCCCGAACCGGTATCAATTCCAGGGCGTGATCTATCCGACGCTGGACGTGTTTTTTGCCGCCACGGCCGAATCGCTCTGTGAAGCCCGTGCCAAGTCCGAGGTGGAAGCCGTCGTCAGCGTGGCGCCAACCCATCTGGAGTTTGCGGAACTTGCCTTCCCCTCGGTTGCACAAGCATTGCGGCTTTATGTGGCCGGGGCGAACCGGAGTTGAGTCTGATTGAAATTAGGATCAACACAAGGAACCTACGGCGGTCGCTGCGGCGCGGAAGATTCTCAATCTGTGAACCCATCCTCGGACTCCCCACGCTTGTCCCCTTTCGAAAATGGCTTCTGGACGGGACAAGTCGTTGGCCGGTTGAGATTTTCGGCAGCAGGTTGCCGCCGAAAACGGGCTGACAGCCCGTTCCACCTCGCTTCAACACACACTTTGAGTCGCGTTTGGGCGTTCGCACTCTTGTCGGGCGGTGTGTGGTGCGCAAGTTCCGCCCCTTTTGTCCTCAACACGAATCTTCTGGTTCGGCTGGTGATGAACACGAAGGATGGGGTCCCGGCCTACTCGGTCCGCGTAGCCAAAGATCCGCGCAACGGCCAGCTTTATTACTCGAAGATGAACGGATTCATCTATCGGCTCAACTCGCTCCCGAACAATGGGACGGCGAGCAGCGCGATCATTTACAATTCCACGGATCACGGCATCTCGGAAGGCGCACAAGGCATGACGATCGGACCGGACGGGACGATCTATCTCGTCGGAAACACACCGACCGGCGACGGCCACCGCACCGCGGCTCGAATTATGAAAGGCGTCCTCAACGCCAACGGCACGCGCGCCTGGTCGTTGCTGGGGAAGACGGATGCGTATCCACGCAGTAAGACCGCGTTCGATCACGTGTTCAATGGCCTTGTGGTCAGCCCGGACGGAGATCACCTCTACGTGAACAGCGGTTCGCGCACGGATCATGGTGAAGTGCAGTCCGGGGGCGGCGCTTTCCCGGACACGCGAGAAGTGCCGTTGACGGCAAAAATTTTTCGGCTGCCAACGAGCGGCTCGAACCTGGTGTTGCCGAACGATGCAACCGCGTTGCAGAACTCCGGATATGTCTATTGTGAAGGCGTCCGCAACGCCTTCGATCTGGCCTTCGCGCCAAACGGAGATTTGTTCGGCACTGAAAACGGGCCGGACCGAGACATGTCGGAGGAATTGAACTGGCTGAGGCCGGGACTGCACTATGGCTTTCCGTGGCGTATGGGCGGCACGGACAATCCACAGCAGTTCCGCAATTACGATCCCAACCAGGACCGACTGCTGGACCGGCGCTTCCTCGCTTATCAGGCCGGATATTATCACAACGATCCAACCTTTCCGCCGGCACCGGCCAATTTGACCGAGCCAGTCATCAATGTGGGACCGGATGCGGACAGTTATCGTGATGCGGTGGACGGCTCGATCAAAGACGCGAGCGAACGTGGAGAGAAGGTCGGCACATTTACGGCCCATCGCTCGCCCCTCGGTCTGGTCTTCGACAATGCGGGGGCCATGGCGCCGCCATTTCAACGGCACGCCTTCATGTTGAGTTGGACTGCGGGAGACGCGAACGGCGCGGGTGTGCCCGGACCTTTTAAGGATGCGAGCGAGGACCTCGTCAATTTGGAACTGACCAGATTGGGTGACACCAATTACCAGGTCCGCGTCACGCGACTGGCCGGGGGATTTCTGGGTCCGATCGACGCCGAAATCATCGGGAACCGCATCTACGTGCTGGAATACGGCGGCAATCAGGGTCTATGGGAAATCACCTTTCCACCGAGTTCGGCTCCACTTGCCGCCGTGGAAATCACGAGTCCGGCGATTCAAGGCAACACCTTCAGCTTCGCGTTCGCCACCGAGGCCGGGCAACACTACGAAGTGCAGGTTACGGAATCGTTGAATCCGATTGCCTGGAACACCTTCACGAACTTCACCGGCACCGGAGCCGTACTAAGTGTGGGCGGCGAAGTGACCGGGAGGCAACGCTTCTACCGAGTCAGTGCCAAATAGCCGAAGACGCAAAAGCTTGACGCAGTGCGGAGAGTCGTGGCGTCCTGGAGCATCATGAAATCGCTCCGCAGTCGCATTCTTCGCCACGTCGGAATCGGATTCTGGTTGGCGGGCTTGCCAGGCTTGCTGTGTGCTGCGCTCGAACCGCCCCCGGACAAACTCGTCGTCCTAACTTTCGACGATTCCGTCGCTTCGCATCATTCCGTCGTCAGGCCCCTGTTGAAGCATTACGGCTTTGGCGCAACTTTCTTCATCACGGAGGGATTTTCATTCCGGACGAACAAGAAGGATTACATGACGTGGGCGCAGATCGCTGATCTGCACCGGGACGGTTTCGAGATTGGAAATCACACACGCGATCACATGGGTGTTTCGGCGGAGAATCTCAACCGCCTCGCCGAACAAGTCGAAGCCATCAACGCGCGCTGTGCCGAGTACGGCATTCCGCGCCCGGTGAGCTTCGCGTATCCGGGAAACGTCCTGGAACGCGGCGCCCTGCCGATCTTGAGAAGGCTGGGCATTCGGTTCGCCCGTCGCGGCGGCGCGCCGGAATATCCGTACGATTGGGGGCGCGGCTCCGCTTATGAACCGGGCCTGGACCATCCCCTCCTCATTCCTTCCGCAGGGGACGCGCGTCCAGACTGGACCATCGATGACTTCAAACGCGCCGTCGAGCAGGCGAGAGGAGGACGCATCGCCGTGCTCCAGTTTCATGGCGCGCCGGACAACGAGCATCCGTGGGTCCACACTCCTCCGGAGCGCTTCGCGCAATATATGAGGCTTCTGCACGACGAAGGCTACAAAGTCATCGCGCTCCGGGATCTGGAGCGATTCGTTGATCTGACTCAAGCGCCATCCGAGCCGTTTGCAATCATGGACAAACGGAAGGCGCAACGCAGCGAGTTCAGGGTCGAAGGGGAGATCAAAGACGCAGCGACGGGCAAGCCGCTTCCGGCGCGAATTTACATACGTGGGGCAAACGGCAATTGGCACTTCCCAAAATCCGCAGATCGAGGAGGGACAGCCATTGCCTACCATCGCCGCAGCGGTTTCAACACGAACGCAGTCGAAATGCACACGACGCTTTCGCCGCACCCGTTTCGTCTGGAACTTCCTCCTGGCCGATACACTTTCACCGTCGAGCGCGGGAAAGAGTATTTTCCTGAGACCCGCGAAGTCGTGATGGAACGGACGCCGCTCAAATTGAGTTTCGCATTGCGCCGCTGGATCGACATGGCCGAACGCGGCTGGTACTCGGGTGATACCCACAATCATCGCGATCCTCGAGAATTGCCCAACGTCATGTTGGCCGAAGACGTCAACGTCGGCCTGCCGATGGTGGACTGGACGACGGTCTCGACTGTTCCACCCACGGCGAGCGAACGAAGCCTCGGCGGCCAATTCGGCGACGCAGCCGTGAACGTTGACACGACGCACGTCTGGCATCCGCGCAACACCGAATACGAAATCTTCCGCGTCGGCCAGGACAACCACACGCTCGGGGCGATTTTGATCGTCAATCACCGGACGCGATTCGAGCTGCCGGTCTTTCCCCTGAAAGCGGTGGCGGCGAAAGCGCGCGCGGAAGGCGCTTTGATCGATTTGGAGAAGCACAACTGGAATTGGTCGTTGGCGGTCGTGCCTCTGCTGAATCCGGATTTGTTCGAACTCGCGAACAACCATCATTGGCAGGTCGAGTATTCCATCAAGAAGTGGGCGGTGCCGGCGCCGGAGTGGATGGGCCTGAGCGGCAGCGGCACGGACACAGAGCGCGATTGGACGCTTTATGGCTTTCAAACATACTACGCGCTGCTGAATTGCGGGTTTCGACTGCGCCCCGCGGCCGGCACCGCCAACGGAGTTCATTCGGTGCCGCTCGGTTTCAGCCGCGTTTACGTCCAGCTCGATGGCCCATTCAATTACGCGGACTGGATGCGCGGCCTTGAGGCCGGCCGCAGTTTCGTGACAACCGGCCCGATGCTGCTCACCAGGATCGACGGGCAGCATCCGGGTCATGCGTTCAAACAGGAGGCGGCCCCCAAGAGATATGACGTCACCGGCACCATCCTGAGTCAGGGCCCCCTCGAATCGATTGAACTTGTGACCGGGGGACAAGTCACGCAGAAGATATCACCGAATAGTCAACGCACGGAAGCGGGCGCTTACCAGACGGACCTCACAACCTCGGTATGGATCGATGAGAGTTCGTGGATGGCATTGCGCTGCTTTGAAAGCCGGCCGAACGGAAGATTTCGATTTGCCCACACGGCACCGTGGTTTGTCGAAGTGCCAGACCGGCCTGTGCGAGCCAGGCGACAGGAAGCCGAGTGGCTCGCGCAACGCGTCCAGGAGGAAATCGAGCGAAGCCGCCGCTTGCTGCCTCCAGTTGGCCTTCGTGAATATGAAGAAGCTCGCGCAATTTATCAGCGCATTGCAAAGAACGCACGATAGCAGCCACGGTTTGAAACGGAGTCGCCGTTTGTTTCTCACGTGCTGTTGCGCCGTCTTCTTTGTGGCCCGACCAAACGGCGCGGCTTCAAGCCACAGATCAGAACTTCTTCGATGCTGGCCGCAGTGGCGAGGACCACTGGCCAACGGGGTGGCTCCGCACGCCAACCCTCCCATAGAATGGAACGAAGCGAAGAATATCCGCTGGAAGATTCCACTGCCCGGAAAGGCTCACTCCTCGCCCATCGTGTTTGGCGACCGAGTTTTCCTGCTTGTCGCTGTCCCGGTGGGACCTCCGCAGAAACCAGTATTTGACAGCGCTCCGGGAGTGCATGACAGCGTGCCGGTCACTCATCGGCATGAGTTCGTTGTTCTTGCAGCCAGTCGTCGGGATGGACATATCCTCTGGAAGAAAGTGGTCCGCGAGGAGTTTCCACACGAAGGCGGCCACGTGACCGGCAGCCTGACATCCAATTCGCCAACGACGGATGGCGAGCGGCTCTATGCCTTCTTCGGCTCGCGCGGACTTTACTGCTTCACGCTGGAGGGCGAATTGCGGTGGCAAAGGGACTTGGGCCGGATGCACACACTTCACGCGCATGGCGAAGGAAGTTCTCCCGTTCTCCACGGCGACACGCTGATCGTTTCCTGGGATCACGAGGAAGGATCATTGCTCTACGCGTTCGACAAGCGCACTGGCGAGCCGCGATGGAAAGTGACGCGGGATGAAAAAACGGCCTGGGCTACGCCGCTTGTTGTGGAGCACGATGGAAAACCTCAAGTGGTAGTCAGCGCCACCAAACGCGTGCGCGGCTACGACCTCGCCACGGGAGAACTTCTTTGGGAATGCGCCGGTCTCACGGACAACGTGGTCGCTTCGCCGGTGTCTGGTTTTGGCATGGTGTTCACGGGCAGCAGTTATGATCGCCAGGCTATGCTCGCAATCCGGCTCGACGGTGCCAAAGGCGATATCACGGTCACAGACCGCGTGGCTTGGAAGCTCAATCGTTTGACGCCTTACGTTCCTTCGCCCTTGCTCTTCGAGAATACCCTCTACTTCATCCGACATAATCAGAATGTGCTCTCACGCCTGGAGCCGTTGACCGGAAAGCCGCGCGGCGAGCCACTCCGGCTCGGTGGAATCCGCGATTTTATCTTCGCTTCGCCGGTCGGAGCCGCCGGACGCATATACATTACGGGCCGCGACGGCACGACGGTGGTATTGCGTCACGATCGCACCAACGACACCGTGGCCGTCAATCGCCTCGACGATGTCTTCAGCGCGTCCGCGGCTTTGGTGGACAAGGAACTCTATTTGCGAGGCGAAAGATTTCTGTACTGCATCGCGCCGGACTAAGCGACCTCGGACCGACCCAACCCTCGGGACGATGGAGACATAGATGCGGCGCCCCGGCGCCCCTGACAGATCGAAAAGCGCTTGACATATGGCATGCATGCCATATTATGGATGGCTATGAAGATGACGTTGCATATAGATGATGCGTTGTTGGCCAGAGTCATGGCGGCAACCGGAGCGGAGAGCAAGACCAAGGCGATCGACCTCGCGTTGAGAGAAGTGGACAGGAGGGCCAAGCTCGTTAGCTTGGCCAGCGAAGGACTCGGACTTACGCCGGACGAACTCAAGGACGCGATTGATCCGGCGTACGACCTCGACGAGATGCGAAACCGTGAAACGCCTGTGAATTATGGCCGCAAGTCCCGTTCTCGCTGACAGCAGCTTCTACATCCGGCGGTTGCGGGAACGCCAGGATCCCTTGCGCGCCCTCGCGCTGGCGGCGGCATCTCGGGATGTGGCGATCTGCGGCATTGTGCGGTGCGAAGTCGGACGGGCTCTTCGCGAACCGGCGGTGTTGAAACGTTTCCGCGCTTGCTGGGATGTCATGATCAATATCCCTACCGACAATCGCCTTTGGGACGAGGTCGAAAGCACTCTTTGGAAACTGGATCGGCAAGGTTGCGTGCTGCCTCTGACCGATGTCGTGATCGCCTGTTGCGCGATTCGGATTGGAGCAGTCGTGCTGACTTTCGACCACCATTTCGACGAGATACCGGGCGTGCGCGCCGTCAACCGCTTAGACGTGTGACAGATCCTGCCGCCTGATCCTCCTCAATTACGCGCGATTGGCTTATGGAACTTGGATTTGTCTCGGCCATTCTTCCTGAACTGAAACTTGAGGAGCTCTTTAGCTTCGCGGACGCCGAGCGTTTCAAGTGCGTCGAAATCATGTGTTGGCCAGTCGGCAAGGCCGAACGCAAATATGCGGGCGTCACCCATATTGATGTGACGACACTGACGCGCACCCAAGCGAACGAGATCGATTCGAGTTGCGCCAGCGTTCGCGTCACTATGAGCGCGTTGGGCTACTACCCCAACCTACTCGATCCGGATCCAAGGGTCGCGAATGTAGCGAGAAAGCACCTTAAGAGGGTCATCCGAGCGGCGCATTTGCTGGGCCTGAAGAACGTCAATACTTTCGTGGGTCGCGACTGGACCCAAAGTGTGGATGACAACTGGCCGCGTTTTCTGAAAACCTGGCGCCCCCTGGTGCATTTTGCCGAAGATCACGACGTCAAGATCGGGATCGAGAACTGTCCGATGCTATTCACCCGCGACGAATGGCCCGGCGGGAAAAACCTCGCGACCACGCCCGTCATTTGGCGCCGGATGTTCAGCGACATTTCCTCGAAGCACTTCGGCCTGAACTACGATCCATCCCATCTTGTGCTCCAACAGATGGACCCGATCGGTCCGTTGCGAGAGTTTCAGGCCAAAATCTTTCACGTCCACGCCAAGGACGTGCAGATTCTTGGCCACCGTCTCAATGAAGCCGGCGTTTTCGCCCACCCACTTGAATGGCACCGGCCGAGGATTCCTGGTTACGGTGAGATCGATTGGTCTCGATTCATGGCCACTCTGGTCGAGATCGGCTATCGCGGTCCCGTGTGCATCGAAGTGGAGGACGACGCTTTCGGGAAGTCGCTCGACGGAAGGCAGAGAGCGCTTCGCGTGGCCCGGAACGTTCTCGAACCGTACTTTGCCTGATCCAATTTCACCGCCATGAAGTACACCTACGACGAACTAGCCAAGATGATCGATCACTCGCTGCTGCATCCCACCATGACGGATCAGGAACTGGAGGCTGGCTGCCAACTCGCCGCGAAATATGGTGTTGTGTCGGTCTGCATCAAGCCTTATGCCGCGAAGCGCGCCGTGCAATTGCTGGAGGGCAGCGGCGTGCTCGTCGGCTGCGTCGTCGGATTCCCCCACGGGAACTCCTGCACGGAATCGAAGCGCTACGAGACGGAACTCGCCTGCTGCGACGGCGCGGCTGAGATTGATGTGGTCATCAACGTGGGTAAAGCCCTCAGCGGGGATTGGGATTACGTCGAGCGCGACATCAAGGCGGTTTGCACTGAGGCCCATGACCACCGCGCCAAAGTGAAAGTCATCTTCGAGAACGATTACCTGGCCCAAGGCGGCGCGGGACTGAGCGGCGATGATTTCAAACGACGGCTTTGCGAAATCAGCGAGCGATCGGGGGCAGATTGGGTGAAAACCTCCTCCGGCTACGGCTTCGTGAAGCAACCCGACGGCAGCTACAATTACAAGGGCGCGACCGAGCACGACCTCAAGCTCATGCGCGCCGCCTGTTCTGAGAAAGTTCAGGTCAAAGCGGCGGGCGGCGTTCGCGATCTGGACGGCCTGATCAAATGCCGCGATTTGGGCGTCACGCGCGTGGGTGCCACGGCCACGGCGGCCATGCTGGACGAATATCGGAAGCGGGCGGCGTCAGGGAGCGTCGAGACGAAGCCGGGATCATCTTTTGTGTCCGGAGGCTACTGAGCCTCAACTTCAGCCGCAATCAATGACCAGTTTCAGAGGAGATGGAACCGGCGCCTGAAAATCGGACGGGCCGGATGCCTGTCCTACTTTTCGGTCATGGTCCAGACGCCGCTCAAGGCCGCATCGGGCGGGTTGGCCTGATAATGAATGCAGCGCTGGTAGTAAATCTTCGAAGGTTTGTCTTGAGGGAAAAGGGCCAGAGCTTGCATGAACAAAGCCATCGCTTCTTTCCAATTCCGCATCTTGTATTGCTGATAACCGCGTTCGAACAGGCGCAACGTCTCGGCCAAATTCGGGAAAGTCGCGCTGGTGTGAAAATCCAGAACCTCATAGTCGGCGATCGGCTTGGCTTTGCCTTTGACACGGATCAAGTCGAGTTCGCGAGTGATGCCGCCTGGTTTGAGCCGATTGCGAGTCGCCTCGCTGATCAGAATTTGGGTGCCGTAATATTTCGTGGCGCTCTCCAGTCGGGCGGCCAGGTTGACGCCGTCGCCAATGACCGTGTAATCCATGCGCTTGGGGGATCCAATGTTTCCCACCACTACTTCGCCGGTGTTGACGCCGATGCCAATGTCGATGGGATCCTGTCCGTCCGCGATGCGGCGGGCGTTGTACCGGCGCAACGTCTGAATCATTTCGATGGCGACCGCAACTGCGTTCTCAGGATCGTCCGGCTTTTTGAAAGGCGTTCCGAAGATGGCCATGAGGGCGTCACCGATATACTTGTCGAGGATGCCGCCGCGGTTGAACACGATGTCCACCATTTCCGCGAAATAGCTGTTCAACATGGAGACCGTGCCTCGTGCGCCCATTTTCTCGGACAAAGTCGTGAAATTCCGGATATCGGAAAAGAGAATCGTAAAAGAGAATCGTTACTTCTTGATCCGAGCCGACGAGCGTATCGCCGCCGTCTTCCAGCAACTTGTCCACCACGTCCTTGCTCATGTAACGCGCCATGGTGCTCTTGACGCGCTTCTCACTCGAGATGTCCTCGAAGATGAGCATGAACCCGATTGGCTCGTTTTGAATATTGATGAGCGGAACGACGGCCGAGTTGACGGAAACCCGGGCGCCATCGCGCAACTCCAGATCCGAATCGAGCGCCAGGTCGGTCGTGCCGCTCCGGGCGACGTGGCTCAGGCTGTCCAGAATCCACGCATTCTTCCTCGCAAAGAGCTCCCCGATCGGACGTCCGATGAGACTCGGTTCGTGTTCGTGGAGAATTTTCAACGCCGCCTCGTTGGCCTTGATGATGATCCGGTCGGCATTGAGAGTCACGACGCCGTTGCTCAAGCTTTTCAAAATGCTCTCGTTGTAGTTCCGGGCATTCGTGACCTCTTCGAACAGTTGCGCGTTCTCCAGGGCGATGGCGGCCTGCGCGCTGAAAGCCCGCAAGCGTTTCTCGTCCTCGGCGGTAAAGGGGCCGCCTCGTTCATTCAGAACCTGAGTCACGCCGATGGCGCGTCCCGCCTTGTTGACCACGGGCATGCACAGAATGTTGCGCGTGCGATAACCGGTTCGGCGGTCCACTTCCGGATTGAAGCGCGAGTCCTGGTACGCGTCCGGGATATTCAAGGTCCGGCCGCTCGTAAAGACCGATCCCGCAATGCCGGCCGAATCCGGGAATCGAATCTCTTTGCTGCCAATCCCCACTCCGACGCGCGACCAGAGCTCCCGAGTCTTCGGATCGTGCAGGAAAAGCGTGCTGCGGTCCGCTTCGAGGATTTGCGTGGTGACCTCCAACATTTTCTCCTCTTCGCGACGCGCTTTCTCGACGCGCTCGTGCAACCGGGCGTTCTCCAGCGCGGCTGCGGCCTGCGTTGTGATCGCCTCGAGCATGGCCATGTCGTCGAGGTTGAATTGGCCTTCGACCTTGTTCAGAACCTGGCTGACGCCGATGATCTGCTTGCGTTTGTTGCGCATCGGCGTGCAGAGCATGTTGCGCGTCCGATGACCCGTCTTGCGATCCACTTCGGGATTGAAGCGCGCGTCCGCGTAGCAATCATCGATGATGACGTGCTCGCCGGTCGTAAACACGGAACCCGCGATCCCCAGGTGACTGGCAAACCGAATCTCGCGGGTCAATTCTCCCTGCGCGACGCGGGAAAAAAGCTCCCGCGCCTCCGGATCGTAGAGGTAAAGCGTGGTGCGGTCGGCATTGAGAGTCTCCGTAATAATCTCGATCAACCGCTGGAGAAGCAGGTCCAGCGAGAGGACGTCCGCGATGCGGTTATACACATCCAGCAGAGCCGAAATGCGCTTCAGCAGATCGCCAATCTTGTTGACAAACTGCTGCCGGTCTGTGGCCGAGAGCACAGCCAGGATGCGTTCGGCGTCGGTTTGCTGAAGGCGATGCGCAAAAATCTGGCTGACCAGATTGATCCCCGTCCCGGATAGGTGTCCCAGGGATTCGACCGGCTTCGGGGTTTGAGAGGGTCGGCCTTCCGAGCCTACTCCGGGCGCTGGTATTTCGCCTTGTTCTGGCATTCTCGCACGCGGACGATGAGCCGCGCAGAGTCAAAAATCAAGGAGGAGTCATCCCGTTCCTCCTGCTCAAAGATGCCGAATGCGGCTCTTGTATTTGGACAGGAGTTTCTCGTTGTGCTCGTCTCCATCGCTGTTGCTGCTGATGTAGATCTCCGGGGCGACGCCCCGTTGCAGCGCATTTTCGATTCCCTGGACAATAATCGCATTGACGATCAGCGCACCCGTCACTGTGGAGGTGGGACCAATCCGGGAAGGCATGCCGGGCAATTCCAGACAGGCGTCGCCCGACACCGCGCAGTTGTCAATGGCGAGGTCAGCTACGTCGGCGAGCGATTTGCCGGATGGATGGCGCGACGGCCATTGACGACCGTGAGCCAGGCTGACGATGGCAGTGACTTTGAGACCGCGCGCGCGCGCTTCCATCGCCATCTCGATAGGGAAGGCGTTGCGCCCCGAATTGGAAGCGATGATCAGCGCGTCGCCGCGCGCGATGGGATACAGCGCGAGCAACTGAGCGGCGTAACCTTCCTTTCTTTCCTGCCACGTTGATTCGATCGCGTTCTCGTGGAGCATCAATTTGGGATCCAGCATGGGCACACCTCGAACCAGACCGCCCGCGCGAAAGAAGATTTCCTCGGCCAACGCGTGCGAATGCCCGGTGCCAAACGCATAGAGCCAGTGGTTGTTCGCGAGGGCCTCTCCCACCCAGGCCGCGGCTTGCTCGATCTTGGACCACTCGGAACGGCGCAGTTGATCGAGTTGGGCCAGGACGGTGTCGAAGTAGCGGTTCATGGTCTTCATAAGCAGTTCGGCGCATCCCACAGATCGTCGCGAGGTGATTCAACGCGAAGCATGAAGCGAAACGCAACCGGAAAACCCAATCCTCAGCGGTCCCTCAGTAAGGGAACTCAAGGCTCGCACGTTGCGTCTGTGAACTCCCCTTGCGGAGTCAGAAAGCCAGGACAGGATGCGTACCAAACACGAAGAAGACAATGAGGCCCGTGGCGACGATCACGGCGAACCCTGCCATCAGTCGAAGATAAAACGCGGGTTGCCCACTCAAGTAGGCCAGTCCCGATTTCAGCACCGCATTTGCCGCCGCCGCGAGAATGATGCAGAGCACCGCATCATGAGCCACGGTTTTCGTCTCACCCAATGATGCTGCGAGCGAAAGTAAAACCGCATCCGTGTCGATCAAACCGCCCAGCGCCGAGGTGATAATTTGGCCGACCGAGCCAAACAAGTAACTCCCCGCGCGGGTCAAAAACAAAATCCCCGTGAACACGACGCCGAATTTCAGCGCCGGACCCAACGTCAGTGGATTCTTAAAGCCAGCCGACGTGTGCCGCCGCCGCAGGGCCGGCTCCCGGCCGGACCAGAATCGCCGACGCCACCAACCCGGCCAGCATCATCGCCCAGAGCGGCAACAGCGCCGCCTGCGCGAGCGCCGGACTGATAAAGGCGACGATGAGGAGCAGCCGGGGATATTGGATCGAATTGGCCAGCAACGCCGCGCCCGCCAGGGGCAGCGCAGCCTGCGGCGATTCGGCGACGAGCTTTGACACGCCCCCGGTGTAAGCAGTCGTTGAGGCCAGCCCTCCGACAATCGCCGTCACGGTAATTCCTTTGGCCGGATCGAGGAATTTTGTCAGGAAATAGCCAACGTACGACACGCTCGCGACCAGGATCACGAATTTCCAGATTTTCTTGGGTTCGAAGAAATTGAACGGCCCGGAGGCGCCATCCGGCAGGAGTGAGTAAATTACAAAAATCAGCGCCAGGAATTTCAGCGTATCACCATACTCGCGCCCGGAGATCGTCTGGAGCGCGAACCGATGAACTTGTTCTTTGGTGGTCAGGAGGACCGCGAGGATAATCCCCATGCTGATGCCGATCGTGCGGGTTGCCTTCCCAACACAGAGATAGCCGAGCAGAAAAGTCATCAGCGCCGCGAGTTCGGTGGTGATTCCGGTGCGTTGGGGGTATTGGATACGCATGACCAGCATCACGGCCGATGCGGCCACCATCAGGACCACCGTCAAGCCCACCGCGGCGATCTGAGCGCACAGAGCGCCGAGCAGAGACAAGATCACGAAATCCCGCAAACCCGGCTTCGGTGTGGGATCATCGTCCTGTTCGCGAGTACGCCCAGTGAGGAATCCGATCGCGGCCGCGTAGGCAAAACCCCAGGCGAGGTCTAGATCAAACTGAGCCATAACAACAATCTCGACTTAGAGTCTCAGATCGGGGCGCGTGCCCGGCGTGCGTGGCCACTCCCCATTTTCCAAAATGAGGCCATGGCGCCGCCGAGCATAAAGGGGCACAGAAAGTCCATAAGGTGAGCAGTTTCATATCGCTGTGTTCTACGCTGCCTAAAATAAGGCCGCTCCGCCAGTTCGCCTTGACCCGCATCAAGTCATAGGCAGGAGATGCTGAAGCACGCCGACCAGGCCGCCGCGAAAGATTTGGAGTGGGAATCCGGGAGGAGCCACAGCGAAGAGCTTGCCAGGATCACCGCGCCTGGTTTCCAAACTGACGCGCACCAGGGCCAGTTCTGTCTTCAGCCGCGACAGCGATGGGTAGAGCGCGAAGAACAATTCCCGGTTTCGGATACAGGCGAGTTTGCCCGTGAGTTGATCGATGACGCCGCTGAAGAAAACCGGGTTACTCATGCGACGCCTTCATTCGATGACGCGCATCTGCAAGGCGTCCACGATCCGATCGTCGGCTTCGATGGCACCTACGATGACGACGGTGTTGCCTTGGTGCAGGCCGCCGCGGCCCAGGAGCGTCTGGATCGCCTGGTTCATCGTTTTAGCGGGATCGACATGATCGAACGGGATGACGAAGGGAGTGACGCCCCAGTTGATGGCGAGGGACAAAGCCACAGACTCGCGCTCGCAAACCGCGTAAATGCGCGAATGGCGCGGCCGCATCCAGGACGTGTAGCGGGCCATGTTGCCGTGCAACGTGAAAACCAGGATGGCCTCGGCTTTCAGCTCGTTCGCCATGACTACGGCGCTCTTCACCATTTTCTGGCGCGCGGTGGTCAGTTCCGCTTTGTCCTGGTAATTGGCGCCGCCGCTCCGTTCGACGCGCCTGGCAATGCGATCGAAGACCTCGACGCAGCGCAGCGGGTATTTCCCGACTGTGGTTTCGCCGCTCAGCATGATGGCGTCGGATTGCTCGAACACGGCGTTGGCGACATCGGTGATTTCCGCGCGCGTGGGCGAAGGATTCTCAATCATGCTTTCGAGCATGTGCGCTGCCACGATGACAGGTCGCCCAACGCGGAGGCACGTCTTGACGGCCTTGCGCTGGATGATGGGAAGCTCCTCGTAAGGACACTCGATGCCCAAATCCCCGCGCGCCACCATGACCGCGTCCGCCTCGCGAATGATTTCATCGAGATTCTGCACCGCTTGCTGGTCCTCAATCTTGGCTATGACGAGCGGTCGGCGGGCTGCGGGCTCGATCACGGCCCGCAATTGCTGGAGGTCCTTGGCTTCGCGGACAAATGACAGGCCCAGGAAATCCACGCCGACGTCCAGGCCCACGGCGACGTCGGCCAGATCTTTCGCGGTCAGGGCAGGCAAACTTACTTTGACTCCGGGCAGATTGATGTGGCGCCGGCTGCCGAGCGTGCCGGGGGTCAGGACTTCGCACTCGATCTTGTTCTCGAATTTGGCGAGGACCTTCATCTCGATGGCGCCGTTGTCGATCAGCACCACGTCATTGACACTGATGTCGTGGACGAAGTTCTCGTAATTGACATCGACGGAGTGCAGTTCCTCGCTCTTCTCACCGCGAACTGTGAGGGTGAACTTCTGGCCCGGTTGAAGGTCCAACGCCGCCGGCAGATCCCCGGTGCGGATCGCCGGGCCTTGCGTATCCATCAAAATGCTGACGTATTGGTTTCTCGCAACGGCCTCGGCGCGGATGATTTTCACGGTCCTTCGCACCCAAGCATGGGTCGCGTGCGACATATTGAGCCGGGCGATGTTCATTCCGGCGTCGATGAGCTTCCCAATCATTTCGGAGGATTCCGTGGCCGGCCCCAGCGTGGCGATGATCTTGGTCTTGCGCATTGGGTGAGTGGCGGGGCGAAGATAAGGCGAAATATCCCGATGGAAAGCGAATTCCCAAGCCATCGATAGAATACTGAACTGGGGCCACGAGATGGGTTGAACAAAGCCTTAAAGACCCGTAAGAATTCGCTCATGCCAAGCCGGGAAGTCCTTGATCTCGTCCAACGCTTCGAGCAGCAACTCGACGCCTACAAATCCGGCCAATACAATGAAACCCAGCTCCGCCGCGAATTCCTCGATCCCTTCTTCAAAGCCCTCGGTTGGGACATGGACAACACCGCGGGATATGCGGAAGACTACAAGGATGTCATCCACGAGGATGCAATTCGGATGGGCGACAGTGCCAAAGCCCCAGATTATTGTTTTCGCATCGGCGGCAGGCGCAAATTCTTTTTGGAGGCCAAGAAGCCCAGCGTCTTCATCAAAGAGGAGATTCCTCCGGCCTATCAACTTCGCAGCTACGCCTGGTGATCCAGCGGGCGCGCAATCGGGCCGAGGATTTGCGCTCCTATCACCTGGAGTATGTGGATCGGCCTTGGCCTCACGATCCCCGGATGGGCCAGATCGTGGTGCGGGCGACCAATCCCAAAGGCCAAACCATTCAGGTCGCCATTCTGAGCGACGACCTGAGCCGCCCGGCGATGGAGATCGTGGGGCTGATGTTTAACCGCTGGATTCAAGAGAACGACTTCAAGTATCTGGACCAGCATTTTGGGATCAACCCAATCACCAGCTACCGAGCGATCCCCTACGAGCAACTGCGTCAAGCGGTCCAGGATCGGCCAGTGCGCAGCGGCGAACACCAAGCGCTGAGCGAGCAACGACGCCAACTGCGTGCTCGACAAGCTCGGCTGCTCTGAAGTTCGGTTTTCGGGTTAAATCTTGAACTCCTTGCGTGGCTGCTGAAGTCTCAGCTCGGCCACGCTATCGTCCATGTCGAAGTACGCGATTTCCATCTCCGTCCGCGAACTGGTTGAGTTCGTCCTGCGCACCGGTGACTTGGGAGCGGACCGGGATTTCTTCGGCCCGACGCGCGCGTTGGAAGGAACCCGCGGCCACCAGCGGCTCCAAGCTTCGCGGCCCGCGGGCTACGAAGCGGAAGTTCCACTCTCGTTCCCAATCGAAACCGCAACGCTTGCGCTGAATATCTGCGGGCGGGTCGATGGGATTCTCGTCGCACCAGACTCCGTTTTGATCGAGGAGATCAAGACCGTGCGCCGGGGCTGGTCCGGTGAGGCGGACCCGCTGCATTGGGCCCAGGCGAAGGCTTATGCCTTCATGTATCTCACGCAGCGCGGGCTGGAACGGATTGAGGTTCAACTCACGTACCTGGACCTGGATTCCGAGACGGTGACACCGTTCCGCCGGTCATTCGATGCTCAGGAACTCCGTGATTTTTTCCATGAAGTCACGCGTGTCTATGTCGCCTGGCTGAGCGAACAAATCGATTGGTGGCGGCTGCGCGACGACTCGATCCGCGCGCTTGCCTTTCCCTTCCCGCAATTCCGCGCGGGCCAGAGAGCGCTGATGTCAGCGGCGTCCGGCGTGCTGTCCGGAGGCGGCAATTTGTTCGCCGAAGCGCCCACCGGTATCGGCAAGACCATCGCGGTTTTGTTCCCGGCGGTGAAAGCGCTGGAGCAGGGCGTGATCACGAAAGTCTTTTATCTCACCGCCAAAACCGTGGGCCGAACCGTTGCGGAAAAGGCCTTCGCGGATTTGCGCGTCTCGGGGTTGCGCCTGCGCACCTTGACTTTTACCGCCCGGGAGAAGCTCTGTTTCAACAATGGCCAGCCGTGTGACGTGAGAACTTGCCCATACGCCGTCGGCTATTACGACCGCGTCAAAACCGCCATTCGCGGCGCGCTCAACCAGGAAACGTTGACGCGTCCGGCTCTCGAAGAACTGGCGCGAGGCCACCAGGTTTGTCCGGCGGCGCTGGGCGCGGATGTGGCGCAGTGGGTCGATGCGCTTATTTGCGATTACAATTATGTGTTCGATCCCAAGGTCTATTTCCGGCGTTTCTTCGACCAGAAACACGGCGATTACGCATTCCTCATCGATGAGGCGCACAACCTGGTGGATCGCTCGCGCGAGATGTTTTCGGCTGAACTCACCGAGCGTGAATTCCGCGAAGCAAGCAAAGCGCTGCAGAAACATTTGCCGCCACTCGCCAGGCAGATGGCTAAGATCGCGAAACAGTTCTCGGGGCTCGCAACCGGCTCCTCTTCAGCCGGAAGTATGCAGTCGAAATTGGGGAGCACGCGCGCCCTCGCGTGTCCTGACCGGCGCCTCGCCGGTCAGGGCCGTCTTGGAACACAATCACAAAACAGTGACTTGTTCGATGGCACCGTTGTGGCCGGCGAGGGCGCCGCCCACAGCACGCGAGGGCGCGTGCGCTCCCCATCTGGACTGAATCGACACGGCTCAGAGAGTCCCTCAAACTTAGGGCAGGCATCCTGCCTGCCTCCCGATTCCTCTCAGCGCACTCCCAGGAGGCAGGCTGGAAGCCTGCCCTACGGTGATGACAGTTTGGCTTTCGCCCAAAAGGAGCCGCCGAACGGGTTAGCGCCTCTTTTGAGGGCCTTCCTCACGAAGGCCGAAGAATGGCTGGCGCAAAACACGCCGGCGCTGTTCCGCGACGATCTCTTGACCCTCTATTTTCGGACCACTGACTTTTTGCGCACGCTCGATCTCTGCGACGAGCGATACGCGACTCTGGTAGAGGCCCGGCGCGACACAACCCGGCTCCGGCTCTACTGTCTGGACCCGACGTCTTTCATTCAAGCGGCGATCCGTCGGGGCCGGTCGGCGATTTTCTTTTCGGCAACCTTGTCCCCGATCGATTACTTTCGCGATGCCTTTGGCCGCGCGGAGGAAGACGCGGTCCTGCGATTGCCATCGCCGTTCCCGGGCGAGAATCTTCGTGTGGTCATCGCGAACTCCATCGCGACGGATTTCAAACGACGCGCTTCAACCGTGCAAGAAGTGGCCCGCGCCATTGGCGCGCTCACGCAAGCCAAACCAGGCAACTACCTCGTTTACTTTCCTTCTTACCAGTATCTCGACCAGGTGCTGCGAATCTATGTTGAATTGTTCCCTTTGGTATCCACGCTGGCGCAGGCTCCGGGCATGCCGGAGGAAGCGCGCGAAGCATTCCTGAAGGCCTTTCGCTCGGATCACGAGCAGACGCTCGTAGGCTTCGCGGTGATGGGCGGGATATTCGGCGAGGGAATCGACCTGGTGGGCGAACGACTTATCGGCGCGGTGGTGGTAGGAGTTGGCCTGCCGCAACTTTGCCTGGAGCGGAACCTGATTCGCGCCCACTTCGACGAGAAGAACGGCGCCGGGTTCGAGTACGCCTACTTGTTTCCGGGATTGACGCGCGTCTGTCAGGCTGCCGGGCGGGTGATTCGCTCGGAGAGGGATCGCGGCGTGGTGTTGCTGATCGACACCCGGTTTGCCGAGCGGCGGTATCGCGACCTGCTGCCAGAATGGTGGCAGCCGGACTACGCCGGGAAGCTGGAGGAAATCTCAGCGGCCTTAGGCCGATTCTGGGCGGTGCCGGAAGAGTAAACGCTCTTGAAAGGAACGCGCCACTCTACGCGCCATTCAGGACTGATGGATTTCATAGCGTTGTCTGCAACCGCAGCAGTTCATTATGGCTTCATTGGCCGCAAAAAAACAAAAGGCGCGAAAATGGGGATTCGGAGTCGTGTTTTCGAGCCTGCTCTTTGGAACGAAATCTTGTCGTTTCGGACCGTCGTGGCGTATTGTTGCTCCACCCTGAACTGCCCTGAGCCGTCATGAACGCGTCTTCGATAGGCCTGCCTGCCGGGTTGATCCTTTCCCTGTCGAGTTTTTGCTTCGCCCCGTCCAGCCGGGCGCTTGACCCGAGTAAAGCCGTCACCCAATACCACCAGGATGTGTGGACGGAAAGCGCCGGGCTGCCTCAAAGCTCGGTTCAAGCCATCGCTCAAACGCGCGATGGTTACCTTTGGATCGGCACGCGCGATGGGTTGGCGCGGTTCGACGGCGTCACGTTCACGGTGTTTCGGGCGGAAACGCACGCAGGACTTCAATCCAAGGACATCCGCGCGCTTTACGAGGACCGCGCAGGCCATCTCTGGATCGGCACGTTCAACGGCGGGCTGAGCCGGCTCAAGGAAGGTAAGTTCGCCCATTTCGGCGCCGCCAAAGGCTGGCCCAGATCGGGTGTGCTCGACATCGTTGAAGACCGCCAGGGCCAGCTCTGGTTGGGAACCTGGAACGGCGTCGCGCGCGCAAACAAGGACGGCGTCAAGATGTTCACGTTCGCGGACGGACTCGTGGGGCAGGACGCGCGTTCGGTTGACCTGGACCAAACCGGCCGAGTTTGGGCCGGCACCGGCCACGGCTTGAATTACTTCTCGAACGGCCGCTTCGCGGCTTACACCACGAGAAACGGTCTGCTGAACCGCGCGTTGCGGAAGGTCTATTTGGACCGCGATGGCGTCCTCTGGTTCGGCAGTGTTGGGGGCGGCCTGGGACGTTTCCAGGACGGGAATTTCAAACATTTTACCACCGAGGACGGATTGGCCGACAACAAAGTCCGGACGATTCTGCAGG
>Ga0233424_10000762_pt1 | contig 36105 bp, 26 predicted proteins | sample Watercolumn_Towu_FD_181011 | JGI IMG/M metagenome (GOLD analysis project Ga0233424, IMG submission 181011) | Freshwater microbial communities from Lake Towuti, South Sulawesi, Indonesia - Watercolumn_Towuti2014_125_MG | ecosystem: Environmental > Aquatic > Freshwater > Lake | place: Indonesia... | reverse complement strand
GGATTATTACTACAACTGGACGGCACTCTTCTCGCGGGTCCAATACAAAGTCCTGGAGAACCGGCGCCAGGACAGCAACGACTCGCACGAATTCAAAGGCGAGCAGATCGTGTTCGTGGCGAGGAAAGGCGAAGTGAAAAACCCCCGCACCGGCAAACCTGCTTCGCCGCACATGCTGGGAGAAACGGGGCCGGAAACTCCTTACGTTCCACGTGCTGCGAATTACGGATCAGACCGGGAATCTCTGGACGAGTTGGCCGCCTGGATAACTTCCCCCGCCAATCCCTTTTTCGCCCGCGCCCAGGTCAACCGAATCTGGTTTCATCTGATGGGGCGGGGCATCGTCGATCCCATTGACGATTTCCGCGCCACCAATCCGGCGTCACATCCGGAATTGCTGGAAGCACTCGCCAGGGATTTCGTCGCGCACGGTTTCGATCTGCGCCACATGATCCGGCTGATCATGAATTCGCGGTCGTATCAGCTGTCGAGCGAGCCGAATGAAACCAACCGTGAGGATGAAATGAATTATTCGCGTGCGCTGGTGCGCCGGCTGAGCGCCGAGCAAATGATGGATTGCCAGACCCAGGTCGCGGGCGTGGCTTCGAAATTCCAGGGTTACCCGGCGGGCATGCGGGCGGCGGAATTGCCGGGAGCGCGGCCCGAACGCGCGCGGGGACAACGCGGTGGGCCCAGTGGAAGCGATCAGTTTTTGGTTGCGTTTGGCAAACCGCAACGGTTCCTCACGTGCGAATGCGAGCGCTCCACCGAGACGACCCTGAACCAGGCCTTCCAGATGATCAGCGGCCCGACGGTGAACGATCTGCTGACGAATGGAGACAACCGGCTGAGTCAATGGCTCGCTACCGGCAAATCGAGTCGCGAAACGATGGACGAGCTTTATTGGACGGCTTTGACCCGCGCACCAGGCCAGGCCGAGTTGGAGATCGCGCTTAAACTCTTGGATTCGGCCAAAGATCGGCGCGCGGCCCTGGAGGATTTGTTGTGGGGATTGCTGAATGCGAAAGAGTTTGTGCTGAGAAAATAGCGACCCGTAGCGCAGATTTCAATCTGCGGTATCGCGGAACGTCGCTCTGGCGCGAGCACGCGCGAAGCGTTGTTGCATTCCGCATGTTTGCGCATGGCAGAGCGCGTTCGAATTCGCCAAAGCGCCGCCGATTTCAAATCGGCGATACAGCAGAGTTCAACTCTGCGCTACGCAGTAATTGCCGAAGCAAAACCAGTTTATGAGTAAGCCGATTCGTTCCTTCGCCTGTCCGGGATTCCACGCCGCGCGCTTCACCCGCCGCCACGCCTTGAAAGTCGGCGGGCTTGGGATGCTCGGCTTGACCATGCCGGGTTTGCTCCGCGCCGAAGCGGTGAAGAAAGGCCCGCCCGCGCGCGCCAAATCGGTCATCTTCCTCTATCAATTCGGCGGGCCAAGCCATCTGGAAACCTTCGACATGAAGCCGGACGCGCCGGAGGGGATTCGCGGACTGCACAAGCCGATGTCGAGCAATGTGCCGGGTATCCAGGTCGCGGAGCGTCTGCCGCGCATGGCCAAGGTGATGGACAAGGTCACCCTGATCCGTAGCGTCCATCATACGATGAAGAATCACAATTCGGCGTCGTACTACGCCCTGACCGGCCACGCGCCGCCGGTCGATGACATTCGTTTGAAAGACTCGATCGAATTGTTTCCGGCCTATGGGTCGGTGGTGGATCAACTCGCGCCGGTCAGCGGAGCGGTTCCCACGTTTGTCGCGTATCCGTATGTGATTCGGGATGGGTCGGTGACGCCCGGCCAGCACGCGAGTTTTCTGGGCAAAGTTCACGATCCGTTTTTGTTCACCCAGGATCCAAACAGCCCGGACTTCAGCCTGCCGGAATTGACGCTGCCCGCGAACCTAAGCTACGAGCGCCTGGCGCAACGGCGCGAACTCCAAAAGGTCATCGATGCCCAGTCGAGATTGCTGGAGTACTCGGCGACGGCGCAGGGGTTAGACGAGTATTATCAGAAAGCGCTGGCCATGCTGCACTCTACGAAACTGCGCGACGCCTTCAATTTGTCCGCGGAAACCGAGAAAGTGCGGGACAGCTACGGGAGGCACACTTACGGGCAAAGCTGTCTGCTGGCCCGGAGGCTGGTGGAGGCGGGCGTGAAATTTGTGACCGTTTATTTTTCTGACAACATTGGCGGCCAGAGCACGACGAACGGCGGTTGGGACACGCACGGGTTCAACAACACGCGCATGTTCCCGATCATTGAGAAGCGGCATTTGCCCATCACGGACCAAACCCTGCCGACGCTTCTGGAAGACTTGGATCAGCGCGGGTTGCTCGACTCGACGCTGGTGTTGTGGGTGGGCGAGTTCGGCCGCACGCCGAAGGTCAACGCGAACATCAGCCGCGATCATTGGCCGCAGTGTTACACGGCGCTGCTGGCGGGCGGCGGCGTGAAGCGCGGGTTCGTGTATGGCGCGTCGGACAAACACGGGGCGTATCCGGCGGAGAATCTGGTGCGGCCGGATGATTTGTCGGCGACGGTGTTTCACCTGCTTGGGATCGACCCGCGCACCGAAGTGCGCGCCGTCGGCAATCGGCCCGTCCACATTTCGGAAGGCAACCCGGTCATGGGCGTGCTCGCGTGAAGAGGCTCGACTCAGCGGGAATTTTCAATCTGCTGTATCGAGGAATTGCACTCCTCAGATCGGGACCGCGCGTGGAGCTCGCCGGAGCGCTGGCGATGGCCAATCAGCGATACGGCCGGTTGAAAACCCGGATTACGAAGGGAAATTCATTGGAAGGGGTCACGCCGGACAATCCTGAAATCGTGGTCGGATTGCCGCTTCCTTCCCCCTCACCCCGCCCCTCTCCCTCGGGGAGAGGGAGAACTGGTTGTCGCGTGCAGATGAATTCAGGACCCGAGATTGCTCCGACGCAGCGAACGTTGTTTCCTCTCCCCAAGGGAGAGGGCCAGGGTGAGGGGAAAGGAAGCGCGCGGAAAGCAGCGGCGTTTCTTTGCCTCTTCGTTTGTTCTTCGCTCTTGGCCCAAAGCCCCAGCCTGAAGCACACGATTCCTTCTGCCGTCGCGCCGGGCAAGACGACGGCGCTGACGCTCGTAGGCGACAACTTGTCGGGTGTCACGGAGATTTGGACAAGTTTCCGCGCCCATGCGGCCATCCCCTCGGCGAGCGGCGAAGGCGGCCATGGCTCCCGGCTCGGCTGCAATGTCTCCGTCTCCGAAGATGTCCCGCGCGGCCTCGGAGCCATCCGCGTCGCGACCACGAATGGCATCTCCAACTTGTTGTTGGTGGCGATCGACGAACTTTCCACGGTCGCCGAACTCGGCACGAACAAAACGACTCGCGCGGCGCAGTCATTGACTTTGCCGATCGCCGTCGATGGCGCCGGGGAAGAACTCAGCTTTGATTACTACGAGTTCCATGTGCAGGCGGGGCAGCGGGTGAGCGTCGATGTCGTGGCGCACCGGTTGGGGAGTCCGCTTGATCCCGTTCTGCGACTGCTCGATCCGAGCGGCCGGGAGCTGGCGTATTGCGACGATCATCCGGGCGCCTATGCCGACGCGCGTGTCACACATCAGTTCACGGCGGCCGGAACATGTCTGATCGAGGTTCGGGACATTCGTTACCAGGGTGGGAGCAAGCATCGCTACCGCCTGCGGGTTGGCGATTTTTCACAAATCCCGCTCCGGTTGCTGCCGATCAACGAGCCGGGTTTCTGGCCAACCAGCCTCAGCCCGCTAACCGAGCGTGCGGAAGTGGAGCCGAACGACACACCGTCCACGGCGCTGCCGATTTCCGCGCCCGTCGTCATTGCCGGCACTTTTGCGCAGAACCGGGACCGCGATTTTTACGAGTTTGAAGTGCAGAAAGGACAGCGCCTGGTCTTCGCGGGCCGGACGCGCAGCCTCAGTTCGCCGTGCGACCTGTATCTGGAACTGCGGAAGGCGGACGACTCGCTCGTGGCGGAGGCAAATGTCACGGGTGTGGACGAGGGCACGATCACAAACCGCTTCAACGAGGCGGGAACTTACCGGCTGCTCGTGGAAGAATTGAATCGCCAGGGCGGGCCGGACTTCAAGTACCGGCTTGAGGTCAGACCGCATCCGCCCGGCTTCGCTCTAAGTGTGGAAACGGACAAATTCGAGGCCCCGGCCCGCGGCACATTCGACATCCAAGTGGAATGCGCCCGCCGCGAGTACGACGGTCCGATCACCCTCTCGGTCATCGGCGGCGGCAGCGGATTGGTGCTCAGCGACAACGTCATTCCCGCGAACACGAACTCCGTTCAAATGAAGCTCACGCTGCCGGTGGATGTTCCGGCGGGCCGCTTGATGCACTTCTCGATTGTGGGCCGCGCGCAAACGGGCGAGTCGCACTACGAAGCGCAAGCGACGACGATGCCGGCGATTCGAAAGCTTTTCCCGCAGATGCTCTATCCGCCGGTTGAATTGGACGGCTTGATCGCTCTGGGCGTGAAGGCGGAAGCAAAATCGGAAACCACCGGAAGTTCAGGCGAAGCCACTAAATAAGGTTTCTCCCAGATGGCGCCGCCCCTCAGTCTCGGTTGGCGTAGCGCAGATTTGAAATCTGCCGTATCGCCGAATTGCATTCGGCAAACGCTCGACTTGGCTGACGCGCAGCGGATTTCAAATCCGCGATACGGCAGAGTGCAACTCTGCGCTACGGGCTTTCACGTTCGCCCCGGCCAAGACCGAGGCATTACTCAGGGCCGCTGATTCTGCCTCTGGCTCACGAGGAATTCGATCAAGTCGATGAACTCCTCCCGGGTCAGCGCCTTCTCCAGAACTTCGGGCATCAAACTCAAGGTTCCGGTTCGTTGCTGCTGAATCGCGGACTTCGCGACCGTCCGCTTGTGCCCCTGGTTATCGGCGAGCGTGAGCATTCCATCTCGCTCGGAAATCTGTATTCCACTCAACTCGGTGCCGTCACGCAGGAGGAATTCCACCGATTGAAAGCTCGGAGCGATCGTCCGGCTGGGCTCTAGAATGGATTCGATAATGTGGACGCGCGAAAAGCGGCCGCCCACGCCGGTCAACTCCGGCCCAATCGCCTCGCCGCGGTCCGCCATGCGATGACACTTGAGGCACTGGGATTTCTCGACCTGGAAGAACAATTTGCGGCCCCACGCGGCGTTTCCCGATCGGCTCAGAGCCGCTTGCATGAGTTGCTCCCGCTCCGCGTCCGAGCATTTGCGGCGAAAGCGCAGACTGAAATCGGGCGCATGGGTGGAAGTCAATTCGACCAGGAGATGATTGATGCCACGGCGAAGCGCGACGTCAAAACGGTCTGTCTCAGGGACGCCTGAGCTGGCCTGGCGCTGAAAGGCAAGCGAGCCATTCAACCAAATGCGCAACGCCCCACGGCTTGATCCTAAGAACTGCGCCGGTGTGGGATCGGGCACGAAGAAATCCGTGCGCGCCACCCAGGTCGTCCGGCTTTCGGAAGCCTTGCTTGACCCAAATGAAACTCGCGATTCCGCTCCGCCTGCAATCGTCGTTTGCCAGGAGCTCGTGGGATCCAAAAGCGCACTCGGATGCTCTGCCGATGAGGCCAGTTGGGAGACCCATGCCTCGGTCGAGTCAGCGCCCAGTGGCCCGGTCGTCTGCTAGCGCAGCAGGGCGCCGCTCGCGCCCTGCAGTTCAGACGCGGCGCGGTCAAATCTCGCTTTCTCCGCGGGGACCACGCCGCTCCACCGGGTCAGGAGGCGGATCACAGCCGTGAGAACTTCGGCAGAAGGATCGCGCGCGGCCAGCTCAATCACGTCCTTGAGTTGCGACGGTCCGCCCAACTCGGCAAGGCAAGCCAGCGCGGCCAGTTGGGTCTCGCGATGGCTCAAGGCGGCCGCGGCCAATGGCACGGCTCGCGGTTCCTTCAAAGCGCGCAACGAATCCAGACTGGCGCGTCGCAGAGCCCCATCAGCGCTCTGGGCAAGATTCAGCAGCTCGGCCGCTGCGGATTTGATTTGCAGGCTCCCCGCGGCCAACACCGCCGTCAGTCGCACTTGCGCGTCTGAATCCTGCAAGAGTTCTTGCACGCGCTGACTCGAATCAGTCAGGCGCAATTGAGCGGCAGCCTCGACGGCTGCGGCGCGGACCCCGGCGTCTGCCGAATTCAGCTTTGCTTGCAGCAACGGGGAAGATTCGAGCTTCGGATGTTTCGCCAAATGACGGAAGGCTTCTGCAAGCACAGGAGCGTCCTCGACCCTTTGGAATTTTCGGACACGCTCTAACTAACCCATAACAATTCAATAGCGATGGGGAGCGCACGCGGCTCGCGGGCTGTGTTCGGCGGCTCGCCGAACACTTCAGGACAGACAGTCCGCGCCCACTTTTAAGTGATCGAAGATCGAAAAATGCGCCGAGAAAAGTCGCCGCCTGGCCGGCGGCGACGGCACGCGAGCCGCGTGCGCTCCCCAACCGATTGAATAGATACGGCTTAGCTTTCTTCCACGGGTGCGGGTCCGAGGGGAGTCCTTCGCCGGGCGGGTCGCCCAGTCAAGTGTGGCGGAGAGGGTACGAATCGAACATACCTCGGCTCGTAGAACGAACCGACAACGGTTTTGAAGACCGCGAGGACCACCAGGCACCCATCACTCTCCGTCATTCGCGTCAGCGCTTGGCGCGCACCGCCTGAACAATCGCGTCCGGTTCGGGGAATTGTCCCGATTTCAGCTTGGAAAAAATTTTCTGCCCATTGACGCTGATTTCAAAGGCACCGCCACCCGAAGGCACGAGTTTCAGCGAACGGATGTGCTGCTTCAGTTTCAAAAGTTTTTCCGTCAGACCGACGGCTTGCGGCTCGTAGTTTCAAGCCGTGCAATATTCAATGCTGATCTCAACACTCATATGCATTCCCAATGACCGGCAATACAGTAGGGGAGACCGACCGAGGCGTCAACTACGGGGGCTTTCCACCATTTCGCGGTTGCGCTAAGGTCGGCTTCATGAAACGGCGAGCTTTTATCGAATCGGCTCTGGCGACTGCGATCGCGGTGCGCTGGATCAGCAACTCACACCTGGCCAACGCGGCGGAATCCACGGCCACGCGTATTAGAATCGGTTTTCTTGGCGCGAGTCACCCCCACGCGTCCGAAAAGGTTCGGCTTACGCAGGCATCGCCAGATTACGAACTCGTTGGGATTTGCGAGGACGACGAACAAGTTCGCAAACGGTATCAGAATCTCGGCGTGCCACTGCTTTCTCAGGAAAAACTGCTTTCCGACGCGGAGATCATCGCCGTGGAATCGGCAGTGCGAGATCACGCGCGGCACGGCCGGCTCGCGTTGGAAGCGGGAAAACACGTCCATCTTGAGAAACCTCCGTCGGATAACTTCACCGAATTTCAGAAGCTGGTGACGCTGGCTCGCGAGAAGAAGCGCTTGCTGCAGATGGGTTACATGTGGCGCTTTCATCCCGGCATCAACGCCGCTCTGGAAGCGGCCCGGCAGGGATGGCTCGGCCAAGTCTATCTCGTGCGCGGCACCATCAACACGACTGTGGAGGCGGTAAGGCGGCCGGAGTGGGCTGAATTCCACGGCGGGACGTTGTTCGAGTTGGGTTCGCATTTGATCGATCCCGTGGTCCGATTGTTGGGACGGCCTGGGAAGGTAACTTCGTTTCTCAAAAATCACGGCGGCCCCAACGATGCGCTCGCGGATAATACCGTCGCCGTCTTCGAGTATCCGAAAACCCTGGCGATCGTTTCGAGCGCGACCTTGCAGTCCGGGGCCGGCGCGCACCGCTTCTTCGAAGTTCAGGGGACCAATGGGACCGCACTGGTCAAGCCGATTGAACCTCCCAAACTTCAAATCGACCTTGCCAATGCGGCCGGCCCATACGCGAAAGGAATTCAAAACGTGCCGATGCCGGAATACAAACGGTACGCGCCGGAGTTGGCGGAATTGGCGCGATGCGCCCGGTCGGGACAGCCGCTCTCGGTGACGCCGGAGGAGGATTTGCTGGTACAGGAGACGCTGATGCGCGCTTGTGAAATGCGTTAACAGGAGGCAACGGAGCTAACAGAGCGTGGCGCCGAGACTCAGGCCTGCTCGCCCTGCTCTGTTTTCTCCGTTACCTCCTGTTGATCTCCCCTTTTAGTTCAGCGTGAAATGTCGCGTTGCGTCAGCACTTTGAATTGTTGCTGAGCCAGCGCTTGGGCTGCGACTTCCCGATCTTCAAGATTGAACGCCGCCGCGGATCGGCCTTCAGGCCGCGCTATAAAGGAATAGACGTAGTTGATATTGATCTCGGCCAGGAGGAGCACGGACAAGGCCTCCCGCAGTTTCCTTTCCGAATCGATCTCGACCACGAGAAGCTCCGATTCCGTATAAGGAAAGTTGCCCTCGCTCAGGAGTTGCCGGGCGCGATCCGGATCATCGACGACCATCCGCAAGATGCTGCTGTCGGTCGTGTCCAGCGTGGTCAGGGCGAGGACGTGCACGTTGTGGGATTCGAACAGGCCAATCAGATCGTGCAGCCGTCCGAGTTTGTTTTCGGTGAAGACGGAGAACTGCTTGACCGCATCGCCTGGCCTGGCTCGCATGGTCTTGGCCTGCATGGTCGTATCATCCGGGGTTTCGCACTCAAGGCAAGCTTCGTCTGCGTCTGCGCGGGTCGCGCGGGGTAGCACGGGCGATCTGCCCGCCTCGTTCGGCGACTCGCCGAACGAAACGGAAGCACGCTCTCGAGTAACAGGGGGAGCCAGTTTGCCTTCGAGGTCAACCGCCCTTCCGTCGAGCGGGTGGCCCGACGGCACAGGCGAGTCGCCCGTGCTACCCGAAGCCGATTTTTCAAACACGCTCCGGGTCGGTTGACCTGCATCAAGGTCCATCGGACATTTTCGCCCTTATCATTTCAACTGAGCTATGGACCGGCCACTCCTGCGGCACCATCCCTGAGATGCACTTTCGCTTTCGCCTTGTTCTCACGTTTCTGTTTTCGATCGCCACCGCGGTCGGACATGAGAAATCCGGCGCGACCGTGCCGTCGGCCCGCGCGCTCAAGGTCGATGCGCCACTGGTCGTGGACGGCATCCTGGACGAAGCGTTCTGGAAGGAGGCGCCCGTGGCCACGGGTTTGATCGATCAGCGCACTCAGCAACCGGCCGAACAACAGACGTTGGTTCGGATCGCCTATTCTCGAACTCACCTTTACGTCGCCGTGGAATGTCTGGATGACGACATGGAGGAGATTCATGCGTCCGAACGTCGCGAGGATCGCGTTTTCACCGGGGACGATTGGGTGGAAATCCATTTCGATCCGCCGCACACCCACCGATCCAAATACGCGTTTTTCTCCAATCCGCTCGGCACCCCCGCGGATGCCAATGAAGGTCCATCCGGGGTCTTCAATTATGGCTGGTCGGCGGAATGGGAGCTGGAAGCGAAGGTGCTCGAAGACCGCTGGGTGTTCGAGATGAAGATTCCGTTCAGCGTGATGAATTATCAGCGGAAAGACGGCCAGGTCTGGGGCTTGAACGTCACGCGGTGTTTGCGCCGCACGGACACCACCAGCTTCTGGAGCTTCAATCCCACGGAATATTACAAGCCGCGGCATTTCGGCCATCTGACCGGGCTGGACCTTGCGGACACGGTCTTCAAGCGGCTCTGGGAATTCACGCCCTATGTTAGCACGCGAACGGATTTTGACGGCGACACGGACACGTTTTTCCAGACGGGACTCGATGTCAGTTTCCGGCTCGCCCCTTCCATCACGACCGCGTGGACTCTGAATCCGGATTTCGGCCAGGTTGAGTCGGACGACGACACGATCGAGCTTCGAGATACGGAACGATTTCTGCCGGAGAAGCGGCTGTTCTTCCGCGAAGGAGATGAACTGATGCGCATGTCGCATCGGCTCTATTACAGCCGGCGGTTCACCGACATCACGGCCGGCGCCAAGGCCAGCGGGAACTGGAACGGGTACAATTTCACCTTCCTGAATATGCTAGGCGAGATGGTTCACGACGGGACCTATGAGGGAAACAGTTCCGTATTCCGCCTCCTGCAAAACGTCAAGGAGCGATCTTCGCTGGTCTATTACGTGGCCGATTCGGAATTCACCGGCGGCCATTCGCGGGTCGTGAGCGCGGACGGCTATCTGTTTTTGACGGATGCCTGGAGGTACAGCTTTCAGTTGTCGGGCGCGGACGAGCGGTTGAGCGATGGATCCGGAAACGTCACCAAGAACCGGTTCGATTTCCTGGGCGACTTCAGCTTGATCTACTCGACTTATCCCTGGGAGTTCAATCTCGGTTACCGGGCGATCAGCGAAGGATTCAACCCCATGCTCGGCTACATTCCACGGCGCAACATTTTCGGACCTGCGTTTCTGGCGCGCTACGGCCATGACTCCCGCAGCCGCTGGTACAAGCGGCTGTTCGTTTCCTACAGCCTGCAATACTACGATAACGAAGCAGGCGCGACGGCCCTCCGCGATCATTCGGTCAACGCGAGCGTCATTTTCCCGAAAGACTTCGGTTTCTGGGCGGCACGCAACGAGGATTACCACGCGCCGTTCCACAACTCGCGCACTTCAATCGGACTGCAACTCTTCGTCTCGGATTACTGGAAATCGTGGGAAGCGAGCTGGGGCGGGGGGCGTTTCGAAACCACCGACTACCACGAACTGCGGCTGGCCAAGCCCTTCAAACCCTTCGAGCGCCTGCCCATCCGCTACGAATTTACGATTCGATTCGAGGACAAACCGCTCCTCGGCAGTGAACTCGTCTGGCTGAATCGCATCGTGTTCGATTATTACTTCACCGACGAAATGTGGCTGAAGACTTCACTGCAACACCGCGGCCATGGCATTCGCAACCTCAGCGTCATCTACGGCTGGAAAGTGCGCCGGAACACGAACTGGTACGTTGTCTTCAACGACGTGGATCACGAAGATGAGGCCGGGCGAAGCCTTTTCACGAAGGTTACCCACACGTTCTGAGAATCCAGTCGCGGACGGAACATCATCGCTGTCGAGTTTCTCGGTCGAGCTTGAGCCGGTTGGAACGGCGTGTTATCGAACGCGGATGAAGAAGCAAGAGCCGAATCGCCGCCGCGGCCGGGATTCAGCTTCGACCGTCAGTCCAACCATATCCAGACCCGCCCGAAAGTGGAAAGGAATCGCGCGGGTGCTTCTGGCCGCCGCCTTGGTCGCGAGCGCGAGCTTAGTGCTCTGGAATCGCAACCCGAAAATGGCGCAGGCCAAACGCTACGCGCCGCAGCCGAAGGGTTCGCTTACTTTCACCAAAGACATCGCGCCGACTATTTTTCAACGCTGCTCGTATTGCCATCGCCCCGGACAGTCCGCTCCTTTTGAGTTGTTGAGTTTTGCCGACGTGAAGAAGCGCGCTGAGCAGATCGCCCGCGTGACGGCCCGCCGTTACATGCCACCGTGGTTGCCCGAACCCGGCTACGGCGAATTCGCGGATGAACGCCGGCTGACCGAGGACGAGTTGGGCCGCCTGCAGCAGTGGATCGCCGATGGCGCGGTCGAAGGCAATCCCACCGATCTTCCCCCTTTGCCCACGTGGACCGAAGGCTGGCACCTCGGTCAGCCCGATCTGGTTGTCAAGATGCCTCAGGCTTACACGCTGCCAGCGGAGGGCAAAGACATTTACCGTAACTTCGTCTTTCCCATCCCCGTTTCCACGACTCGCTTCGTGAAGGGCGTCGAGTTTTTGCCGGGCAACGCCAAAGTCGTGCACCACGCCTTCATCCAGGTGGACGAGACCGGCCAATCGCGCCGTCTGGCGGATAAACAAAATCCTCCCGGCTTCGATGGCATGGAATTGCCCGACACCGCGATCATGCCCGGTGGCCAATTGCTCGGCTGGCAACCGGGCAAAGTGCCGTATTTTATGGCGGACGGCTTGAGTTGGGTGCTGAAGCCGAACACGGACCTGGTTCTGCAATTGCACATGAATCCCTCGGGCAAACCAGAAATCGTTCAGCCGGCCCTGGGATTCTATTTCACGGACCAGGCGCCGACGAATGTGCCCTTCCGCATCAAGCTGGCTCATTTCGAGATGGACATTCCGCCGGGCGCGACGGACTACGCGGTCGAACAGTCATACGTGTTGCCCGTCGATCTCAGCCTCGTCCGCGTCAGCGCCCACGCTCACTACTTGGGAAAGAAGCTTCAGGGCTACGCAGTTTTGCCAGACGGCGAAAGGCGCGGGCTGCTTTCGATCCCGGACTGGGACTTCTTTTGGCAAGGCGATTACAAATACGTGCAACCCGTCTGGCTGCCTCGGGGAACCAAGCTGGTCATGCACTACACCTACGACAACAGCACCAACAACGCCCGCAATCCCAACCGCCCGCCGCAGCCGGTGCGTTTCGGATTGCAGACCACGGACGAGATGGCCGAACTGTTTTTCCAGGCGGTTCCGAAGAATCCCGAAGAACGCGCGATCCTGGCGAAGGATTATTTCGAGAAGTTCGCCGACCTCAGCATGAGTTATTTCCGGTTTCGTCTGAGCCTCGATCCGAATGACGCCCAGGCGCACATGCGGTTGGGCCGCGCGTTGTCCTCACGCGGGCAGTCCAGCGAGGCAGTCTCCCACCTCCTGGCGGCCATCCGTCTCAAGCCGAACGATGACAAGGCGCACTATGAACTGGGTTACTTGCTGCTGCTCCAAAAGCAATGGCCCGCCGCCGAGCAGGAATTCCGAACGGTCACGCGGCTGAACCCGGAGGATTACCAGGCCTTTGGCAACCTGGGTTACATTTGCCTGCAACAAGGACGCCGCGAAGAGGCGCGAAGCTTTTTTGAAACCGCCCTCCGGCTGAACCCGGACGATGCCATTGCCCAAAGGAATCTCGATCCTCTGAAGTCAAGCCGGTAGAGGGGTGCGGGTGCTTCGTGCTTCGCTGTTTTCAGTGGTCCGCGCTCTGGTTTCGACCATCGCCTTCCCCCTCACCCTAACCCTCTCCCTCAGGGAGAGGGAACAATGCATCCCGTGCTTGGAGCGATCCGGTGCACTCGATGTGCGATCAGTTGGACAGCTCCCGGCTGGTTCGACGAGCACTTGCGGCTGCCTCGGATCGCTCGGACTTCCAGTACACCGGAAGGCCGGGGTTGGTTTCGAGAAGGATTTCCAGAATGGCCGTCCGATCCTCCCGGCGGATCTTCCCGAAATCCGAACTCTGATCCAGGCCCGTGAGAATGCTCCAGAGCCGTTGATAAAGGTGCTCCTTCATCGGCGCGGGAAGATTGTCGAACGCCGGCGAATAAATCACGTAGCTGCACGGGTGCTTGAAGAGACGCGTCCGAAGATCGAGGTCGCGCAACGAGCGCCCCCGGCTGTCGCGCGGACCGTGTGACTGGAAGGCCTTAGCGAATTCCGGGTTGCCCCGGACCGGGCTGGTGAGTGGCGATTCCTCGGTAAACAGAAGGTAACGCAGGAACGCTTCGGATTGCGACTTGAGATAACGGATGTGCCCATACTGCCGGAGTATGATCTGGCCCTCGAAGTTGAGCCAAGTCACGTAATTCTGCATGTGCGCCTGGTGTTCGAGCACCAAGAGCGCCACGATATCGCTGCCGGACGAGGGGAATTTCCGGACGTCGAAAAACCGGCTGAGGTCCGTGAGATTCCCGAGAGCGTTGGGAGATTTCAAGGCTTGCTCGAACGCCGCAGCGCCGATGAGATTGCCGAGATGCGTCTGGTCGCCGTGCGCGCCCGTGACGTACCAACCAGCCCATCGGTCTGCAAGCGACGTGCGGTGGGTGATGTAGCTGACTTCGTTGTGGGTATCGAGTTCGCCGGTTTCATCCGTGGCAATCGAACGAACGAAGTGCCCCGGCACGCCCATGGTTTTCGCGGCGCCGTGGCATTGCGAGCAATCGACACTGCGCTTGAACTGCGGTTTGGAGTTTTCCTCCTGCGCCAGGCTGTAGAAAATTCCGCCCAGGTTCGGGTCCATGGCGCTGACTTCTAACAGCGGCGCGCCGGGTATGTAACCGACATAAACATCGTCCCCGAAATAGACCGCCCTGGGATTGCCGGGACTGATCAAACGCCGTTGTAGCGACGTCTTTGAGAAGACCAGCATCTGGGAGGATTGCGGCACGCCAAGGAATTCCAGAAGCGAGGGCAGGTAGCCAAAACGGGCGTCGAACTTCAAATGCGCTTCGCCGGCATCGATTTTTCCCTGAAGGCGGGCCACCGGGTCGTCTGGCGTCTGCATTGTATACCGAATCACTTCGCCGTCGTAAGCAACTTGATGGGTTGAACCTTGAAAATCATCGGCCAGCGCCGCTCCGGCGATCAGGGAGAGAAACCCCAAGACCAGGATTCCGCGCGTTGAACCCCTGTTCAGAGGAAGCCCCCTTGGCCTTCGAGCCGTGCGCACTGACCATGAACTGGTAAGGACGCGTTCCACCGCGTCCCTGAAACGGTCTTTCCAATCGGAGAGCAAAGTCAGGAGGTCCGCGTTTCGCGAAGCGGAAATCCTCTCTGGGGAAACCGATGGCGGGGCTTGGGAAGTCCATCCATCCCTGCTACCAGGTTCAAGGAAAGCTCCCTGTGCCATACGGGCTTGCTCACCGCCCATGAAACCTCGTCGCGCCGAAAGCTCTATGGAGTGCGCCGACAGAGCGCCGCGGCGGCGGCGCTTTGGCGTGGGCCGCGCCCTCCGGTCTCGAAACCAAAGCGGGGTCGCGCTCCGCTTGCCCCCGCACTCCATAAGGTCAATTCTTGCGAGTAACCAATTCATCTTCAATTTGTTGCCGGACGCCTGGACAATAGGTTGGCCTCGCGGTCAGTGCCGAACGAAAAACGCTGTTTCTTTGACGCGCGTCAAAGGGAAAAAATGAAGTGGGTGCTAGGAAAACGCGAGAGAGGAAACCAAACCTAAACCACTCACGCACCGCAACCCACTTCGTCCATAACCTCCTCCAAGATTGCCGAATTTCAAGAGGCGCCAAGCTTCGACCGGGCGAGCTTGACGATCTCCCGATTGGTCTCCGCACGAGGTTGGAGCCGTAACGCTTGCGTCGCGGCGTTCAGCGCCGTCTGCCAATCCTCCATCCGGACCGCGCAGAGCGCCATGCCGCTCCACGCTCCAAAATGATGGGGCTTGCGCTCTACGACTTGCCGGCAAAGTTCGAGGCTCTCCTTCAGCCGGATCTGCAAATAGAGCACCGTGGCTTGCTTATTGATGGCTTCGACCCAGTCCGGGTGCGCCTTGGCGAGCGCTCGAAAAACCTCGAAAGCCTCGGCGAGTTCGCCAGCCTCCATGAGTCTGATGCCCTGCTCCATCTTTTGGCGGGCTTTGCTGCCCTTCTCATTGAGCCAGCATTCCCAAAGCCCGTCCGTCGCAAACTGCACCGTGATCGGATCCTTGGACCGGAGACATTCGACCAGCGCCGCTTCCGCGCCAGCGGCGATCAACTTGAGAAGCGCGCGCTGTTTTTCGGCGGGTCGTCCGTTTTGGAGCAAACGGGCCCATTCTCCCACTTCGGCGTCGGAGAGACCCTGTCGCCTCGTCGGAAGAAATTCATCCTCAAGTCGGATCATGGTTCTTGGTGGTCGTACCCGCAGTTGAGGGCTTTCCTGCAAACTATCATATTGAACGACTCACCGTTGTAACGGTTTTAACGATTTAACGACTTTTCGTTCCACTCAGCACGCCGCAGTGAATCAAAGTCGGAACAATTTCGTCGGGCTCAAGTCCGGCCCCGACCTGCCAGCTCCGAAATTCTGCTCCGCTGTACGCGCGGCCTTCGGTCAAGGTGAACAACGCCGCCGAATACAACGCTACCGGCAGCGGCCCATCCAAATCGTCATTCAAAAAGACATCGTGGATGAGCAACCGGCCTCCAGGCGCGAGACACGCGGCGCAACGCTCGACCAGCGCCCGGCACTGCGGCACGTCCCAATCGTGCAACACATTCGAGAGCAAGATCGCTTCTGCGCCTTCGAGCAGAGGATCGACGAACATGTCGGTCGCCCGGCACTCCAACCGGTCCGCGACGCCGTAGGCCAACGCCATCTCTGCGGCGACCTTCAAGACTTCCGGCCGGTCCAGCACGATGGCCCGCAGGCGCGGATTCTTTTGCAGGAAGGCGATGCTGTAGATTCCAGTTCCGCCTCCCACATCCAACAACGATGAGACGCCGGCCATTGAAACCCGCGTCGCAAGGATGGGAGCGACGTTCTTCGCGCGGCCTGCCAGCGCCAGGGTGAGGAAACGCGCGCTGGCTTCCTTCTCCATCGCGGACTCGATTCCGTCGCGATAAATGAACGCCGCGCCAGGCTCATGTTGTTTCACGCCGGCCGGGCGATTGGTTTGCAGCCGTTCGATCATCGTTTGCACTCCGGGCGACTTGAGCGCGGGGCTGAGATAATCGCTCACATCGAACGAAGCGCCTGGAATCAAATGTTCCCGCGCCAACGGCGACAAATCGAACCGGCCCTGGGAATCTTTGGTCAAGAGGCCGAACGCCCGCAACGCCGTCAGCAGCACGACCGTCGGTCTCTCCGCCAGGCCCAACTCCCGGCGGAGGTCCTCGAATGAAAGCGGCGCCGGCGCCAGGCGCCCAAAAACCTTGAAGTGCCTGGCCGCGGCCACGAGCAACTCGGTCCCGTAATTGCCCCGGAAAAACTCGAAGATGGGCGTGGGATCCGTTTGGGGCGTTGAAAGGATGTCCGGTGTCGTCATTGATCGTTCCAACCGCGGCCACTCTGCGGGCAAACGATGCTTTTGTCAGTAACGGTCTCCCTTCCCACGAACCCCGCCACTTTCGTGTTGCATATGATATGCAACACCAAATCGGTTCAGGGGGCCAATGCGCGAAACACCTTCGGGAAATTCTTCCCATGAACCTGACGGTAGGGCTGCGTTGCCGCGCAGCCGGTCTTCCATCGATGCGGCGGTGCAGGCGGTGCAGCAGCACCGCCCTACCATCGATGGCTTCATGGACCGTTACCCTCTGGACTTTCGCTTGCGGCTCCCTTGAACTCGTGTGAGCCTTCCTCACCCGTCATGAACATGAAGCTGGCCCAAGCCCTCGTCCTGTTCCCATTCCTGATTGCGCAACTTGCCGCCGCCCAGGAACCGTCTCGCCCGAACGTCCTCTGGATCTGCGCCGACGATCACGCCCCCTACGTGATGGGCGCTTACGGCAATCGCCAGGTTCGCACGCCGAACCTCGACCGGTTGGCCGCGCAAGGCGTGCGCTTCGACCGCGCTTACTGCAACTCGCCGGTTTGCACGGCTTCTAGGCAATCCTTTCTGACGGGCCGTTATCCCCGCACCATAGGCGTGACCCAACTCAGGACCGCCTTGCCCGAACGCGAAGTCACGCTGGCCGAGATCTTGCGCGAAGCCGGCTACGCGACCGCCTCATTCGGCAAAATGCATTTCAACAGCAACCTCAAACACGGGTTCGACTTGCGCCGGGATCAGCCCGAATACCAGTCGTGGCTGAAGAGAAAAGGTCGTGCGCCGGTCGCCGCGGAGATCGAAGTCCAGCCGCCGTGGAGACCTTTCAAAGACCCCGCGAATGTCTGGCTCAACAGCGCGTGCCGGCCTCTGGGATTGGCGGATGCAGACATGTACGGGACTTACCTGGCCCACGAAGCGAGCGAGTTTTTGCGGGCGCCGCAGCGCAAACCGTTCTTCTTGATGGTGAGTTTCACCGAGCCGCATTCCCCGTTTCATTTTCCCATTGAATTTCGCAATCGCCATCGAGCGGATGCTTTCAAAGCGCTCCAGTCCGGGCCGGAGGACGATTGGCAAATCCCGAAAATCTTCCGCGACCTGAGCGACCACGAAAAGCAAGGCATCATCGCGGCGTATCACACATCCGTGGAATTCCTGGACCGAAACTTCGGCCTGGTGCTCGACGCGTTGGAAAAATCCGGCCACGCGCCGAACACGCTGGTGATTTACACCGGCGACCACGGCTACATGCTCGGCCAGCACGGGCGCTTTGAGAAACATTGCGGTTACGAGCCGGCGGTGCGCGCGCCGCTGCTGGTCCGATTCGACGGACACCTCAAGCCCAGCCAAAGCGCCGCGGCGCTCGTCGAGTTTATCGACCTTGTTCCCACGATCCTCGAATTCGCTGGCGTGGCGGTTCCGCCCGGTGTGCAAGGAAAAAGCCTGACGCCGGTTCTTCTCGGAAAAACCCGCCGTCACCGCGATCAGGTGTTCATCGAGTATTCTGAGAACGAGGAAGCGTACCTGGTGACGGAGCGCTGGAAGTTCATTTACGGAACGGGCCAGCGCGTGCGCGAGGACGGCTACGCGGCGGAGAATCCGCAGCCTGGCCGCACAGTCCAGCTCTTCGACCTCCAATCCGACCCGGACGAGTTGATCAACTTGTCAAAGAAACCTGAACACGCACGACACGTCGAACAGTTCACGCGGCAACTGGCCGGCCACATGAAACGCACCGCGCGCCAGCCGGAGTTGCTGCCAAAGAGCGATGACCCGCACACGATCCTCGATTTTTGTCTCCAGCCCAGGGACGTTGGCGCGGAACCGCAGACCAGCCAATGACGAATTCCGAAGCTCGAATGCCTCGTTCTTGTCGTCGGCGTGTTTGAGGCCACTGTACTGCTCGATCTTGGCGGGATCGGCTAACACCGCCGGATACCCTTCGGCGCGCAGTCCATCCACTCACCAATACCAGTTGTAGGTCGATTCCACCGCCAGGCTTTCCAACTGGGCTTTGAACGGATGGAGAAACTCCACGATCTTTTTGAGATCACAGTCCAGCTTCTGATGCTTGAGGCGTTGTCCGTTTTCGTCCACGATGCCAATCATTACGTTGTTACTGTGCAGGTCGATTCCTGCCACGAGCTTGTTCATATTGGTCTCCTCACAGGTTGCGTTGTTGTGGTTCACTTAACCGACGACAACGCTTTACTGTGGGGAGGCCGCCCCGCTCAACGTCCTTAATGTTTATCAGTCCCGAGACTGACCCTTCTGTCCGCCTATTTCTTGGCGGCCTTCTCCAGCGCGCTCTTCACGTCGCTCCAGGCATTGGCAAAATAGGCCAACGCCTTGTCGAAGTCGTGCGGCCAGGTCTTCGACAACTTTGCCCAGTCGCTCGGATTCCTTGGCAAACGGCTTCAGTCGGGCCGCGCGTCGGAAGCGCAACCGAAGGCGCTGGTCACTTTCACGGTCAAGGTGTCGCTGGCGCTGCTGCCCGCGGTCACGGTCAGAGTCACGGTGTAAGTCCCGGCATGATCATAGACGTGCTTCGGCGTCAACGTGCCGGCGACTTCGGGCGATCCGTCTCCAAAATTCCAGCGCACATTCACGTCCGGACCGGTGGCGCCCGCGGCGCCGACGAAAGTCACTTCATCCCCGGCGACGCGCTCTCAGGGCATCTTGGGCGCATTTGGTTGCGAGATGTCCGGGAACTTGGTTCACTGTTGCCGCCCAAACATCGCGTGACCCAAATCGCGAAACATCAGCTTGCGTGACATGAATGCCCGGCCCGTCCTCCTCCGCGAGCTCCGGGCGGAAGCTCGGAACCCGATCAGCTATTGGCTGCGCATCGTGGGCGCCGGAGTGGTAATTGCGGCCTTTGCATTCTTGATGTGGAGCCAGGGCCGCCTGACGCCGCAGGCTGGGGCCTGGCTGTTTGCGGAGCTTCATTGCGCGCTTTTCTTCGCGGTGATGACATTCGCGCCGCTACTCACGGCGGACTGCATCAGCCGCGAACACCGCGAAGGCACCCTCGGTTTGCTGTTTCTCACGCCGCTGACGGCGCGCGATATCGTCGTCGGCAAATCGCTCATCCATACCGTGCGCGCCTTCACGCTCCTGGTCGCGGCGCTGCCGATTCTGGCTCTGCCGTTCGTGCTGGGCGGCGTGACAGGCCGGGCCGTTCTTCACGCGGTGGCGCTCAACCTCAGCGGTTTGCTCGCGGCGCTGGCGGCGGGGTTGCTGGCGACCGCACGCAATGTCGAATGGATCCGCGCGGTGGTTGTGGCGGAGATCTTGAGCGCGTTTTTCGCCCTGACGCTGATTCAATTGCCCAAGGCTTATGCCGCGCTGGGCAGCGCCTGGACAGCATTTAGCAATCCACGGACGGCAGGAGCCCCGCCAAATCCATGGTTCACGGCTATCGCGACTTCTGGCACCAACCCCACGATGGGGAACAAAAGCATATTGGCCTCGCTGGTGCCGTATTCGTCGGATCTGGTTCTGGTGTTGTTTGCGGCGCTGGTGTTCGCCTGGGCCGTTCGCCGGGCAGGGCGGCGCCTGGAAGCGTCGTGGCAAACGGACGCCACTGCCTTCGGTCAGCCGAGCTGGGTCCGTTTGTTTTCTGCTTCGGATTTCTGGAGGAGCATTTTCCATTGGAACAAAGGCCGCACGCTCGACCGAAACCCGATTGCCTATCTGCAAGAATACTCGTGGACCGCGCGGCTGACCAAGTGGGGTTGGTGCTTCGTGGTGCTGGGGCTGGAAACGGTCGTCCTGCTGGACATCAGCACATCGTCGTTTTTTCTGTGGCAGTCACGCCTGACCATGTTGCTGGGCATCGGACTGGCATTCAGCGCCGTGGCCAGCTTCCATCGTGAACGCCAGGCTGGAACCCTGGAACTGATGCTGGTCGCCCCGCTCAAGCCGGCGGCTCTGATTCGCGGACGGCTTTGGGGATTGCTCGGCCATTTTTTTCCGGCCTTTGCCATTGTGCTGCTCTGCTGGTTCTTCGCGCCGTTTGAATCGCTGCCGCGACAGCGCCATTTCGGAACGCTCGCCTTGACGCTTTATCTGACCGTGCCCGTGATCGGGATTTTTTTCTCGATGCTCCGGGTGAACTTTTTCGTGGCCTGGCTTTTGACCTGCGCGCTTGGCGTCATGCTCCCCTTCGCGGCCGCCAACAATCTCCGCCGGCCCTTCTGGCTTTTCGTTCGGTCGCATTTCCCGCCCGGAACGATGCCCAACTTCGATCTGCTGTTTTTCGGAGTGATCGCCGGAGTGGAAATCGCCTGCGCGGCCGGCGCGCTGTTTCTCCTTTACCGGAACCTGGCCAGCCGGTCGTTTGCGCTGCACGAAGGCGGGCGCTGAGCCACAACAATTCACTTCTCCGACTCTGTTCTCCCGATGCCTCCTGTTCAAATGGGATGGTTACGGCTGATCGAAAACGGCGGTGTCGGCCGTCATCCATACCAAATCCGACAGACTTTTGGTTTTCCAGCAAGCTTTTCAGGCCGCTAACTTTGAACTTGAAACCTTAAACCTTGAACTCCCCGCGCGGCAGTGAAAACCCGCATCTTGTGGTTGCGGCTCTAAGCCGCGCTGGGTTGCGCTCATGCGAATTCAGGCTTTCCCCGACAGACCGCCATCAGGCCAGCGAGGCTTGAGCGAGTTGAGCTTTGCAACAATGACACGGCATGGGCTTTGCTCAAATCAGTTAAGCGATGGTGGTTCAAATGCAAGCTGCAACAATGACTTCACTCAAAGACGGGAGGAAGTACTCGGACGCCGTCCGACCGGTGCTCGATACTTCCCCGGCGAAGATCAGCGATCTGTTGATGGGATTGCCTCTCTTCCATGACATCGAGTCCTGGGAACTCCAGGTCCTCAGCCGCCACTTCCGGCTCTACAGTGTCGATGCGGGCGGCGCTCTGTTCAACGAGGGTGACAAAGGGGATTTCATGGCCTTGATAGTGGAAGGCGCCGCGGATCTCACCAAACAGAACGATCCGAAGGGACCGGTCAAGGTGGCGACGGAAGGAGTCGGACGGACGCTGGGCGAAATGGCCCTCATCGACGGCGAGCCGCGTTCCGCCACCGCGCGATTCGCGAAAAGTGGCAAGGTCCTTCTTCTCACCCGCGAGAGCTTTGAAGGCATCATGAACGAGCACCCGAGACTGGGGATCGATCTGCTCTGGCGCATTTGCCGTGTCCTCAGCCAGCGATTGCGCCGCACGACCGGGTCGCTTTCCGAACGGCTCAACTAGAGCGTGTCCGAAAATTCCAAAGGGTCCTGCGGCGAGGGATTTTGGCTGCGGCCAAGGCGGCGAGGCCGGAGCATCCCCGCCACGGGCTGTGACGGCCGAGTCAACGCCGGCCGCCGGCAAAAGACCCGCCGCCCGGAGGGTTTTCGCGGAAAAGGCCGCCTGGCTTCGTTGCTCCTCAGTCGAAGATCCACCGGGGATATTCTCCTTCGTCGCGCCTCGCCATTCGGCCTTTTCCGGGAAAACAGGACCCTTTGGAATTTTCGGACACGCTCTTAGCCCGCCTGCCATTTTTGCCTTCGACGCCCGAGAAGGACCAGCGAGGTTCTGAAGAGGAAAGGCAGATGCTATGAAGTTTCGAGTTCCAAGTTTCAGGTTCAAGGTTGGAGGCTCGAACCTCAAGGCTCGATGTTGCGCCGCGTTGCCCCCACATCGATGTTCAAGCATAAACTTTGAACCTGAAACTTCTGAAAACCCGGAGGGATTCGCACATCAGCGGCGTAATAACGGGTGGATAAAGGACCAAAGCGTGGGTCAAACCCACTCGACTGAACACATTTGGCGTCAAGGGCGAGAAATTTGAAATCGCCCCCTTAAGCAATAGTGGCGAAAACACTCGATGAATGTTAAGTCTCAGGCGTGCCACCCCCATGAACACCCGCCATCCAAACAAGAACGACGAGGCGCTTCACCAGGCGTTGCAGCGCTGGGAAGTCAAGCCGCCCTTGCCCCCCGGCTTCAGCAACGAGGTCTGGCGACGTATCGACCGCACGCAAGAACCCCGGAGTTGGGCCGCACTCGCCTGGCTGACGAATCTTTTCGAGCGCACGCTGATCAAGCCGTCTGTCGCGCTGGCCTACTTGATGACGCTCCTGATCGTCGGTTCAGTGATTGGCTGGTCCCGGGCTCAGCGGGACCAAGGCCAGACGCATGAATGGCTGGGCCAGCGTTACGTCCGGCTGATTGATCCGTACCAGCGAGTGCGTTAGCCGCCATGAACCGAAGCATCGCCATTCTTGCCGCCGGGTTGATCGTGGGCGCCGCCGCGTATTTCTGCCTGTATTTTGCCGGCACGTCGTCGCGCCGAGAAATGCTGCATAGCCAAACTCCGGAATTGTTGTGGCTGAAAAGTGAATTCAATTTGAGTGATGCGGAATTCGAACGGATTTCCCGGCTCCACCATGGCTACCTTCCGCAGTGCGCCGAGATGTGCGCGCGCGTCGAAGCAAAAAATGCAGAGTTGAAACAGTTGCTGGCGCAAACCAATGTCCTGACCGCCGCAGTCGAAACCAAGCTCTCCGAGGCGTCCCAGCTTCGCCTCGAATGTCAGAAGAACATGCTCAAACATTTCTACGAGGTCAGCCGAACGATGAAGCCGGACCAGGGCCAACGCTACCTGGGCTGGGTTCAGGAAAAGACTTTTCTGTCGGATCACGGCATGGCGGGCGAGCACGAGGCGGGGCGAGTCCATGAGCACGCGGCCGGACGATGAAGAGGATGCCGCGGACATGGCGCGCCTGGCAACCGGTCACGATGCCGCTTTGGATGTGTTGATGGCGCGGCACAGCCAACGCCTCTTCCACTACCTCATCCGCCTCCTGCAAAACGAAGACGACGCGACCGATCTGGCTCAGGAAACGTTCGTCCGCGTCTATCAGCACCGGATGCGGTTCAACTCCAAAGCCAGGTTCTCCACCTGGCTCTACACCATTGCCACCAATCTCGTTCGCTCGGAATACCGGTGGCGCAAGCGGCGGCGGCACGTCTCGCTGGAAGCCAAAAATCCCGACACCGGACATGACTTTCGCGAAATCATTGCGGACGGCCAGGTGTCGCCAAGCGAATCGATTGTGGCGGACGAGCGGGCCGAACTGGTGCGCAGCGCCGTGCGGAGTTTGCCGGAGGATCTGCGCGTTCCACTGATTCTTTTCGAATACGAACGGAAGTCGCAGTCGGAAATCGCCGCGATCCTCGATTGTTCGGCGAAGGCGGTGGAGATGCGGCTTTACCGGGCACGGCAGCAGTTGAAGAACAGACTTGGGAAAGTGCTGTGAGAGGCGCAGGCCGTGCAGTGCGGCAGTGTCGCCACCTGCTGCCTTGCCGAAGTAGAGGCAACGCGCCGCGGAGGCAACAAGCCTTCCTCTAAACAGATGGTCGCGGGTTAGACTTGCTAAAGAATGCCGAACCTCTTGAACGCCTCGCCCAGGGGCATGCCCGCTGCCAGCGCGCGGCGCACCTGATTCTCTCGGGCCACTTTCTCACTGGCGCGGCGAAGCGTTTCCGGCGCGGCTTCGCTGGGGATGATGACCACGCCGTCCTCGTCGCCGATGATCAGGTCGCCCGTCTTGGTGCGAACGCCTGCGATCGTGATTTCACCGCCCACTTCAACCACCTCCAGCCGCCCTTTGTCGTCCGCTGGATGGCAGCCAATGCCGAACACCGGAAACCCCAATTCGTCGATCTTCCAGATATCGCGCGTGCATGCGCTCATCACGACGCCATGGACGCCTTTATGCACACACGCCGTCGTGAGCAGCTCTCCCCAGAATGCGCACGTCCGAGTCTCCTGGCCATCGACGACCAACACGTCGCCTCGGGTCAGCGCGTCCACGGCCGCGATCTGCAGCTTGTACGGTTCAGGAGGGACTTCAGTGACCGCCACGGCCCGCGCCGTGAACACGCGGCCATGAACGCGCCGCGTTCGGGTTAAAGGGCGCATGCAACTGCTGAGCGCCTGCCAACGAAACCCCAATCCATCCAGCACGTCGCAAACGACTGCGGAGTAGAGTGAACTGAGCGAACAAGACTCAGGCATGGCCACGGAGTTTCAGTTCCGCTTGACCGTCGTTCGCTCCTGCAGCCAGGCGATGTCGAGGTTGTTGGGCGACGGTTCGGCGTGGTCGTGGAACCGTTTGGTTTTGGGGCGGTAGGTGCGCGCGTCGGTCCAGCGATGTGTTTCCACGTGGCCATCGGCAAACGCGAACACAGCGCTCCGGTTGTGGTAGCTCGCGGGATAATGAAAAACTTGCGACCGGCTCGAAGACGCCATCGTGACTCCGATGAACGGCCAGCAAATGCTTTCGTAATGGACGTCCGAGAGCACGAACAGCTCCCCTGGACTGATCCCGGTGATGTCCGGCGATTTTCGAAAAAGCCGATAGACGGGCGACACGCAGAAATCCAGCGCCACATTCAAACCCTCCGCCCAGCCGACGGTTGCATTCATCGAATAGCTTCTCAGGTTGGGCCGCACCTGGCGGAGCATTCTGAGTTGGCCTCGATCAGACGGGCATTTGAAAAAGCTGGCCGACTTCACGTACGGCCCCAGAGAAGAATACTTGGGATCGAGCAACAAGTTTACGTTGGTGTTGTCGGAAGAATTAGTCGCAAAAACGATCACGCCCCGCACCCAGTACGGGTAAGCAAACAGCCGCGTCTCCGTTCCGGTGCCGTTGAGGGGAAAACTCTCGCTCTGGTCCGAGGAGTAAACTGCCCAGGCTAGGATGAGTTGGCGCTCGTTGTTATAGCATTGGATGCGGCGGGTCTGGTCCTTGGCTTTGGCCAGCGCCGGCAGAAGCAGGCCGGCCAGCCCCGCCATAATCGCGATCACAACCAAAAGCTCGATCAGCGTGAAGGCGGCGTGCGCGTCCGTGCGATCATCGCGCTTTTCGTAATCCGTCATCACCGTCTGCATACTTCGGTTTCTGGCCCAAGAAGCCGTCGTTCAATGAGCCGCTGTGCGCTGGCTCAAGGAGCTTCCGCCTTCCGGAAGGGATTTGCAATAGAGAGTGCAACCGGCGGGCTATTTCTTGACCGTGGCCCGTTGCTGGAGCCAGATGACGTCCGCGTTGTTCGGCGAGGCCGTGTCGTGATTGTGGAAATTGATGCTCGCCGGGGAAAGCGTTCGCGGGTCGCTCCATTTCTTGGATTCCACATGCCCATCCGCAAAACCGACCACGGCCGAACGGTCATGATACGATGCCGGGAACATCCGCATGTGCGTGGTTCGTTCCGGCAGCATGTCCACCATGAACGTCGGCCAGCAAATGCTCTCGCGCCGCACATCCAGGAACGCAAATACGCCCGACGGAGGGCCCAGACTGAGATCGCTCGATTTGCGGAACAGGACGTGGTCGGAGAGGGGTGGCACGTTCGCCGACTCGGTCCATCCGAGAAACCAGTTCAAGGAATAGCTTCGCACCTTCTTGGCGAGCGGCTGTGACTCGCTCGGCAACGCGCGGTCGGACGGGCACTGATAAATGGAAGCCGAACTGACGTACGGAGCGAACAACGCATATTTCGGGTCGATCACCAGCGCCTCGTTCACGGAATCGCGGGGGGGCGGTGGCAACGTTCAGGTAGCCTTGCACCCAGCGCCGATCCGCCTCCGCGGGGCTCCCGCCGGCGACCACGCTGCCATTGAGCGCCAAGGCGTCGTGACTGTCGTCCGCGTACATCAGCGCCGTCAGGACCAACTGGCGCAGGTTGTTCGCGCACTGCGCCCGCCGCGCCTTTTCTTTGGCCTTGCTCAACGCAGGCAAAAGCAAGCCCGCCAGGATCGCGAGGATGGCGATGACGACGAGCAATTCGATCAAGTTGAATCCGTTCTTCCGTCTTCGTTCGCGCGCGGTGCTCATGGTCAACTTCGATTGCCGACACATTGCCAGATTCCACACCACGATGAAGACCAATCGCCTCTTTCCCCGCCACATCTCCGAATGAGGACGCGATTTCGGCGCGGCCGGAATGCGTAGCGCAGAGTTGCACTTTATGAGTATCGCCCGAAATTGTCGCAAGTCCCGACGATTCTCGGAGTGCGGACAGCCTTGTCCGCACGCTAATTGCATCTGCGGACGACTCGCGGACATGGCTGCCCGCGCTCCTTGGGTTGCGGCCGTGCCGCGCTGTGCGGTATCGCCGATTTGAAATTGGCGGCGCTCCGGCCATGCCAAGGCGCGGGAACTTGCCGGCGTCTTGCGGAAGGCAATTCCGCGATACAGCAGATTGCAAATTTGCGCTACAACGACACCAGCGGCGTCCTCATTTGGAGAGGCTCTCGTTTCCGCTCATCCATCATCCATTGTCCGCTTCCCGTCTCCGCGTCCGGCTGCTATGCTCGTTCCGATGCGATTCTTCTTTTTCTCTGAACGCGGTTTCATGGCCGCAGCGCTGCTGAGCTGCGTCACGTGGGACGCACCGGCGGCCGAGGCGAATCCGACCGCCCGGCCGGAATCGAAAGTCGATTTCGTCCGCGACATTCAGCCGATCTTTGTCAAACGCTGCTCGGAATGCCACGGGCCGGACAAGCAGAAGGGCCGACTGCGCCTCGACATCAAAACCGAGGCGCTCCGTGGCGGAGATTCGGGCACGCCATTGCTCGTCCCGGGCAAAAGCTCGGAAAGTGAAATCATCCGGCGCGTGACCACCGACGATTCGGATGATGTCATGCCTGCGAAAGGCGAACGGTTGACGCCCGACCAGATCAATCTCCTCCGCGCGTGGATTGATCAAGGCGCGGTCTGGCCGGAGGTGGACGCGCGCAAGCATTGGGCTTACCTCACGCCCGTGCGCCCGCCTCTCCCGCGCGTGAAGAACAGCCGCTGGGTTCGGATGGAGATCGATCATTTCATCCTGTCACGGCTTGAGAAGGAGGGATTAGCGCCTTCCAAAGAGGCGGATCGCACCACGCTCGTTCGCCGGCTGAGCCTGGATTTGACAGGTTTGCCTCCAACTCCTCAGGAAGTCGAAGCGTTCCTCGGCGACCGCAGCGCGAAGGCTTACGAACGGCTCGTGGACCGTTTGCTGGATTCGCCTCATTACGGTGAGCACATTGGCCGTTGGTGGCTGGACCTCGCGCGCTATGCCGATTCCAACGGTTATCAGGTCGATCTGGCGCGTTCCATCTGGCCGTATCGCGAGTGGGTGATCAACGCGTTCAACCGCAACCTGCGCTTCGACCAATTCACTGTCGAGCAACTCGCGGGCGACCTGCTGCCCCACGCCACGCTCACTCAAAAGATCGCTACGGGTTTCAACCGCAACACCAAGATCAACGACGAAGGCGGCGGTGACGCCGAGGAATATCGGACCAAGGCCGTGAAAGATCGCGTCGCCACAACGGCCACGACGTGGCTGGGCCTGACGATGATGTGCGCGGAGTGCCACTCGCACAAATACGATCCGATCACCCAGGAGGAATACTATCGCTTCTACGCTTTCTTCAACAACACCACGGACGGCGGCAATTACAGCGTCGAGCCGACGGTCGGCGTTCCCGCGCCGACGCTTCAGGCAAAGGTGAATTCCCTGCACAAACGAATCGCCGAAGTTCAAGGGGAGTTGCTGCGCGCCGAAGCTCGCTTGCCGATCGAACAAGCAGATTGGGAACGCCGCGTCGCGGCCAAACTTCAAACACCCGTTGGAGACGTGCATCGGAATATCGCCCTGAACCTCCCCCTTACCCATTCCCTCTCCTCGTCGGAGGGGGAGAGGGTGTCCGGAGGACGGGTGAGGGGCAGGTTCGTGGAGAGGATCCAAGAGAGGGGGAAGTCCCATAAAGACGGCCCTCCTCTCCCCGGCCCTCTCCTCTCTTCGCAGGGAAGAGAGGGAGAAATCCAGGGGTCTTTTTCTGCTTCACGCCTTAATTCAACAGCAGTGGGGGAAGGGCGTGGGTCGGTTCGTGCCAGATCGAACGTCTGGATTCCTCTCGATCTCACCAACGCCGTCTCCGTCGGCGGCTCAACTTTCACCAACCTCGATGACCGATCGATCCTCGCCACCGGAGTGAATCCGATTTACGACACGATCACGGTCGAAGCGGAGACGGATCTGGAGAACATCACCGCGATCCTGCTGGAAACGTTGCCCGACCCAAGTCTTCCGCAAAAAGGACCGGGCCGCTGGGGCAAGACGGGCAACTTTATTTTAGACGAGTTCGCGGCCTCCGCCAGGCCGAAGAACGGAAGCAACGCGGACTCGACCAATGTAGTCTTCAGTCACGCCACCGCCGATTGGGAACAGCAATACTATCGCGCCGAACACGCCGTGGACCGGAATCCAAAGACAGGCTGGGCCATTGGACCGCAATTCGGCAAACGTCATTTTCTCATCGCCGGGCTGAAAGATCCGATCCGGCACGCCGGCGGATCGAGGCTCGCCTTTCGCTTGGAGCATTATCACGGCAACAGCCATACGATTGGCCGCATCCGCCTCTCCGTCACGAGTGAGACTGATCCCGCCGCGCTCTGGCCGCACGATCCGGAAATTGGCGAGTTGCTCAACACTCCGGCGGCACAGCGCACCGAGGAACAAAGCCGAAAACTCGCCGCTTACTATCGTTCCGTTTCGCCAACGATTCGATCGCTGGAGCGGGAGTTGTTCCGTTTGAACGAACGCGAAGCCGAACTGGCGAACACGAAATACACGACGCTCGTGATGCAAGAACGGCCCGAGCCGCGCGAGACGTTCGTCCACGTGCGCGGAAACTTTCTCGACAAAGGCAAAGTCGTTTCGCCCGGTGTGCCGGCTTTTCTCCCTTCGCTGCCCCCCAACGAATCGCCCAACCGCCTGGCGCTCGCCCGCTGGCTGATCGACCCGGAAAACCCGTTGACGGCGCGGGTCACGGTGAACCGGCTTTGGGAACGGTTCTTTGGCACGGGCCTGGTCAAGACGAGCGAGGACTTCGGAGTGCAAGGGGAAGCGCCGTCGCATCCGGAATTGCTCGACTGGCTGGCCACGGAGTTCACCCGGCTGGGTTGGGACGTGAAAGCGATCCAGAAACTCATCGTGATGTCCGCCGCGTATCGCCAGAGCGCCGCCACGACTGATGGGATGCTTAACAAAGACCTTTTCAATCGCTTGCTCGCGCGCGGTCCGCGTTTCCGTTTGGACCCGGAAATCGTTCGCGACCAGGCGCTGGCCGTGAGCGGGCTGCTCAATGCCGAGATTGGCGGGCCGAGCGTTTATCCGGTGCAACCGGCGAATTTGTGGAAGGAGATCGGTTTCCTCCGCCCGGAGATTGGCATGGACGAATGGCCGCTCAGCGAAGGGCGCGATCTGTATCGCCGCGGCGTTTATACTTTCTGGCGCCGCGTTTGCACGTATCCCATGTTCGCGACGTTCGACGCTCCGAGCCGCGAGGTGTGCACCGCTCGCCGGCCTCGCACGAACACCCCCTTGCAAGCGCTGGCGGCGCTCAACGAATCGACGCTGCTGGAAGCGGCGCGGGTTTTCGCCCAGCGCATCATGCAGCAAGGCGGAGCGCGTCCCGCGAAGCAGATCGAGTTTGCGTTTCGCCTGTGCACGAGCCGGCCGCCCACGACGTTCGAGCGAGAGCGGTTGTTGAGTTTCTACGAACAGCAGGTTCGCAGTTTCGAGCGCGACCCCGCCGCGGCGGAAGCGCTCCTGAACGTGGGCTTTGCCGAACGTCCCCCGAACCTGGACCTCCGCCAGCTCGCCGCCTGGATGATGGTGGCGAATGTGTTGCTGAATCTGGATGAGATGGTGACAAAAGGGTGACGTTGGAATGACCAATGACCAATGCCGAATGACGAAAGAATGACTAAGTTCAAATGACTAATGGACTTGAATTGCACGATGGTGACGGGTCGCCCCGGTTTGATCTGGAGGAGCGGACGGACAAATTTGGCGAGTCTATCATCGTGTTTGCTCGAACCTTTGCTCAGAATCCCGTGACAACGCCTTTAATCAGTCAACTGGTTCGAGCCGGGACGAGCGTCGGCGCGAACTACTGCGAGGCGGATGACGCGGTTTCAAGAAAGGAATTCAAAAACAAGATTGGCACTTGCAAGAAGGAAGCTCGCGAGAGCAAGCATTGGCTGCGCATGATCGTGAAAGCCAGCCCAAGTTCCATTGAGGAAGCCAGAAAGCTGTGGATCGAGGCCAAGGAGCTTCACTTAATCTTCGCCGCGATTTACCGAAAATGACAACCCTGTCTGACCGGACCCATTGGTCATTAGTCATTCGCTATTCTTTCGACATTCGGATTTCGTCATTCGACATTATTTGCCTATGAGAACTCAAACCACGCAGAATCTGTCCGCCGAACAGATTCGCGCCACCACCCGCCGCAAGTTCCTCCAGCAATGCGGCACGGGCATGGGGGCGGTCGCTCTGGCGTCTCTGCTGAATGAAAAACTGTTCGCCGCCGAATCCAAACCGGCCGCGCCCGGCGCGAGCCCGACCGGCACCCACTTCTCCCCGAAAGCCAAGAACATCATTTACCTGTTCCAATCCGGCGGGCCGTCGCATCTCGATCTGTTCGACTACAAACCGGAGTTGACCAAACGCAATGGCGAAAAAATGCCGGCCGAGATGCTCCGGAACATCCGCCTGGCGCAGATTGGCAAACAAGCCGCCGTTCTCGGCACGCGTTATCAATTCCAGCGCTACGGCAAATCCGGCGTCTGGCTTTCCGAATTGCTTCCGCACCTTCAATCGATCGCGGACGAGGTCTGCTTTTTGCAGGGCTTCTATTCGGAGGCGTTCAACCATGATCCGGCCACGCTCTTCATGAACACGGGCGCGCAACTGGCGGGCCGGCCCAGCATGGGTTCGTGGTTCAGCTACGGACTGGGCAGCGAGAACAAAGATTTGCCCGCTTTCGTCGTCTTGATGACGGGCGTGGGCCAGCCGCTGACGGTTAGCGCCTGGGGCAGCGGTTTCTTGCCGACCGTCCACCAGGGCGTGCAATTGCGGTCCCAGGGCGATCCTGTTCTTTATGTGTCCAATCCGGCCGGCATGGGCGCGGCGCGGCGCCGGCAATCGCTCGACGTTCTGCGCGATCTGAACCAGAAACGCTACGACGCCTTGCGTGATCCCGAAATCCAGACCCGCATCGCCGCCTACGAAATGGCTTACCGCATGCAGACCAGCGTGCCCGACGTGATGGACATCTCGAAAGAGCCGCCGCAGGTCCACGAAATGTACGCCACGACTCCGGGCCGCGCGTCCTTCGCGAACAATTGCCTGCTCGCGCGACGCCTGATCGAGCGCGGCGTGCGCTTCGTGCAATTGTATCATCGCGGCTGGGACCACCACGGCGGTCCGGATGGCAATCTGGTTTATGATCTGAAGAAGCGCTGTGTCGAAACCGACCAGCCGACTGTCGCGCTCCTCAAGGACTTGAAGCAACGCGGACTTTTGGACTCAACCCTGATCGTGTGGGGCGGGGAATTCGGACGGACCCCCATGATGCAGGGAACGCCGAACCCCGACAACATTGGCCGGGACCATCATCCGCACGGTTACACGGTTTGGCTTGCGGGCGGCGGCATCAAACCCGGCATTGTCCACGGCGCGACCGATGAATTTGGCTTCTATGCGGTGGAAAACAAAGTCCACGTCCACGATCTCCACGCGACCATTCTCCATTTGTTCGGCCTGGATCACACCAAGCTGACGTATCGTTTCCAAGGCCGCGATTACCGCCTGACGGACGTGCATGGAGAAGTCGTGAAAGAGATTCTGGCGTGAATCAACGTAGGGGCCGGCTTCCAGCCTGCCCAATTCGCTGAACTGGTAAGGACGCGTTCGACCGCGTCCCTGAAATGGCCTTCCCATCGCTGGGTAGTCCAAGACCAGGCGACGCTTCCAAGGGGCATCGAGAGTCCAGGCCGAATTCAGGGTCGAGTTTTCCGAAAGAAAATCTTTGGGATTGCACCGTGTTTGACTATCTTCTGTGCTTGAATGCAGGGAGAAATGAAGTCGGAGAACCCGTATTTCTGGGCCAAGACGACCGAGGATGGCCAGCCCGGCATCAGCGTCCGCGACCACTGCCTGAACGTCGGCTGCGTGGCGGAGGCGCTCATTCTTGCGTTGCCCAAGCCGCTGCAGGAATTGCTGCCGCCCGACGCCGCCAGAACGCGAGCCTCGACTCACGACCTGCGGGCGGTGCGGGAAGGCTTCCGGCGAAGACCCTTTGGCGATCGATGCAAAATCTCATCGAGTGGAATAGTCAACCCTGCTTTGTGTTCCCTCATCGCTTCCTTAAAGAGTCTATCCAACGGACCACCGGGGCGCGCGTCTTCCTCCATCTCTTGATCCCAAACCTGATTCTTCCGTTTGTTGAACCCCTTCTCCAGTTTCCAGAACTCCTTGCGCGGAAGTTTATTGATGGCGGCCTTGATGTTCGACAGAGTATTCATAACTGGAGCATAGGAATTCCGCCTCAAACTTGAAGTGAAATGGAACCGAACGTTTCCCAACTCACTCCCAATGGTTCCACTCGGTTCCCGGACTACTTCTGGGCGAAGCGTGATAGCCTACAAGCTTTGCCGCCTAGTTCTCCCCATCCGCGTGGGAGATGATTGGCGGCCTGCCGGTACTCTGGACCATCCCCACGCGGGTTGGGAGAACGTTGGCGGCAGTGTGATGTTCACCCGGACAGCCAGGCTGCGATCGAGACCCAGGGAATGAGAATCGGCGGCCTAGATGAAACGCGCGCCGCCCGAATCATCGAGCTTCCGGAGCACCCCTTTTTCATCGCGACCTTGTTTCAACCGGAACTCTCCGCCTCTTCAGGAACGGCGCATCCGCTCGTTGCGGCTTTTGTGCGGTCGGCGCAGAAAGTCGGAGTTGTTCATCCTGGCGACATGGAATCGGCCATTGATTAGCCACAGAGAGCACAGAGAACACAGAAAAGCGCCGTGGGATCCCATCTGAATTTCGCTCTTGTACTACAATAGGAAAAAGTCTTCGCAAGCCGCGAAGATTTTTGGACGGGCAACCCATTCGGGCGGCTATTTTTATCCGTGTCCATCCGTGTCCATCCGTGGTTATGCTCTTTTGGTTGCGGCTTCCGCGCTGGGCTCTCTGTGATCTTTGTGGCAGAACCCGGAAACGGATTTGGACACAGAGGCTGCAAGGATCACAAATTCCGAGGCATTTCAGAGCCGGAGGCTACACCAGCTTCTCCAGCTCGCGATAGTTCACTTTGCCCGTGCCCAGTTTCGGAATCTCGCGGAGAAACCGGACTTCGCGCGGAACACACAAGTTGGACAAACCTTTCGCGCGAATCGCGGCGCGGATTTTGTCGATCTGAAGGCGGGCCTCGTTCGTGATCGCAACCAACGCTTCGCCCTTTTCCTCGTCGGGCCGGATCAGAATGGCGACTTCGCAGCGAATCCCATACTCCGGGAAGGCGCCGGCCAAAGCTTCCTCGACGGCGGTGAGACTCACCATTTCGCCGCTGATTTTGGCGAAGCGCTTCAGGCGACCCAGAATGTGCACATAACCTTCGGCATCGACTTTCACAATGTCGCCGGTGTCGTACCAGCCGTTCAGCGCCTGGAATTTGGCGTTGGCGTCCGCGTTCAAGTAGCCGCGCATGAGGTTTGGGCCGCGCACGAAGAGACGGCCGCCTTCGCCGACGCCTTCCACCGGCTCGATTTTGTATTCGACGCCAGGAAGAATTCGGCCCGCCGTTCCGAAGCAAGGGTGCAGCGGTGTGTTGACGCTGACGCATGGGCTGCATTCCGTGGCGCCGTAGCCTTCGAGAATGCGCACGCCAAAGCGCCGCGCCCAGAGGCTCGCCGTGGCTTCCTGAAGTTTTTCCGCGCCGGCGAACAAAAGACGCACGCTGCGAAAGTCGTAGGGATGCGCTTTCCGGGCGTAGCCGTTCAAGAACGTGTTCGTGCTCAACATCACCGTGCAGGCCCGGTCATAGACGGCGGCGGGCACCACGCGGTAATGCAATGGCGAAGGGTATAGGAACACATACAACCCGCGCACCAGGGCCAGGAGCGTGCCCACGGTCAGCCCAAAGCTGTGAAAGAGGGGCAAGGCGTTGAAGATGCGGTCGTCGTCTTGGAGATCGATGACCGAGAGCATCTGGCGCACGTTGGCGACCAGATTGCGATGGCTCAACTCGACGCCTTTGGGGATGCCTTCGGAGCCGCTGGTGAAGAGGATTACGGCGGGGGAGTCGGGGGCGGCGTGATGCGTGAAGCGTGATGCGTGAAGCCACTCTTTCGCGAGCGCAGCAATTCTCTCGGAAGCGGCGATCTTGGCGCGGATGTCTTCGAGGTAAAGAATCTCAATGCTGGCGTCGCGGAACGGCTGCAAATTCAGCCGGGCTCGCGTTTCAAACCTCCTTGAAGAAATCACGTGCCGAAAACCGGCGAGTTGCGCGCAGGTCAGCATCGTGGCCAGGCCGGTGGAGTAATTCAGAATCGCGGGAACTTTGCCGGCGGCCCAAAGGCTAAGGACCGTCACGGGGTTGGCGTTGACATTGGGGAGCAGAACGCCGACGCGCTGGCCGGATTCGGACCCCAGCAAATTGGTCCATTGTGTGGCGAGCAAGTTCGCGCTGGTCATGAGCCGGCGATACGTGGCGGTCTGGTGCGTGGCGTCTTCGAGAGCGATGTGGCTTGGCGAATGGCGCGCAGTTTCGGCGATGGCCGCCAGCGGCGTGGCCGGGCCCTGAGCCATTTCGACGTCGAATTGTAGTTTGACCTGCTGATCCATGAGCCAGGTAGTCAGCCGTTGCCGCGCCTGGCTCGTGCTCACGTCTTTGAGCTTCGGGGGAAGCAGCGCATCGCTGAAATGGGCGGAGACGCGCGGGAACCATTTGGTCCAGCCGGAATGGCGGACCCACCGCAGGCGATGGGCGCCGCGCAGGTAGCACGTGATGACGCGGGCGTGGGTTTTGAAAAGGAGAAATCCTGTGCCGTCAAAATACTTCATCAAAGCGCCGGTGAGCGAGATCCGGCCCTCGGCAAACAGCACGAGCCGGCCGCCGTTCTGGAGAAATTCCGCCATGCGTTTGACGGCGTAGGGCGAGGCGGGGTCGATCGGAAACGTGCGTCGGTTGACCATGATCCGCTTATGCACCCAGCTCGTTTCCGCCGATGTGCTGGACGTGACGTATTTCCAGTCCGTGTCCAGGCACACATAGATGAAGAGCCAGTCGAGCCACGAGACGTGGTTGGGCAGGAGGAGCACGGGACCGGGCGTATCCAGGCCGCCCGTGTTGTGCGCCTTAAATCCGAAAAGCAACCGCAGGATGTACCGCAGGAGCTTCCTCATATGAAAATCATCTGGCCCGCACGCGATAGAATCGCCGCGCGCCGGAATCCATCGGCGAGACGGCCCGGAATTTTCCGCTTTC